>JAEEGG010004573.1_pt1 | contig 33433 bp, 28 predicted proteins | sample 9134161 | NCBI WGS metagenome assembly JAEEGG01 (sample SAMN16246543, study PRJNA631951) | gut metagenome | biome: gut microbiome; feature: rumen; material: CR-attached | host: Bos | place: Iran: Karaj | collected 2018-10 | reverse complement strand
CTGGGATTTTAAAAAGTCTTCGCTGGTTTTTAAATCCTGGCGAAGAGTTTTTGAAAAGCCAGCGAAGACTTTTTTTAAAACTGGCGAAGACTTTTAAAAATAGTGGTTAAGACTGAATTCAAAACTGGTTAAGTGTTTCTTTTAGAACGGTTAAGACTTATAAATTTATCAGTTAAGATTGCGATTATTACGTACGAATATAAAAAATCAGGCTGGCCCTAAGGAGCCAGCCTGATTGCATAGAGAGATACTTTAATATTAATTGAGAGAGGAAAATTAATTGATGTCGGCGTTGTAGTCGGACTCCTTCTCAGGAATAGCCCATGTCCAGTTGTTGCCGTCCTCAGGCTTGATGGTAACAGCGAAGGTCTTATGGAAACTGCCGCCCTTAGCTCTAGTATTACGGACGATAGAATCACCCCAGCGCTTGAAGTCGAACCAGTCGTTGCCCTCACCCCATAGGTCGAAGCGGCGATAAAGCTTCACTTCGGCGAGCAGGTCGGCGCCAGTCTTGGTTGTCTTGGTGTAAGCGGCGTCACGCGGGCTGACTAGCTCGAAGAGCAGATCCTGGGCCTTGGCATCCTGATTCATGTGGCAGTAGGCCTCTGCCTCCGTATACATCATCTCAGCAGTACGGATAATAGGGAATGAACCAACACCAGGGTTGTCCTCGTTGAAAAGCTTGAACTGCATATATGGGAATACGAGCGATGTACTGTAGAGACGATCGCCATAATTCTTGAATGCACGATTGTAGAGCACGGAACCGTGTCCATTCTTATTCACACTTGAACGTGGATTGCCCATGCCGTCATCAGCGCCCTCCTTACTTTCTGTAAAGCCATCAAGGAACTCTTCGTCAGTCTGAGGAACTAGGAACAGGTCACGACGTTTATCGGTCTCAGGAATCTCGTCGATGAGCTCCTTGCTAATGGCTACAGGATAGTTACGACATGCACCGGCATTGGAGTTTGATGCGATGTATGCAAAGAAGCTATAGTAGTAAAGCGTCTGATCACCTGCATCGTAAACACCCCAGATCCATTCACTGTTAGGTGTATGGAATCCTCCATTCAGATAGTCGCTGGAACTCATCAGGCTGAATCCCTGACGTGCCATAGCAGCATATTTCTGGGCATTCTGCCAGTCCTCGCGGGTGAGGGCTGCCTTTGCATAGATGGCATAAGCCACATTGATATTGGGCTTGTAGAACTCACTGCTGCCACGATCCATTCCACTCTGCTGATAGAGGGCGATGGCCTCATCAAGATCCTTGTAGATCTGAGTGTATGACTCTGCCAGTGTGGAAAGTGGGAAGTCGCCCGTGCTCTCGTCCAGGCGGAGCACAATACCGGGGCAGTTACCCTGTTCGTCCTTCCAGCGGTGTGAATAGAGCTGTGTAAGGCGGAAGAAAGAGTAGGCACGGAATGTAAGGGCCTGAGCCTTCAGGAAAGCCTTCTGAGCATCAGAGCCTACAGCATTGTCAATGTTGCAGATAATACCGTTGGCATTGCTGATCAACTTATAATAGTAGAACCATGGATAATACAGATAGATACTGCTGGGACGCTGGTGATAGGTAGAGTTCCAAAGAGCAGCCCAACCTGTCTGATTGGTCTTCTGTGCATCATTTCCTGTGAATGTACCATACCAGTTAAGGATGGTACCCTCGCCGTTCATTCCCTGAGTGCCCAGGTACTGATTGCTCATGGCTCGACAGATACCGTTCAGGGCCAATTCTGCATATTCGGTTGTACTCAGGATCGTCGTTGTTCCCATCTGATCCTCTGGAGTCGTATTCAGGTACTCCTTCTCACAGGCAGTGAGTCCGAGAGCGGCGATGCTCAATAAATATATATATTTCTTCATAATCGTTATTATTTTTAGAATTTGACATTCAGGCCAACGGTGAATACACGCGGTGTAACGAAGGTATTCGACTGCGTACCGGCGAAGTTCTGCTGCGGGTTCATACCCTTACGGGCAGTCTTTGTGAAGAGGTTCTCACAAGCGAGGGTCACTGTCACGCCTTCGAGGTCGGCCATACGAACGAGGCTCTTCGGCAATTCGTACGAGAGGTTGAGGTTCTTCAGGATGAGATAGTCACCGCTTGTCAGCCAACGTGAAGATGTGCTGTTCAGATCGGGAGACAGACCTTCCTTGATTAACGGTGTGCTGCAGAACTGAGGAATACCATTGGAATCAATAGCATCAATAGCAGTAGCCTGCTCGTAGGTCCAGCCGTCCAAGACATCAGTATGTACGGCGTAAGGAGTACCGGTAGCCGACATCAGAGAAGCGTAATTGGAATCCATGATCTTGCTACCCAGCTGATAAGTAAACAGAGTGTAGAGGCTCAGTCCCTTCCAACTTACGGTGAAGTGGAAACCACCATAGGCCTTAGGAATAGCCGTTCCATGGAACTCTTTCTTGGCGTAGGTGGTTAAATATGAGTATGGAACACCATCAATGACGACCAAAGCAACTTGATCGTTGGCAGAAATCTCGGTGCCGCTCTCCGTATTACCGAAGGTCTTACCATCAGCAGTGGTGAAGGTGTACTTCTCATCGTCGAACTTATAAAGTGAGAAACCGTTCTTGGTGTTGATACCTTCCCAAGTGTAGGTGAAGAACTCGTAACGGCTCTTGCCCTCGACAATCTTCTTCGTACCGTCGATGATACCATCCTTGTTCTGATCAGGCAGCTTCACCACCTCGTTCTTCAGAAGGGTAATGTCGGCACCAACATTGATACGCCAGTCGCGGTTGCGGAATACATCGGCATCTATAGAGAACTCAAGACCCTTGTTGGAAATGGTTCCGAGGTTCTTGGTGATCACTGATTCAGCATCGCTGGTACTAGTGGCACCAGCTGACAGCGGGTTGTAAACGTCAAAGAGCAGATCTTTGTTACGCTTATCAAAGTATTCGATACTGAAATTCACCTTATTGAACAAACGACCGTCGAGACCGATACCCCAAGATTGGCCGGTCTCCCATTTCAGATCATCGTTAGGCAGCTGGCCAATCCAGAAGGCACCTTTGTTGGCGTTCTGTGTAGAGTTGTAGAGAGCCATGTAGCCATAGTAGCTAGATCCTGCATCGTTACCTACCTCACCATAATCAGCACGGAGTTTCAGGTAGTTCACCCAGGTGACATCTTTCATGAAGTCCTCATTAGAGATCACCCAGTTAGCACCGACCGACCAGAAATTACCCCAACGGGCATCCTTATGGAACTTCGATGAACCGTCGCGACGGAAACTGGCCTCGACATTGTAGCGGTTGTCGTAGCCATAGCGGACACGGCCGAGATAAGACTCTGTGCGATAGACATCGCTGTAGTCATAAACATTAGTAATGTCGGTGAAGTTGTTCAGATTGTTGATTTCAGGGAACACCTCACTGGTCTTATAAGCATACAGGTAATTATAGGTGTAGTGGTAGTTCTCGTGACCGATCAAAGCGTCAATAGAATGTACACCATACTCATGGCTCCAATGCAGTTGCTGCTGGAAGGCCCAGTTCTTATAACGATAGTCTACACGCTTGCCACGACCGTTATTACCCTTACCATCTCCAATCACTGCAGAGTCATAAGAGTTCTCTTCAGAATGGCGGGTATTCAAGTTACCTTTTACCGTGAACGTGAAGTTGTAAGGCAGATAGATGTCAGCGTAGGCGATGGCGTTCATCGTGTTACGGATGGTCTTGTCCTGATTGAGCTCGTTCTCCCAGATGAGGTGACGGTCAGGATACTGTTTACGTGTGTTGACCACCTGGCCATTCTCGTCAATATAGGATCCACCGTCATACTGTTTGTTGCCTAATTCGTCAAGGATATATTGACCAGTATTTACATCGTGCAGATGTACAGGATAAATTGGCGCAATATTACGACAGTACATGAAAGGATTGGTATAACCGTCAGAGCTGGTGCCGTAGCGTGAGTCAAATGTCTGGTGAGTTACGTTTACATTGAATCCGCTCTTGAACCACTTCTTGGGCTGGATGTTGACGGCAGCACGACCGGAGAAACGGTCGAAGCCAGAAGTCTTCAGGTAACCGTTCTCATTCAGATAACCTACTGAGAAAAGGTAGTCGGCCTTGTCGGTAGCTCCGTTGGCATTAAGGTTGTACTCCTCGCGGAATCCATTATGGATAGCCTGATCGTACCAGTCAAGATCCTCTGCGTATGTACCCTTAATCTGGGCATTGCTTACCAGATAACCATCTTTGTCAAAGAGGGCGTTATCCTCTACATTGAAAATATTCAACCACAGACGGTCGTTCACCAGATTAGCGGAAGCGTAGGCAGCAGCCGTAGCGGGATCATCACCAGCAGCAATACCGTTGTTCTTCAGGTTCAACCACTCAGCATGCATCCAGTCGCTAACGCCCAAGCGATCGTACTCGGGGATACCTTTTGAATAGGTACCGAGCTTAATGTCGGCTGTCATGTTGAGTTTGCCTTGCTTACCCTTCTTGGTAGTGATAAGAATCACACCGTTAGAGGCACGGTTACCATAGAGGGCGGCAGATGCTGCGTCCTTCAGCACTGACATCGACTCGATATCCTGAGGATTCAGGTCGCTGATGTTACCACCATAGGGCACACCGTCGAGAATGTAGAGTGGTGAAGATGAACCATTTACGGTACCGATACCTCGGATACGAATCGAGGGATCCTCACCAGGCACACCGTAGGTGCTATTCACCTGGACACCAGTCACCATTCCTTCCAAAGCAGAAGCTACAGAAGAAGTGGGGCGGAGCAGAATCTCCTCGCTCTTCACTTCCTGGATAGCACCTGTCAGTGTGGTCTTTTTCTGTGTACCATAGGCCACCACCACCACCTCGTCGAGGTTGTTGGCATCGTTGCGGAGCTGGATGCGGAGGGGCTTGTCGGTGACAGCCACCTCTAAGGGCTCCATGCCTACATAAGTAATTCTCAAGGTCTTTCTGCCTGCGGGAACCTGCAGGGAGAAATTACCGTTTACGTCGGTAATGGTACCTACGTTGGTTGCTCCTACTACCTGGATACTGGCGCCGATAATCGGCTCGTTGTCCTCGTAGGTCACTACGGTACCTTTAACCGTGGTTTGTGCCAAGGCCAATCCCACAAACAGGAAAAGGCTGGCAAGAGTTAAACTGAGTCTTTTCATCATAAATAATTAATTAGTTAGTAACACTATTTTATTAATTGTTAATTTGCTATTGGAGCTGTTAGGGAACAAAATTAATAAAAAAAAGATAAAAATTAATGAAAATTGCATGAAAAACTGATAGTAAAATCGACGTATTTCCACTTTTTATAGAATAATAGTTTAAATTAAGAAATAAAAACAGCAGAAAAGGACAGAAAAAACAATGGCGATGTTTGGACACCTTCTACGCATAACTGGCGGATACCCTATAATGCAGTAAAAATTGGTTAAAAGTTTGGAGGTTACGAAGAAAATGACTATCTTTGCAGCGTTAAATACAAAAATCTCATGTCTATGGAAACAAATAGTAAAACAACAAAGAAAGGAGAAGTGGTGATTAACGAAAAGTACATACGATTTGACTGGGCCGTGAAGCGGATGCTTCGTGACAAGGCTAATTTCGACGTGCTTGAAGGTCTGATTACTGTATTGCTCGGAGAGAAAATCACCATTGACGAAATCTTAGAGAGTGAAGGTAACCAGTTGTCTGAGGATGACAAGTTCAATCGCGTTGATATCAAAGCTAAGGATTCAAAGGGCAGCATTATCATCGTTGAGGTTCAACTTACGACCCAACTTTTCTATCTGGAGCGTATTTTATATGGTGTGGCAAAAGCTATCACAGAACACATTTCACTGGGTCAGCGCTATAGCAACGTGAAGAAGGTCTATTCCATTAATATTCTTTATTTTGATCTCGGACAAGGTGCTGACTATCTCTATCACGGACGTAATACATTTGTTGGAGTCCATACGGGAGATACGCTGAAGGTGAATGTAAAAGAGGATAATGTCATTAGAATGAAAGCTCCTGAGGAGGTGTTTCCTGAATACTTCCTGATTCGTGTCAATGAATTTAATGATGTGGCTACCACCCCAATTGAAGAATGGCTTGACTACTTAAAGAATGGCCGAATCAAGGATGATACCACTACGCCAGGATTGGCTGAGGCCCGGGAAAAACTACAGTATATGCAAATGAGTCGTGCAGACCAATTAGCTTATGAACGACACTTGGATGCTTTAGCAGTACAAAGTGACGCATTCGACACAGCCAGACAGGAAGGGCGTGTTGAAGGGCTTGAACTCGGGCGTGCGGAAGGGCTTGAACTCGGGCGTGCGGAAGGGCGTAAGGAAGGCCGTGCGGAAGGAATCTCAGTTGCAGCAAGGAATTTAAAGAAAATGGGGCTTAAAATTGAGGATATAGAAAAAGCCACTGGGCTTTCAGCAGAGGCAATACAGTCCCTTTAGAACCAACGAACATAATAACCTGTCGAGGTAAAAGGCAGATAAAATCAATGGCGATGTTTGGAAACACCGCCATTGAGTTAGAGTCCCTTTATATGTAATATTACAGTGCAACCTTTCCGATGCCTTTCATTTCCAGTGCCACTTGTACTCCTAACGCACGGAATGCACGCATCATAGAAGCAAGCGTGATGCTCTTCCCACTCTCTAAACGGCAGACCTGAGCCCTTTGCACTCCCATCTTCTCACCCAATTCTGCTTGGGTAAGATTCTGAGCTTCACGTGCCTGCTTGATAGCCTCTCCTACGCGATAGGCCTGGACTGCCTCGTCCACGCTACGTTCAAATGCGTCGCGCTCTGGTGTTCCGACTTTGCCGTAATCCTCTTCCAATAATTCCTCAAAGCTATAAAGCTTCATGTCTCCTACCTTTTTCATATTTTCTTGTTTTTATTCTCAAAATACAATTTTCTGATTCCTTCGGCCTTTGTGATTTCACTCTTCGGCGTCTTTTGCGTTTTCTTCACAATGCCGTGAGTGGCAACAACCAATGTATTAATGTCCTTGTCCCAAAAGGCGAATAACCTATAGTAAGTTTTATTGTAGATTGTGCGAAACTCCCATATTTCCGTACCATCAAGTTTCTTAAAGAGTTCGTTGTCACGTTCTCCTTTCTGAACCCGACGGATATTGTAGCCTATCTTGCCTCGAATCTCCTTTGTCAAGGATTTCAGGAAGTCTCGTGCTTCTTCCAACAAATCAAGTTCAAATACTGTTTGTTCCATTTCTTTATGATTTCTGGTGCAAAGGTACAAAATGTTTCTTAAATACGCAACAAATAATATGATTTTTATTAGTTTTTCTCTATAATTCCAAATAATTAAAGAAAAAAACAATGGCGATGTTTGGAAACACCGCCATTGCTTTTTATTGGGAATACTTGTGATTAGTCGTTCTCCTCAAGACCCGAGTAACGGATACCGCTCACCTTGTACTTAGCATAGCCATCATCTGGATACCAGGGATCGTTCTTGTAAGAAACGAAGAATACAATAGAGTCAGCAGCAGAACCGTTCTTCTGACGACCAGCTCCCATCAGGATCTTACCATCAATAGTAACAGGCATAGCATCATAATCTCTCCAACCATCAGCATAGTTTGGAGCCTCATTAGACTTGAAAGTCAGATTCGACTGATCAATAGAAACTTTAGCCTTAATACTATATGAAGGATAATCGTCATTATACATAGCGCCGACATTACACTGGCCAAGATCATCAATCCACATTTCTGTAGGATTGTTGGCTGTGGTATTATAAGTCAGCAGAATGATGGGGCCGCCCAGACCAAAATAATCTTCTCCTTTATTGATAGGCGTGCCAGCGTCGTCAACGGCATCAACTGTGACATACCATTTACCTGCCATCGACTCTGTGGCAGTTCCGCCAATCTCGTCCTTACTGCAGGCTACCATTACGAGCAACGCAGTTGCAAATAATATGATTTTCTTCATAACGTTTAATTACTTTGTTAATGTTACATACATGGGAGTACCGCTAAAGTCCTCGATGAGAGTCACTTTACCTGTCTCAGGGTCGTAAGTACCACTGGTAATGGCAATGGTTTCACCCCAATACCAGTTGTCACCGTTGCATTCCACAAGCTCCACCGTATTATCAGGGTTGAGCTTCAATGTAGACTCAAGCGAGAAATCATAGGGATAGCCGGGGTATCGACCGTAGGCATAGAATCCACCTGCGAGGTCGTCGATGGTGAAGGTGCCGTCGCCATTGTCTTTGATGATGACAGGCAGGTTGTAGTAGTGGCGTGAGCCATACTGTGCCTCACTCAGATAGGCACTGGCAAAACTATTGGGGTTAACAACAGCCACTGTACGAGAGGCAGAGGCAGAGAAGCCGTCCTCGTTTACCACAACATAGTTCAACTTGTAGAAGCCTACTTGATTCGTATTAACCGCACCCAAGGTTTGAATTTTGGAAGAGACATCCTCTCCGCCCATAGTTGCCGTACAACCCGGATCTGCGAATGCAGCGCCCACGGGAGTTGTCATGTAGGCATCACCGTTCATCTCAAGGACTGCATAGTAGGTGAAACGGCTCAGGCCCTCGGAGTCCTTGTCGCCGCAGCTGGTCAGTGAGAAACCAGCCAATGCGAGCATCATTGCGAAAAATATGTTCTTTTTCATAATTGTCATTTTTCAGTTTTCAATTATCATTTACTTACCCCAGAAAGGAGGAACCTTGTAATCCGAATTATCAAATTTCGGAGCATTAGCGTTACTTGAAGTAGACTCATCGGGATAAGGCCAGCGCTGGATAACCGAATTGCTGCCCACCTGAGCAAAAACAGCGATAGGTGTATAGAGCGTACCCGGTACATAAGCAGAAGTATTGAGCGCGTCACTTGAAGCGTTGTAGAGCACCGATCCATCTACAGAACCGAAAGCGGGATACTTCAGACGGCGCAGCTCACACCAAGATTCGAAGTTGTTGGTACCTGCAAGGGCAATCCACTTCGAAACACCGATGACCTGCTTATAGTTGGCCTGGTTGTATGGGAATTGTGCAATAACCTTGTCAGCACCGCCCACACCTGCAGACTCGCAAGATGCCTCGATAGCAGCGTTATAGTGCGCCTCTGCCTGAGCAGCGTTGCCCTGACGGGCAAAGTACTCAGCAATGAAGAACTCGACCTCGGCCACCTGAATATAATAGACAGGAGAATCGAACTTCATAGCAGGACGGCACCAGTAGGCAGCCTTATAATTGCCAGAGGTGCTGAAGTTGGTACCAGAGACGCCTCCTACATACTCTCCGCTGCTATTTGTATCGAAGAAAGCAGCCAGACGGGGATCCTGATAGACAACATCACCATTAGCGTCCTTCTGCAGCATCGTGCTGACAATAGCCATATTGGCTGTCACATTGATCTGAGTAGAACCGAAAGAGGTAGAGAACTCCTCAGAATAGTAGGGGTTCATCTGACCAGTCTCGTTGCTCCAGCAGCCGGTATAAGCAACATCTTCCTCAGGGAAATTACCCTCGGCAATCAGCGCACCAATCTTGCTCTCTACTTCAGGCACAGCCCCCACTTCACGGCTCATGATCTTCAGCTTCAGAGCGTTGGCAAACTTAATCCAGCTACCAGCTTTCTCCCCCTGGAACAAGAAGTTTGTGGCCACGGGGTCAGAAGCAGAAGCCTTGCTCAACGCATCGTCAAGTTCTGCCAAGATACCGGCATAGACAACCTGACCCTCGTCATACTTCGGTGACGGATTGCTGATGTCGAGTGCCTCAGAATATGGGATGCTGCCGTAGCAGTCGACCAAAGCCTGAAGGGCAAAGCAACGCAGGGTGGTAGCAGCCAGATAGGTACCCCACTCTTCGTTCTTCTCAGCCAGGTTGCGGATGGTCTGCAGGTTCTTCAGACCCACGCGGTTAATCTGCGAATAGGCGGAACCTGAACGAACAGGCGACATAGTAAACTGAGAGTAATCCACATAGTTCGATGTACCGAACATGTGAGCATAGTGCTGTGCAAAGTATCCTCCTGGGATGCGGAGCAGGTTGCCGTAAGTTGCGGCGATACCCATCTCAGCAGCAGGCAGCATGATACTGGTGGTCATATTCTCCTCGGTGGGAGAGTTGGGATCCTGGTTGATATCCAGATAGCTGTCACAAGAGGTGGCACCCAAACCCAAGACGATTGCTGATAATAATACTAATTTCTTCATACGTTTGTCCTCCTTCAATTAGAATTTAACACCTACGTTGAAACCGAACGTACGGCAGCCGGGATTCACGTACAGCTCACCGAACTGACCCTCGAGGTCGTTACCACGGGTACTTCCCTCAGGATCGATGAAGGTGTTGCTCTTGTGAGTCCAGGTAAACACGTTGTTGCAGAACAGCGACAGAGTGATGTCGCTCAGATAGAGTTTGTTGACCAGTGATCTGGGCAACTGATAAGCCAATGTGATGTTACGCAGCTTGACGAACGACTTGTCGAGCAGGTAGGCTTCGCCACCCTGGCCCCAGCCGAAGTTGTTATAATAATCCTGATAGTCGCCCACTTCGTAGTCGCCACCACCAAGCATGATTGGTGTGGTATTCTCCACATAGCCACCATTACCATCGCTAACCACTGAGTTAGGAATGATGAACGGGCGACGCTGGTTGTAAGTAGTGATATCACCATTACCAGTGAACTGCATCAGGTTCTTAGAGCGTGAGAACATATAGCCACCCTTACGGATATCGAGAGCAGCACTCAGGCTGATGCCCTTGTAGGTAAAGGCAGTTGTAATACCACCAATCCAGTCGGGATTCATGTTCTTACCAGTATCCATCAACTCTGTGGTCAGTACAGGCTGGCCATCCTCACCTACGATGAGTTTACCGTCGGCAGTGTACTGAGGCAGATAGGTGTAATATTCACCCATAGGATTACCCTCCTCTGCATAGAAAGATACAGCATCGTTACCAGCTGAGAAACTGTAGATTTCAGTCTTTCCACCCTCAACACTGGCAGGCATAGAGAGCACCTTGTTATTGTTCTTAGAGAAGTTGAAGCCTAAATCCCAACGGAAGTCCTTAGTGCGGACAGGTGTGGTGTTCACCAACAGTTCGATACCACGGTTGCGGACATTACCGAAGTTGGTTACCATGTAGGCATAACCGGATGCGGGGTCAACAGGCAGTGTGAAAATCTGATCCTTGGTCTCGCGGTTATAATATGCGAAGTCGATGTTGATACGGTTGTTCAGGAAAGCCAGGTTCAGACCGATTTCATACTCAGTGGTCATCTCAGGCTTCAAGTCAGAACTACCAACCGTGCTACTAGCCTGGAAAGCGTTGACACCACCCATCGGGAACTTGGCAACATCAGCGCCATAATATGCACGTGAAGTACCTTGTATGTAACGGGCAGAAGTACGATACGGATCGGCGTCGTTACCGGTCTTACCGTATGCCAAGCGCAGTTTACCGAAGTCGAGGATCTTGTTCTCAGGAATGAGCCTTGTGAAGATCCAGCTCAGTGTTGCGCCAGGATAGAAATAGCTGTTAGCATCGATAGGCAATGTAGATGACCAGTCATTACGGGCAGTGAGACCCAGATAAATCATATCGTCCCAACCAACGGTGACATCTCCGAAGAGACCCACGAGGCGACGCTTTGACTGACTCTCAGAAAGCTCAGCCTTGGTAGCACCGTTTGACAGATCCCAGAAACCGGTATCGAAGGTCAGGCCATCGGTCTCACCCGTCATAAGGGTATTGTAACGCTCGTTCATGTTAACACCAGCGGTAACATTCACGTCGAGCTTGCCATCTAAATACTTGTCAGCCCAGTTGGCCATGAAGTCGTGGTTCAGCTCATACTTGCGATAGTAGCGGCTGTAAACCCAACCATCCTGGTTCATGTTTGAGGGAGCATAACCGTAGTCCTCGTTGATGAGGGCATCGTCGAGTGTAATCTGAGGATAACCCATCTTCAGGTCGAAATCGGTATAGTCGAAACCGTAGCGATAAGTCAGGGTCAACTGCTTGATAGGCTTGATGTCGGCCTGAATCTTACCGTAAACCTGCTTTGAGTCGTTGTGGTTGTAGTTATTCTCAATAGCCCAGTAGGGGTTGGTAATACCATAAGGTGTGTACCAAGCCTCCGGTGTGTTGAAAGGGCTGGAGAGATCCTTGCGGTCGACGAGTGACAAGTCACGCGGGAACTCCAGAATACCATCGATGAACGACGTACCCTGATAAGAACCGACGATGTCGGCCTCTGTCTTGGCAATATTCACGCTTGAGCTGATCTTCAACCATTTGGTTGCCTCATAGCTGCCACGGAAAGCGATGGTGTTGCGCTTGTAGGCATCCTTGTCGCTTGGGATGATACCATTATCGCTGGAGTAACCATAGCTCAGATAGTAGGTCATCTTTGAGTCGTCGCTCATACCGCTCAGTGCCACGCTGTGGCTGGTGGTAACGCCGGTCTCGAAGAAGTCCTTCACATTGCTGTCTACAGCCTCGTACTTGTGAATCAGTTGCTGGTGGTTCCAGATAGGACCATACACCTGCTGTGAGCCGTCGAACTCAGGACCCCAAGAACCGTTCTCAATGTAAGTCTGCTTGCCGTTCCATCCCTGACCGAACTGGTTTTGGAACTTAGGCAGTGTAGAAACGGTACGCCACTGAACGCTTCCATCGTAGGTGATGGAGAAGTTGCGGGCCTCTTCCTTCTTACCACTCTTAGTGGTGATGATGATCACACCGTTTGCGGCACGGCTACCATAGATAGCAGTTGCAGCAGCACCCTTCAGCACGGTCATCGACTCGATATCGTTGGGGTTCACGCTTGACACACCACCCATAGCCTCCTGATGACCCTGTGACAGCATAGATGTCTGCTGGAGGGGCACACCGTCGACCACATACAGCGGCTGGTTGTTACCATTAATAGAACTGAAACCACGGATAATCACTGAGTTGGCGGTACCAGGGTCAGCCGAGCTGGCACTGATCTGCACACCAGCCACCTTACCTGCCAGAGCAGAGGTGACATCGGTCATCTTACCCACTGTCAGTTCCTCACTGTCAAGCTGAGTAGCCGAATAACCCAGCGTCTTCTGCTGGCGGCTGATACCCATGGCTGTTACCACCACCTCGTCGAGGGTAGCGGCATCGGCCTTCAAGAACACACGCATGCCGTTCTTAGCCTGCAATGTCTTGGACTCATAACCAAGATAAGAGATCGTCAGGGTCATCTTACCATCGGGCAGAGTCAGCGAGAAACGACCGTTTACATCGGTCAACATACCAGTCTGTGTACCATCCACTTTGACAGCAGCGCCGATAATCGGCTGGCCGTCTTCCTGAGAATACACAGTACCAGTAACTTTTGTCTGAGCCAGTACGCTTCCTACACAGAGGAAGAGACTGACAAAAAACATAGTTAGCCTTTTTTCCATAAATTCTCTCTCTTTGTTAATATTAAACGTTTATATAATAAATAATAATGTACGCGTTAGTCTGGTCAAATCAGGCCATTTATACATATATTAGCGAGCAAAAGTAATGATAAAATTATTAAACGACGAACAAAATTATAAAAAAATCACATTTGTATGCACAATTTTAACTCTTTTAGACCAAAGCCTTGATATAAATCAATTTGCCTACACTGTTTTCGCAGTGTAGGCAAATGATAGAAAGTGTTCGAAAAATGTATTTCTTACTTCACTTGGATCACCAGATATTTGCTGGTTGACCAGAACAGGTTCGGATCGGTAATGCGGAGCACATACTGCTTGTTGGCATCGGGAGCCAGGGTGTATGAGCTGGAGGGGTGAGAGGTAAGCATCTTGGCATCCTTGCTGTAGAGCTTGATCTCCTTGTCGATGCGGATATCAATCTTGGTGAAGTAGTCCTTGTTGAAGTCCTTCTCTAAGAGCTTGGTCTTGCTGAACAGGCCGTCCTTGGTGAGGATGTTCTGCTTCTTCAGCTCGTCTCTGGTGCCGAATACGAACCATGCGGTGTGCAGCTGCTTGTCCTGCTGGCTGATGGTCTGCGACTTCTGAGTGGTCTCCTCGGTGAGCTCGTTGACATTGGTATTGAGATTAGCCACGGTCTCGTCGAGTTCAGCAATGTGGATATCCTTCTTGTCGAGTTCCTCACGCAGTGCCTGCAACTGGGCCTCTTTCTCTTCGAGCTGCTGCTGCATGTTGTCGATGAGTTTCTTCAGCTCCTCGCTCTTGAAGGAACTGTCGCGGAGCTGCTGCTTGAGCTTGTTGATGAGCTCCTTGTTCTGACGCATGGTCTGCTGGATGAACTGCATATTCTCCTTGATGCGCTTGGCAGAGTTGGTGCCTTCGCCCGACTTGGCGAGTGTGACACGGCTCTGGGCCTCGGTAATCTCGCGGAAACCTTCCTCGATGTCACCGAAGGTAGCAATCATGTCGTTGATCTCGTTATCCTTCTGGGAAATAATCGAGTTCAGAGAATCACGTAATTGTGTCATCATGAGGTCCTGTTTCGGTGCCTCATTCTTACAACTGACAATGGCCAGTGCACAAACGGCCAGAATAGTTAATTTCTTCATAATGCTTTTATATTTAATTAGACAATATTTCGTTTTACTATTCACTTTTCACTATTCACTATTCACTTTTTCGTCCTGCCAGGACGATAACGATCTCGCCTTTCGGTTCTTTCTCCTGGAAATGGGCGATGACCTCGGTTAAAGAGCCCCGCACACTCTCTTCATGCACCTTGGAGATTTCGCGACAGACGCTCACCTGACGATCGCCGCCATAGACCTCGGCAAACTGCTGCAGCGTCTTGACCAACCGGAAGGGCGATTCGTAGAAGATCATGGTGCGCTCCTCGTCTTTCAAGGACAGGAGTTTGGTCTGACGGCCTTTCTTCTGAGGCAGGAATCCCTCGAAGGCAAAGCGGTCGCAAGGCAAACCACTCGACACCAAGGCCGGCACGAAGGCTGTGGCGCCTGGCAGACACTGCACCTCTACCCCAGCCCTCACGGCCTCGCGGACCAGGAAGAAACCAGGATCGCTGATACCTGGGGTGCCAGCATCGCTGATGAGGGCGACATTCTCACCCGCCAACAAGCGGTTGACAATGCCAGCACTCGTACCATGCTCATTAAACTTGTGATGGGACATCAGGGCATTCTTGATTTCATAATGCTTCAACAAGATACCCGACGTGCGCGTATCCTCTGCCAACACCAGATCCACCTCTTTTAAGATACGGATGGCACGGAAAGTCATATCTTCCATATTCCCCACAGGCGTGGGTACAATATACAATATGCCCATAATCGGTCGCAAATTTAGCCAAATTATCATAACAGACAAAAAAAACGCTAAAATCTTTGCAATTTTTAAAACGTATTTGTACTTTTGCATCAAAATTAAGAAGAAAATGGCAGAAATCATCTCTGGCGAGTCTCATCGCCCTGGTAGAATAGAAGTGGTGTGCGGATCGATGTTCTCAGGAAAGACCGAAGAACTGATCCGACGACTGCGACGTGCACAGTTTGCCAAACAGCGGGTGGAGATTTTCAAGCCCGCCATCGACGTGAGGTATTCCGAGGAAGACGTAGTGAGTCACGACCAGAAACATATCCAGTCGACACCCATCGACTCGTCGGCAAGTATCCTGCTGCTGACGTCGAATATCGATGTGGTAGGCATCGACGAGGCGCAGTTCTTCGACGACGGACTGGTAGAGGTGTGCAACGAGCTGGCGTATCGTGGGGTACGTGTAATCATCGCGGGTCTCGACATGGATTTCAAGGGTATCCCCTTCGGGCCAATGCCGGCCCTCTGCGCCATCGCCGATGATGTGACGAAGGTACACGCCATTTGTGTGAAGTGCGGGAATCTGGCATACGTGAGCCATCGCACCGTACAGAATGACAAACGTGTACTGCTTGGCGAGACGCAGGAATATGAGCCTTTATGCCGTGAGTGCTACCAAAAAGCACTCCAAGAAGAGAAAGAAAAAGGGTAAAACGGTAAAAAAGTAAAAAACATCCGAATAAATTTGGCTGTTTCGCTGAAAAGTTGTACCTTTGCACCCGCTTTCGAAAGATTGCACCTAAGGTAGATCCGTTAGCTCAGTCGGTAGAGCACAACACTTTTAATGTTGGGGTCTTGGGTTCGAGCCCCAAACGGATCACAACCTGACAAATAAAAAAGGACACCGCAGTGTCCTTTTTTATATTTTCAGCCATGATGCTTATTCCCCAAGATACTTTTTGATGGTCTTGATACAAAGCTCGCTACTTACCGGCTTTGACAGGAAATCATTGCACCCCGCCTCCATAGCCAACTGGCGGTCGCTGTCGAAAGCATTGGCTGTCAGAGCCACGATAGGCAGGTCGGGATGGTTCTCCTTAATGGCTTTGGTTGCCTCCAGGCCATCCATTATTGGCATCTTGATATCCATCAGCACCATATCATAGGTACCGGCGTCTACCATTTCAACAGCCTCCTTGCCATTCCTGGCACGCTCATAAGCATAATACTTTTTCAAGATGTAGGTCATCAGGATAAAGTTGCTGTCATTGTCTTCTGCTACTAAAATTTTCTTCATATCACTCTCTTTTTTACGTAATAGACAGTTCTTTGACTTGTAATTATCTTAATAATTCACAAAATTACAACTTTAAATTGAAAAAACAAGTATTTCATCTTTTTTTTAACTAATTTTGCATCAGAAAAGTAAAAACTAATCACTTATAATCTCAAAAAAGCAATGAAATCAAGATTTTCTGCCACTTTTCTGGCACTCGTTTCAGCCCTCACTATGTCGGCTCAAACACACATGATGGAAGTGAACACCAAAAAGCTCGGTGCCCCCGTTCAGTCGACGATGTATGGCATCTTCTTCGAGGACATCAACTACGCTGCCGACGGCGGTCTGTATGCCGAAATGGTGAAGAACCGCTCGTTTGAGTTCCCCCAGAACCTGATGGGCTGGCGCGCCTACGGTAAGTTTGAGGTTCGCAACGACGGACCTTTCGAGCGCAATCCCCACTACGTACGCCTTGCCTACTCCGGTCACCGCGACAAGTTCACGGGTTTAGAGAACGAAGGATTCTTCGGCATCGCCGTGAAGAAGGATGCTTCCTACCGTTTCTCCCTCTGGGCCCGCTGTCCAGAAGGTGGCAAGTCGACACTCGAAGTGAGTCTCGTAGATAATGACACCATGGACGAAGACCAGCGTTTTGCAACGGTCAAGGTGAACATCAGCGGCAAGGACTGGAAGAAGTACACCGCCGAGCTGAAGGCACCCCGCACGGAAACCAAAGGTGCGCTGCGTATCTTCTTAGCAGGCGACAAGGCCACTACCGACGTGGAGCATATCTCCCTCTTCCCCACCGACACCTGGAAAGGTCGCGAGAACGGTATGCGCAAAGACCTGGCACAAGCATTGTTTGATATGCACCCTGGTGTATTCCGTTTCCCTGGTGGCTGCATCGTAGAGGGTACCGACTTAGAGACCCGCTATCAGTGGAAGAACAGCGTAGGCCCCGTTGAGAACCGTCCCCTGAACGAGAACCGCTGGCACTATACCTTCGGATATCGTTTCTATCCGGATTATTTCCAGAGCTACGGTCTTGGTTTCTTCGAGTTCTTCCAACTCTGCGAAGATTTCGGCTGCGAGGCTCTGCCCGTAATCAGCTGCGGACTGAGCTGTCAGTTCCAGAACCCCGACCCCACAAAGCTTGGTGTACACGTGGCCCTCGACGATCTGGACAGCTATATTCAGGATGCCCTCGACCTGGTGGAATTTGCCAATGGTCCTGTGGATTCGAAATGGGGTAAGGTACGTGCCGACATGGGGCACCCCGAGCCCTTCAACCTGAAGTTCCTCGCTGTGGGTAACGAGCAATGGGACTACGATGAGCAGCACGGTGGCTATGGACCTGTGTTCACAGAGCGTCTGAAGAAGTTCAATGCCGCCCTCCGCGCCAAGTATCCTTATCTGAAACTCATCGGCACCACCGGTCCTAATTCTGAGGGCTGGGACTTCGATCTGCTGCAGCCCCGTATGAAGGAGCTGAAGGTAGACCTCTACGACGAGCACTATTACCGTAATGAGGAGTGGTTCCTCTCGCATGGCTTGCGTTACGACAGCTACGACCGTAAGGGTCCGAAGGTATTCGCTGGCGAGTACGCCTGCCACGGCAGCAATAAGCACAAGTGGAACCACTATTATACCTCTTTATTAGAGGCAGCCCACATGACAGGTATCGAGCGTAATGCCGATATCGTACACATGGCGACATACGCCCCACTCTTTGCACATGTTGAGGGATGGCAATGGCGTCCGGATGCCATCTGGTTTGACAATCTCCGTATGTTCAAGTCGGTGAGCTACTATGTGCAGCAGATGTATGCCATGAACAAGGGTACCAATGTGCTGCAGCTGACAATGGACAAGAAGCCTGTGGCTGGTCAGGCAGGTCAGGACGGTCTCTTTGCCTCGTCGGTCTTCGACCAGCAAACGGGTGAGGTGATCATCAAGGTAGTGAACACCTCAAAGACCGCCCAGCCCATCAGCATCCAACTGAACGGCATGAAGGGAGAACGCACGGCAGAGACTATCACCCTCTCGCACAACGGTATGGACGACGAGAACACCCTCGACAATCCCGAGAAGATCACACCGAAAAACGGTACGCTGAAACTCGATGTCGGCAAGAAGGCTACCCTGCTGTTAGATGATATTCCTGCCTTATCGTTCAGGATTTACAAAGTAAAAAAATAAGCGTTTCGTTGGTTTTTTGTAAAAAATACGGCAAGTCTGATGATTTGCCGTATTTTTTTTGTAATTTTGCACCGAAATATGAGTATACTGAACTTAGATAAAGACCGCAGACGATTCTCTTTCGAGGTGCTGCCCCCACTGAAAGGGACGGGCACGCAGAAGCTCTTTGCCGATATCGACAGGCTGAAAGAGTTTAATCCTGCGTATATCAACATCACGACGCACCATTCAGAGTTCGTCTATCGGGAGCTGGAGAACGGACAGTTTGAGAGGCAGCGCATCCGTCGCCGTCCTGGCACTATCGCCATCGCCGCCGCCATCCAACAGAGATACCACATCCCCGTACAGCCACACGTGATCTGTAGCGGCGCTACCATCGAGGATATTGAATACGAACTGCTCGATCTGCAATTCTTAGGTATCAGCGATCTGCTCCTGCTCCGTGGCGACAAGGCAAAGGAAGACAGTCGGTTTGTGCCGACGCCTGGCGGACATGCCCATACAACGGAACTGATTCAGCAGGTGAAACGCTTCAACGAGGGTTTCTTTGCCGACGGAACACCAATCAAGAACCCCGGCAAGCCTTTCGACTACGGGGTGGCCTGCTATCCGGAGAAGCATGAGGAATCACCCAATCTGGAGCGCGATATGGAATATCTGAAGCAAAAGCAGGATCTCGGGGCGCAGTATGCCGTAACTCAGTTGTTCTTCGACAACGAGAAATACTTCGATTTCGTGGAGAAAGCACATGCGATGGGCATCACCATTCCCATCATCCCCGGCATCAAACCTCTGGCAAAGTTGTCGCAGTTGACTGTCGTCCCCAAGACTTTCCATTGCGATATCCCAGAGGCGCTGGCCAAGGAGATCGTAAAGTGCAAGACCGACGACGATGCCCGACAGTTAGGTATCGAATGGACTATAGAACAATGCCGTGACCTGTATGCCCACGGCGTCAACAACATCCATTTCTACACGGTATCGGCAGTTGATTCTGTAGCAGAAGTCGCTAAGCGATTATTATAAGGAGTTAAAGGGGAGTTAAAGGGACAAATGACTTTCAGCGAGGTGATAGGACAGAAGGAGGCGCAGGAGCGCTTGATGCAGATGGCTAAGGAAGACCGTCTGCCCCACGCCTTAATGCTCTGCGGTCCCATGGGTGCCGGAAAGATGGCCTTAGCCATGGCCTTCGGGTGCTATCTGCTTTCAAAGAAATCGGAGAACTTAGATTACTCGGAGTATTCAGAATACACGGAGAGTCCCATGCTGAAGAAGATGGAGCATCCCGACCTTCACTTCACCTACCCCACCATCAAGCTACCTTCGATGAGTGCGGATCACAAGCCTGTGAGCGACGACTTTGCCAAAAATTGGCATGAGCTCATCATGGATGGTCCTTACTTTACGATGGACCAGTGGATGCAGGCCATGGGCGGTGAGAACCAACAAGCTATCATCACCGCCGGAGAAAGCGATGATCTGGTGCGCAAGCTGTCGCTCAAGTCGAGTCAGGGCGGCTATAAGGTCAGTATCATCTGGCTGCCGGAGCGCATGAACATCGAATGTGCCAACAAACTGCTGAAACTCATCGAGGAGCCGCCCCAGCAAACGGTATTTATCATGGTCTGCGAAGAGCCCGACAAACTGTTGGAGACCATCCGCAGCCGAGTGCAACGCGTAGACATCAAGAAGATTGACGATGAGAGTCTGATTCAGGCCCTCATCGAGAAGCGAGGTATCAATGAAACGGACGCACGCCGCATTGGTCGTCTGGCAAATGGCAACTGGCTGAGTGCACTCGAGGAACTGCAAATAGGCTCTGAAAACGAACTGTTCCTCGACATGTATATCTCGCTGATGCGATTAGCCTATCAGCGGAAAGTCAAGGACCTGCGCAAATGGAGTGAGACGATGGCGGGCTACGGACGAGAGAAACAGAAGCGATGGCTGACCTACTTCCTGAAGATGACCCGCGAGAATTTCATGTATAACTTCCATCAGGAAGAACTGAACTACATGACGCAGAAGGAAGAGGACTTTGCCAAAAACTTCGCCCGCTTTATTAATGAGAACAATATCCTGGCCATTTCCGAACTGGCCAATCGAGATATCCGCGACATCGGACAGAATGCCAACGCCAAGATTGTATTCTTCGACCTGGCCCTGCAGATGATTGTATTGCTTTTACAAAAAAACTAGGAAAGCCTAGGAATGCCTAGGACAGCCTATAAATAATAAAGAATATGGAAGAAAAGACGAAAGAATTACCAATACGCGTGGGATGTGACAGAGGACTCTGCCATCAGGCTGTTGGTCGTCAGGACCGACAACTGAACACCTACGACTGGCTGGCTGACGTACCTGGCAATGCCGAAGATACCGACCTGGTAGAGGTACAGTTCAAGCATACGCGCAAGGGCTATTATCACAATGTCAACAACCTGCCTTTGAAGAAAGGCGACATCGTGGCTGTTGAGGCCAGTCCCGGCCATGACATCGGTGTAGTAACCCTGACAGGCCGTCTGGTGAAGTTGCAGATCAAGAAGGCGAACCTGAAATCAGCCGATGATATCAAACGTGTTTACCGCATTGCCCGTGAGATTGATATGCAGAAATTCCATGAGGCCAAGGCCCGTGAACATGCTACGATGATTGAGAGCCGCGTCATTGCCAAGGGACTGGGACTCGACATGAAAATCGGTGATGTGGAGTATCAGGGTGATGGCAACAAGGCTATCTTCTACTACATCGCCGATGAACGTGTGGACTTCCGCCAGCTCATTAAGGACCTGGCAGCAGCCTTCCATGTACGTATCGAGATGAAGCAGATTGGTGCCCGTCAGGAAGCAGGACGCATCGGCGGTACCGGCCCTTGTGGACGAGAGCTCTGTTGTGCTACCTGGATGAAGAACTTCGTCTCTGTCTCCACCAATGCCGCCCGCTTCCAGGATATCTCCCTGAATCCCCAGAAACTGGCAGGTATGTGTGCCAAGCTGAAATGTTGTCTGAACTACGAGGTAGACGATTATATGGAAGCCAGTAAGAAATTGCCTGGCAAAGATGTCGTCTTACAGACCCTCGACGCCGATTATTATCTCTTCAAGAGCGATATCCTCGCAGAGATTGTCACCTACTCGACTGATAAGAATATTGCTGCCAACCTCGAGACCATCTCCGCTGCACGCGCCAAGGAGATCATCGAGATGAACCGCAAGGGCGAGAAACCCGCCTCGCTGCAGGAAGACGGTCATCAGAAACCGGCGAAACAGCATGTCGACCTGGCAGGTGGCGACATCAGCCGCTTCGACAAAGCCAAGAAAAAGAAGAAAAAGAAGAAGAGCGGCGGTAATGCCTCCCCAAAAGCAGAAAACAAGAAAGGAGATGCTTAAGCCTTACAGACAGGTCATCATCGCATTGATGTTGACGGTTGCATGCGGTCTCACCTCATGCGACCGTCTGCCTATCTATATCCATTACGAACCAGCCCCCACGTCAGGCTGGGAGAAGAACGACACCATTAACTTCGGCATCCCGCCAGTCAAGGAGGCCGGCTATTACAAGGAGGAACTGGGACTCAGAATCAACGAAGACTACCCGTTTCTGGGCCTATGTCTGATCGTCGAGCAGACCGTCCTGCCTTCGGGCTATTGCCATAACGACACCCTGAACTGTAAACTGATCGACAAGAAAGGCACCATCAGAGGCACGGGTATCAATCACTACCAGTACACCTTCCATGTGAATACCATTCGTCTGGCAGAAGGGGATTCCCTTCATATCAGCGTAAAGCACAACATGAAACGGGAGATTATGCCGGGTGTGACAGACATCGGCATCAGGATCGATAAAAATTAGGTACGCGCGAGATGCCTGCTGGCATCAATACGCAGGAAGATAAACAGCAGGATGGTGAAGCCCCACAACGAAGAACCGCCATAGCTGAAGAACGGCAGGGGAATACCAATCACAGGGGTCAGACCCAAGACCATACCCACATTGATAAACACATGGAACAGGAAGATGCTCAGCACCGAATAGCCATACACTCGTCCGAAACGGTAGGGTTGTCGCTCTGAGAGGTAAATCAGACGTAAGATCAATGCCAGGAACAGCAACAATACCCCCGCAGAACCCACAAAGCCCTCTTCTTCACCAACGGTACAGAAGATGAAGTCGGTATCCTGCTCTGGCACATATTTCAGCTTGGTCTGTGTACCATTGAGGAAGCCTTTTCCCTCGATACCGCCCGAGCCAATGGCAATCTGACTCTGGTGCACATTATAGCCGGCACCTTTCAAGTCTTCTTCCAGTCCCAGCAGCACATTGATACGCACCCGCTGGTGACGCTCCAACAGATTATTCAGCACATAGTCGGCACCGTTGAAAAACGCCACAGAACCGACTGCGAACAAAGCAATCCATAAATAGTTTCGCACACGTGTAGCCACGCTTTGCCACAACAGATAGCCAATCATCACGGCCGTCGTCACCAATTGCACATAGACAATGTCGAAGGGAATGACATAGAGCGAAAACAACAGGAACACAATCGTAATTCCCATGCAGGACAAAATGACACGCATGCCATCACGTTTGTCTCCGCAATAGAAAAAGACCATAAGGCCTGAGAACAACTGTATCAGCAATAACACCACAAATTTTCCTACTGAGGTAGGCGTATACAGCAACATGGTGTCAGCAAAGCGGATGCCTATCACGAAATAGATCACCATCGCCACTCCCGTAAAGAGCAAACTACCCGACATACCCTCTCTATAGAGCATCAGGAAGAAGGCCAGATAGACCAGGGCCGAACCCGTTTCCCGCTGCAGCACGATACAGAGCATCGGGAGTAAGATGAAGGCCAGGGCAATACCGAAATCTTTCCATCGCCGGATGTCATAGCCGTAGGTACTCATCAGTTTCGCCAGCGCCAAGGCCGTGGCAAACTTCGCAAATTCTGCCGGCTGCACACGTAAAGGGCCTAACACTAACCACGATCGGGAACCCTTGATGGTATGGGGATTGAAAATGGTGGCTATCAGCAATAGCAAAAGAACGGCGAATATCACATAAGCAAAAGTGTCGTAGATACGGTTGTCCATCAACAGGATGATCAGTCCCAATACGATAGAGGTACCAATCCACACGATTTGCATACCCGAACGACTTTCCAAGCTGAAGATATCCGTCTCTCCGTATGTGTAACTGGCTCCGCAAACGCTGACCCAGCCAAAGACCAGCAATCCTAAATAAATCAGGATTGTCCACCAGTCAAGGGAACGCAACACGCTGGGATGTTTATCTGTCTGCTGAGCCATAAGCAATTCGTTTGTGCTGGAATTCCGTCGCCTTCTTCTCCGAGGCTTCCGACAGTTTTCCGTTGATAAACTTCTCCATAATCAGACCGCCGATAGGCACACCGTATGTAGCACCCCATCCGCCGTTCTCCACATACACAGCCACGGCAATCTTCGGATTATCCATCGGGGCAAATCCCATGAATACCGAGTGGTCATGACCACGGTTCTGCGCCGTACCCGTCTTACCACAGGCCATGAAATCATAATGAGCCAAAGCCTTACAGGTTCCTCCCAAAGCAGAAGAACGCATACCCTGCACCACATAGTCGTAGGCCTTACGATCGGCCTTCGTAAAGTGACGACGAGTGAAAGTCGTGTCGAGGGGTTCGCCTTGTACCTTCCTCACCACATGAGGTACATAGTAGTAGCCTCTATTGGCAATCGTCGCACCAAGATTGGCAATCTGAAGAGGCGTCAGCAGCACCTCACCCTGTCCGATAGAGATAGAAATAATGGTCAGACCATTCCAGGAACCTTTATAAGCCTTGTCGTAGAACTGGGCATTGGGAATCAGACCACGTTTCTCTCCCGGAAGATCGATACCCAGTTTATAGCCGAATCCCATGCTCACCATATAGTCGCGCCAGGTGTTCATCGCATTCTGCACCGTACCGTACTTGGAGATATTCGTATTGATCATGTGGTAAAGACCCCAACAGAAGAAACCATTACAAGACGTACTCAGGGCGGGAACGATGGCCAACGGGGAAGCGTGGCCGTGACAACCTACGTGCAGACCTTTGAAATTGAAACCATGTCCACATGGATAAGGGGTAGATGGTGTGATGATACCTTCGGAAAGGAAGGTAAGTCCCTGCGACGTCTTAAAGGTAGAACCCGGAGGATAGAGACCCATGATACTACGATTGAGCAAAGGTTTCCATTGATCCTGACTCAGGATACGATGGTTCTTACTGCGCTCACGACCCACCATCATTCGGGGATCGTAGGAGGGCGAGGACACCATACACAACACTTCGCCCGTAGAAGGTTCGATGGCCACGATACTACCGATCTTGCCCTCCAACAACCGCTCACCCAGCGCCTGCAGTTCATAGTCGATACTCAGCGTGAGGTTCTTCCCTGGCACGGGTTTACGGTCTAAGGCACCATTCTGGTAACGCCCCTGGATACGTCCGTGGGCATCACGCAACAGGATCTGAATACCCTTCTCACCACGCAGCTGCTTCTCGTAGGAACGCTCCACGCCCAATTTCCCGATATAGTCGCCAGGCTGGTAGTACTCGTCTTCCTCGATATCCGCCGGTGACACCTCTGCCACATCGCCCAGGATATGTGCCGCCAGATTATACTGATACTGACGGATGGTACGTCGCTGCACATAGAAACCGGGGAAACGGAACATCTTCTCCTGGAAAATGCTAAAATCCTTGTCGCTCAGCTGAGGCAGGAACAACTGTTGCGTAAAGCGCGAATAACCTGGATTCTTCGACTTATCCTTGATGGTTGCCATCCTGCGGTCGAACTCTTCCTTTGTGATATTCAGGGCTTTGCATAAGTCTAAGGTATCTAAATGATCCTTCGCCTCGTTCATCACCACCATGATGTCGTAAGCAGGCTGGTTAAACACTAAGAGCTTACCATTCCTATCGGTGATATTGCCTCGCGAGGGGAAGTCCACCTTCTTCAGAAAGGCATTCGAATCGGCACTCTTCTTATAGTCGTCGCTGGTAATCTGAAGCGTGAAGAGACGGATAATATAGACAACCACGATAACAATGGCTACCGCGGCTATGACAAATTTCCTATCAGCAAGATCGTTTTTATCCCTCACTTCTTACGAACACTTTCGATTGCCATTATCAGAACAAAGGTCAGAAGCGAACTGGTACCAGCACAGATTAACCAATGCTGCCAATTGTAGAAGCTGAATGCCTCCAAGGCAAAGAACACCAGACAATATACCACCAGCAGAACCGAACTAAAGACAATGAACTTGTCAATTCCTAAAGTTGAGATCGACACCTCCATATTATCTGCGGAATCACGGGGAACAAACAGTTCTAACAGATAAGGCTGGATAGCCGCAATCAGCGTCATCGACCCCGAAGCCAGTCCGGGCGTATTAGAGAATACGTCGATGGCCAGTCCTAAGGCAAAACTCCACAGCAGGATCATCCACTTCGGTGTGCCACGTTGGAAGGTGATGGTGAAATAGACATACAGCAAGGGAATGGCGACATCAAACAGATGGATATGGTTCAGGATCAACACCTGAGCCACACAAAAGGCGAAAAACCATCCCAATCGTTTGATAAGATCTACTGACATCCCCCTAAACTATAAACTATAAACTCTAAACTCTCAACTCTAAACCAACTCCTCACCTGTCCCTATTCGTCAGCGCCATCGAGTCACGGGCTGCTTCTAAAAGCTTGATCTGCTCAGAGACGCGCTTGTCGCTGATGACACAGACGTCACGCAGGCAACTGAAGTCGGTACTCAGACGCAGCTGCAACTTATATGACAAGCCATCGGCAGAATTAAACACCTTCTCGATCTGTCCCACCAGCACACCAGAGGGAAAGATGGAAGAGTAGCCACTTGTCACGACCCACTCTCCTTTCTTGAAACGGGCATGACGAGGCACATCCTCCAAGTAGGCAATGGCAGGATCGCCCCCACTCCAACGCAGATAGCCGAAATAATTGCTGTTGCGGATAGAACAACTGATACGCGACATCGTCGTGTTCAAGGCAGGAATCACAACGGCATAATGCTCTGACACGAGATACACCACGCCAACGACGCCATTACCACTGGCCACACCCATGTTCACCTGTACGCCATCGGCAGCACCCTTGTCAATCGTCATCAGATTGTCGGGCTTGTGAACGGTATTGGCTACCACCTTGGCAGGAATGAGCTTATACTGGCTGAGGAACTGCAGTTCCTGACGCTCTACCACCGTGGTATCATGGGTAGCCTCGGTATAGAGACGACGTAACTGATCTACCTGTCGCTCCAAGTAGAAGTTGCGAAGGGTCAGTTCCTCGTTGGCTCGTGTCATGCTGAAAAAAGAAGTAACATCACTCTCCAGTTCATACATCTTACCAACTGCCTCATTGGCAGACGAAAGCCATACACTACCCTGATAACTGTTATATTTAAACAGCAATACGGCACTGACCACTTCCAGGAAGACGAAAAGGAGCCAATGATGATACTTCCTCAGGAAATCCAGCAGATTACTCATCCCGTTCTTTATGTTGCCATGCCATGGCAACAATTATTACCTCATCAGGAAGCTGAAACGATCAATATTCTTCAGCGCGATACCGGCACCCTTAGCCACGCTGTGGAGAGGATCCTCGGGCACATGGAACGGAATATTGATCTTATCCTGCAGACGACGGTCGAGACCTCTGAGCAGGGCACCGCCTCCAGAGAGATAGATACCGTTCTTCACGATATCAGCATACAGCTCTGGCGGTGTATTTTCGAGTGCAGACAACACAGCCGACTCGATACGAGCCACCGTCTTGTCAATGCAATGGGCAATTTCCTGATAGCATACGGGCACCTCCATAGGCAGGGCGGTAATACGGTTAGGACCATGCACCACGAAGTCCTCTGGTGCTTCCTCACCTAAGTCGGTCAGCGCAGAACCTACGTTGATCTTGATACGCTCAGCCATACGCTCGCTGACTTTCACATTATGCTGACGGCTCATATATTCCTGGATATCGGCATTCAAGTCATCACCAGCCACCTTGATACTGGTGTTAGCCACAATACCACCGAGCGAAATCACGGCAATCTCTGTAGTACCACCGCCGATATCAACAATCATATTACCCTCCGGGGCCTCTACATCGATACCAATACCGATAGCGGCAGCCATAGGCTCAAAAATCAGATAGACATCACGGCCGTCGGCATGCTCGGCAGAGTCGCGCACAGCACGAAGCTCCACTTCAGTAGAGCCTGAAGGTACGCCAATCACCATACGCAGCGAGGGCGAGAACAGACGGCTGCTCGAGTGTACCATCTTGATCATACCACGCATCATCTGCTCACAGGCAGAGAAGTCGGCAATCACACCATCGCGAAGCGGACGGATGGTACGAATGTTATCGTGTGTCTTCTCATACATCATCTTGGCCTGGGTTCCTACGGCAATCATCTTTTCCGTACGGCGGTCGAGTGCCACCACAGAAGGCTCGTCTACCACAATCTTATCATCGCTGATAATGATGGTATTCGCCGTTCCCAGGTCCATTGCAATCTCCTGAACGAAACTAAAAAATCCCATTGTCTATAAACTCTAAACTATAAACTATAAACTCTAAACTTTAAACTCTAAACTTTTACTTCTCAAACCACGCGTTGATGGCGGTGTCATAGTGACTGCTCACGCCGAAGGCACGGGTAGCGAACATACGACGCTGGGCCTTTGTGGTCTCTGCACCCTGCTGGTTCAGGATATCAAGCAGCACGCTGTATTCTGCCTTGCTCGGCACGATCACCACATCATTGAAGTTCTTGGCACCGGCACGGATCAGCGAGATACCGCCGATATCGATCTTCTCGATGATATCTTCCTCGGAAGCACCACTGGCCACCGTCTGCTCAAAAGGATAAAGGTCAACAATCACCAGGTCGATCTCAGGAATCTCATACTGTTTCATCTGAGCCTGATCACCTTCGTTGTCACGACGTCCAAGGATTCCTCCGAACACTTTCGGATGCAAGGTCTTCACACGACCGCCAAGGATTGAAGGATAGGTGGTTACATCCTCAACTTTCTGGCACTCATAGCCGAGTGACTCAATAAATTTCTGCGTACCGCCTGTCGACAGGAACTTCACGCCCTCCTCATTCAGCTTCTTGAGGAGCTCGTCTAGTCCGTCCTTGTGGAATACCGATACCAAGGCGGTCTTAATCTTCTTTGTTTCAGCCATTTTTTCTTTTATAACGTTATAAATAATGCAATTAGGGTGCAAAATTACAAATTTCCCGGGATTAATCCCTCATTTTTCTCGCGAAAAAAAGATTAATCCTTGTTAAAATTAAGATAGGTCAAGTATCAGTCTAAATGGAACACCTCCTGAACGGGGATAGTCACCGGCGAATTGTCGGGATTCACCTCCATGATATCAGCCATCATGTCCCACCATTTCTGGGTGATGGGATCCACGTTGTCAGTATCCTGCGAGTTTCCTTCTCCTTCACACTCCTGATAGCCGAAAAGGATGTTGGTATCCTTGTCCCAGAAGATGCTGTAGTTACGCACGCCACCATCCTTGATCATCTTCACGAGTTCCGGCCAGATGGCGGCATGACGCTTCTCGTATTCTTGTTCGCACCCCGGTTTGAGGTACATCTTGAAAGCAAATCGTTTCATGTTGTTTGTTTCTTTATTTCAACTTGGGTTTCAGTTCGTCGGGCGAATCATTGGTAAACATATCCACCTTGGGGGCATCCTTCGTATAGAGGTCGGTGATTACCTTAGGCTGAAGGGTCAGCGAAGGCTGGAAGTCATCACTCTCCATGTAGGCGATGATAGCCTGTCGCATCTGACGGGCCACCAAGCGGTGTTCCAAATCAGAACTGATATCCATGGTGGTCATCAACAGCTTGCCTTTCAGTACCTTAGCCTCTACCAGCATACCTAACTTCCGGCTGACATGCCAGGTATCGATGGGCTGTATCGGCGACTGATAGTCCTTGGGGAATTCCGCTAAGTTCATCACCTGAGCGCGATTCAGCAACTCCCACCAGTTCAGGTTGCTCCAGTCGTCGGTGGGGAAGTCATACTTAAAGAGCGGATGCTGCTTATCGATATAGGCGCCTGTGGTATGTGGCGGACGCATCTTAAACCACGACGTGTTCCAGAACACGGGCAGGTAATGTTGCACCACATCGCGCCCATAGCGCACCTTCCCCGCCGCCGTCAACAGCACCTTACCACCCTTCTTCAGCACATCCAGCGCCTTCGCGTCTAACGAATCCGCCGTGTATAGTCCTGTCTCCATGTCTCCCTGACTCCCTGTCTCCTTACCCGGATAAACCCAGAAATCCCAATGGTTCTTGAATACACCACTCAAACTGACTGTCAACGTCAGCTTTGTGGGTTTGGTAATTTTATCAAGCGGGAAGACCACCGTTCCGATATCCAGATTCTTACCAACAGGAAGTTTGCCGACGGCCAGCGATCCACCTGCCAGCACCTCATTCTGATCATCACTTATATAATAGGCGCTACGCACGGAGTCGATAGTCGTTATATAAGCATTATACACCTCGACCGGCACCTTCAGGGTATCAGTATCAGCATAGACAAACTTGGGGAATTTTGCCAACGGCACAATCCGGTTACAGAACTCCCGCCATTCCTCATCATTGGTATAGCCTTTCTCTTGCCAATGCACATTCAGCACGCCCTCCAAAGCCGTACCTTGTCCGCTGTAGTCGTTGAGGGCTAACAACTGGAAACCGGCATAGTCCTTTGTACGCAGATTACGCTCAATCTCATACTTATAGCAAAGAGTCTGCAGCTTTCCGCTGGCCATCAGGAATTTCTCCGCCTGCTGTTCCATCCCATTATCGCGCAGCAGGTCACGGAAGATCTCGAAATTCTTGGCCTTATAGACACCCGTATACTGCGATATCTCCTTGAAGTCCGGGAAAGCGCACCATTGCCCCTGTTCGTGGGCGATAATGGGTGAGTTGTTCTCAGCCGTATCCCTGTAGTTACGCGGACGGACTATCTGGTCGTAATAGTCATCATCGGAATGCGGCGCATGACGGTCCCAGTCCAGACCGCGGGCACCACCCTTCACATGGTATTCCGACCCATCGTCCCAAGCCCAACCGCCACCGACGGAGGCACCGCAATAAAGGCGTGCAGGGTCATATTTCTTCATTTCCTTCACCCAGTCATTACAGTAGTTCACCCAGTCGCCGGCAGGTTCATTACCCGCTGCCATCATCACAAACGAGGGATGATGACCGTAGGTATCGACAATACGTTTCGACTCTTCCAACAGATACTGGTCGATCTTCTGCCCGCTACGCAGCTTCACACCATGATTGGGCCACGTCGGACCCTCGGGTTGCAGATAGAAGCCCACCTTATCGGCAGCAGCAAAAGCCGCCTCCGGGGGACAATAGCTATGGAAACGCATGTGGTTCAGACCGTAGGCCTTACACTTTCGGAAGATCTTCAGCCATGATTCCTCATCCATGGGGGGATAGCCCGTCTCGGGGAAACAGCAGTTCTCCACCGTTCCACGCAGCCAGATGGGGCGGCCGTTGATATAGATCTGCCTTCCGTCCACACCGATGCCGCGCATACCGAAGGTGGTCTCATAATAGTCATTGCCCACACTTATACCAATACGGTAAAGCTGCGGGAAGAACTCATTCCAGATGGATATCTCTTCACCCAACGACACCATATATGAGGTCTTCGGCTCAAGAATAGCCGTCACGAATTCACTCACCACCGAATCGGGTTTATTGTCAGGCACCACCACGATATGTACCCGCGGATAATCCTGTTCGTAGCTTGACGTACGCAGATACACCTGCGACCCGTCAACCTCGACATCTACGCGCACCTGTCCGGTCATGAAATACGGCGTCAATCTAACCTTCTTGAAATAAACGCCACTTGGCGTACTGCGCAGTTCCATCTTTCCTGCGATGCCGTTCCAGTTGCCTTGTGTCTGGTCGGTCACCGAATGGGAGTCCTGACCCACACAGACGTTCTCGATACCGTTATACACGCAGATGGCAATGTTGTTGCGCTGTCCCGGCACTAACCAGCGGGAAATGTCGCACTCATGGGGCGTGGAGAGCGACATCTGATGCTTCACCTTCACGCCGTTTACGAAGACCGTGGTCTCGATATGCGGACGCTCTAAGAAGAGCACCACGCGTCTTTTCCGCCACGACGACGGCACATACACGCTCTTCTTATACCAGGCATACCCCACATAGTGTGTCTCGGGTGTCAGGAAGAAGGGGAACTTCATGTTGCCCTCCACCCGATATTTCTCCATGTAGGGATTGAAATAGTACGACGAGTCGTAGAGCGAGCCCGTCCATTGGGTCTTCACCGATACGGGGTCGCCCTTACCGTTGGTCAGCAGCGACCCTGGCAGCATCACATAGTCATTATAATGCAGGGAATCTCCCAACGACAATTCCCAGTCGCCCGCCAGATTGATGGTCTCCTGTGCCCCCACGGCGCACCACCCCATCAACAGACCAAGCAAAAACGCCGCTCTCCGTCTCATCCGCCAATACTATTCACTTTTCACTATTCACTATTCACTATTCACTTTAAAAGTGTACCAAAATCCTGAACACCTTTCCCGGATTCTCCGCCCATTGCTGCATGGCTTCTAGGGCCTGCTCCGGCGCCACATCGCCGCTGATCAGCCTATCCACTACTGACTCCAGACTCCTGTCTCCTGACTCCTTCAGCTTCTGCAGATAGTGGATCACGGCACGGAAATCCGAGGGCTGGGCATTGCGCGAGCCACGGATATCGAGTTCTTTCTGCACGAAGTATTTCGTCTGGAACGACACCTCACTCTTGGCATAGCCGATGCAGACCACGCGACCCGTGAAGGCCACCTCGTTAATAGCCATCTGATAGGTAGGCACACTTCCCACCGCCTCAATCACCACATCGGGGCCGAAACCGCCGGTCAGCTCCTGCAGACGGGCATGCACATCCTCCTGAAGCGTATTCACGGCGTAGGTGGCACCCATCTCCTTGGCGAGTGCTAACTTCTCGTCGTCGATATCAGCGGCGATGACGGTAGCACCACGGAGGGCAGCACGCACCACGGCGCCCATACCCACCATACCACAACCAATCACCATCACCACATCGATATCCGTCACCTGGGCACGGTTCACGGCGTGGAAGCCCACACTCATCGGCTCTATCAGGGCACAGGTACGGGGATCGAGTCCACCGGCAGGAATCACCTTCTCCCAAGGCAGCACAAGCAGCTCGCGCATGGCACCCCAACGCTGCACGCCGAGGGTCTCGTTGTGCTCACAGGCATTCACGCGGCCATTACGACACGAGGCACACTTGCCGCAGTTGGTATAGGGATTCACGGTGACCACCATGCCCGGCTTCAGCATATCGGGCACGTTCTTGCCCACGCTGACAATCTCGGCGCCCACTTCATGACCGGGCACCACGGGCATCTTCACCATGGGGTTGCCGCCGCGGAAGGTGTTCAGGTCGCTGCCGCAGAAACCCACGTATCTCATTTTCAACAATACTTCGCCGTCGCCCATCTGAGGCTC
>JAEEGG010004570.1_pt1 | contig 33444 bp, 30 predicted proteins | sample 9134161 | NCBI WGS metagenome assembly JAEEGG01 (sample SAMN16246543, study PRJNA631951) | gut metagenome | biome: gut microbiome; feature: rumen; material: CR-attached | host: Bos | place: Iran: Karaj | collected 2018-10 | reverse complement strand
AGCGGACGTTTTTGCCCTCCTGCTCGAACATGTTGGGATAGGATTTGAAAAAGCCGGGGCCGATGCCGGAGCCGTGGACGCCCACGGAGACATGGATGATGTCCGCGTGCCCGTCCAGCGCCTTGGCATACTGGATGCCCTCGTCGATGCCGTAGCCGTCCTCGAATTCCGTGCCGGAGATGCGGAACTCGACGGGGAAATCCCTGCCGCAGCGCTCATGGATGGCGTCGCAGACGGCCACGGCAAAGCGGGTGCGGTTTTCGAGGCTGCCGCCCCAGCGGTCCGTGCGCTGATTCGTCCACTCTGCGAAGAACTGCTCCGGCAGCCAGCCGTGGCCGCCGTGGACGGTGACCATGCCGCAGCCCGCCATTTTGCAGTTGGCGGCGGCGGCAGCGTACTTCTGGATCGTTGCCAGGATCTGCTCCTCCGTCATGGCGTGGCAGGGCTTCCCGTGGTCCTCCCCGTCGGAGGGGCCCAGGGCGGCGACGCCGTAGCGCCCGTGGTGCTGCAGCTCCGGGCTGCAGACCGCGCCGGCGGCGGTGATGGCGCTGGCCAGCCGCCACAGCCCGGCGACGGTGCCGAAGCTCGAAAGGTCCACGCAGAGGCCGGTGCTTTTGCCGCCGCCCTTGGGGTCGATCTCGCATTCCCCGATGGCCACGGCGGCCGCTCCGCCCTGGGCCTTGCGGGCGTAGTAGGCCACGGCGGCATCGGAGAAGGCCCCGTCGAAGCTGTAGTCGCTGAGGCCGGTGGCGGAGGCGAAGATGCGGTTGCGCAGAACGGTGCTGCCCAGCTTCAGAGGTTCAAAAAGGTGGGGATATTTCATCGTATTCTCCTTATCGGCATGCCCCTGCCTCCCGGCAGGGGCATGCGGTTATTTTACTTGGTGGTGACGAACCAGTCGGTCTCGAAGTTTTCCGTCCAGGGCTTGGCCCCCTCGTAGAGGCTGCTGCCGGCGATGACCCGGAGGATGCGGCTGGCGCAGAGGCGCAGGCTCTCGATGCGGAGGGGATGGTCCGTCTTTCCCGCAACGGAAGCCACGATGTCCGCCACGTCGTTTTCATTGCCGGGCTCGATCAGGTCGTTGCCCGCGGCGATGCAGAGGGCGGGAACGCTGTCCTCCCCTGCCTTGGGCATCAGGTTGCCGCCGCCGGTGGTGCCCCAGTCGGTCATCACCAGGCCGCCGAAGCCCCATTCGTTGCGCAGGGCATAGGTGAGGGTATCCCGGTTCATGGCGGCGTGGACGCCGTTGATGAAGTTGTAGGAGGTCATGATAAACATGGGCTGGGCGGAACGGACGCAGATCTCGAAGCCCCGGAGATAGATTTCCCGCAGGGCCTGCTCGGAGACGATGCTGTCGGAATAATTGCGGTTGTCCTCCTGATTGTTGCAGGCAAAGTGCTTGGGAGTGGTGCCCACGCCCGGCGTCTCCTGCACGCCCAGGGTATCCGCAGCGGCCATCATGCCGCTGAGCAGCGGGTCCTCGGAATAGTATTCGAAATTGCGCCCGCAGAGGGGGTTGCGGTGGATGTTCATGCCGGGGGCCAGCCAGCTGTGCACCCCATACTCCGCCATTTCCTTTCCCACGATGCGCCCCAGGCTCCGGGCCAAAGACACATCCCAGCTCTGGGCGATCATGGTGGCGATGGGGATGGCGGTGCAGAACTGGTAGTAATCCAGCGCGTCCGCCGGGACCTCCTCCGCCTCCTCCTTCCCGCCGAACATGGCGAAGAAGCCGCCGGAGGAAAGGATTCTTCCCTCCTTGTCGGTCCGGAAATGCTTCGTCAGGCGCAGGCCCGCCGGACCGTCCGCCAGCACCAGGCTGCCGATGCCCCGCTTTTCCCAAAGGCTGTCGACGGTCTGTCCCGCTGCGCCGGGCACGGCGTCCCCCGCCGCGCCGATGGTGCTCTGGTCCCCGAAGCGGCCCACGCAGAGAGAAGCCAGTTCCTCCACGCTGAGCTGGGCGGCCAGTTCCTCCACCGTATGCTTCCCGGAAAGAACGTCCTGCATGGTGACGAAGTCCGCCGGTGCGGGGGTATCGAAGGTATCCTCATCCGTGTACACATGGGTCTGGGTCTCGACAGAGTCGCAGTCCAGCTTCAGCACGGGGACGCTGTCGGGTTTCGGCCACTTGTCCGCATCCCCCGCTCTGGCGATAACGCCGCCCAGCTTCGTGGGCTTGCGCAGGTTCCGCAGCTGCTCCAGGACCACGGTCTTTTCCACCTCCACGGCGGCGCAGGTCTCATAGTCCCGGGAATTGCGTCCCACCTCGATATGGTATTTCCCCGGCAGCAGCACCCAGGCGGCCAGGGCTTCGGAATAGGAAGCCATGTTCTTCAGGGGAAAGGAGATGTCGATGACCTGGCTCTCTCCCGGCTCCAGCAGCCGCGTCTTGGCGAAGGCCGCCAGCTGATGGCGGGCCGTGGGTACCTTTCCCAGGGGCGGCGCGGCATAGACCTGGACGACCTCCCGCCCGGGACGGGAGCCGGTGTTCGTTACCTTCACCTTGCCGCTGACGCCGTAGGCGTCCGCCTCGTCGAAGCGCTTCTCCATGGAAAAGGTCGTATAACCCAGGCCGTAGCCGAAGGGGTAGTTCACCTCGCAGCCCTGCCCGTCGAACCAGCGGTAGCCCACGAAGATGCCCTCCCCGTAGGGCTCCTCGGCGGTGATGCCGTCGTTTTTCCCGAAGGTGCCGGAGGAGGGGTAATCCTTGTACTGCCTGGCCCAGGTGTCCGTCAGCCTGCCGGAGGGGGGCGTGATGCCCAGGAGGCAGTCGGCCACGGCGTCGCCGGTGACGGCTCCCGCCTGGCTGATGAGCAGCAGGGCTCCCAGGTTCTTCATGGTCTTGAAATAGCCCGCGTCGATGACGCCGCCCACGTTCAGCAGCACCACCAGCTTGGGATAGTGTTCCGCCAGGATCGCCAGGTCCGTCTTCTCTCTGTCGGAGAGCTCATAGTCCCCCGGGCCGGGGTCCCGGTCCTTCCCCTCGCCGGAATTGCGGGAGATCACGTAGATCGCCAGCTCCGCCTTTGCTTCCTCCGGGTGGATGAAGGGCCCCTCCGGTTCCTTGAAGGGGGTAGCGAAATAGACCATGATGGGGTTCTCCCCCGCGTCGATGCGCTCCTTCATCTTCGCCGTGTGGGCCGCCTGCGCTTCCTCCCACCGCTTGTCGTATTCGTCCAGCCAGGCTTCGGTGACGATCTCGAAGCCTGCGTTTTTGAGGCCCTGCTCCACGTTCACCACGCTGCGGGAATTCACGTCCCCGGAGCCGGTGCCGCCCTTGACGGTGCGCCGCGCCCCTGCGCCGAAAAGGGCCGCGGGACAGGGCGACGCCAGGGGCAGGACGCCGTTATTCTCCAGCAGCACCATGCACTGGGGGGCCAGGGAGCGCACCAGGGCCAGGTGCTCCTTTTCGCGGGAAGTGACCGCGTCCGTCCGGGCGGCCTTGTAATTCGCCATCAATTTCCACTCCTTTCAGAAAAAAGAGGCGGACTGACGCCCGCCCCTTTGAGGGTTTACTTCTTGATCATTTTCGCCTTGTCCGTGACGCCCTTATTGCGCCAGTTGCCCCAGATGTAGTAGGGGACGGTGACGAGCAGGCCCGCCACCATGCCGAAGGCAAAGGTCATGAACAGGCCGAAATAGTGTCCGTTGCCAACGCCGGCCTTCTCCGCCAGCTCCCGCGTGGCGTAAAGCCCCTGCTCCACGGCGGCCTGGCAGTCCCGGTTCAGGGGGACGATGGCCAGGAGATAGCCCAGGGGAAGACGGATGGCGGTGTTGATGATGCCCATGAGGGCGGAGGCGGCGGAGGCTCCGGCGCCGCGCAGCGCGCCGCCCAGCACGTTCTGCACCGCCATGAACACATAGAAGAAGCAGAGGAACCTGAGGCCCCGCACGCCCATCTCCAGGGCCTGCTCGTTGACGTTGAAGGCGGCCATGAGGTATTTGCCGCAGAAATAGAGGATGAAGCCCAGGAGGATGGAGAAGCCGATGGACATGAACACGGTGGAGCGGATGCCGTCGTTGGTGCGCTTCACGTCCCCCGCGCCGATGTTCTGGCCCACATAGGTGGTGATGGCCGCCTGGAGGCCCATCATGGGCATCATGGCGAAGCCGTCCACCTTCATGATGATGGCGTTGGCGGCGATGTAGTTGGTGCCGAAGCGGTTGGCAAAGCCCTGGGTAACCAGCATGCCGGAGGCAAAGGCGGCGTTCTGGATGGCGGCGGGCAGACCCAGCCGGACGATGAGGGCGGACATGTGCTTATCCGGCTTGAGGTTGCGGAAGTTGATCTTCGCGCCGTATTCGCCCTTGCTCTGCCACCAGAGGAGCAGGAGGCCGGAGGCGAAGTGGGAAATGATGGTGGCCCAGGCAACGCCGGCCACATCCCAGTGGAAAATGATGACGAAGATCGCATCCAGGATGATATTCATGATGGCGGCGATGATGAGGGCGTACATGGGCTTCTTGGCGTCCCCCAGGCCGCGGATCAGGCCGTTCATGCCGTTGTAGACGATGTTGCCGCAGGTGCCGATGAAGACGATGCGGAGATAGGTGGCGCTCATATCCAGGATCTCATCCGGCGTGCCCAGCAGCTCCAGCAGGGGCTTGGTGAAAAGGAGCCCCAGGATGGTGATGACGATGCCGGTGAGCATGCTCAGTGTGAAGGTGGTGGTCATGGCCTTTTCCAGGTTCTCATGATCCTTTGCGCCCTTGTACTGGGAAACGATGATGTTCGCGCCCATGCTCACGCCCATGAACAGGGAGCTGAAAAACATCATGACGGGGAAGCTGGCGTTGACGGCGGCGAGGCAGGCCGTGCCGTTTTGGGCGAAGTTGCCCACGATCAGGCTGTCCACCACGTTGTAAAGCTGCTGGAACAGGTTGCCCGCAATGGTGGGCAGGGCGAACAGCAGAATCTTTTTGGTAATGGGGCCCTGGGTCAGGTCGTGGTTTTCCTGGGCCCGCAGCAGTTTTTCTTCTTTTGTCATCGAATCACGCTTTCATGGAGGGAGATATTGTCATGTACCTTAAAACTCATTAATTATAATGGGATATGTCGCTTGCGTCAAGTTCTTTTTTGCGTAATATTTCCCCTCTCCCAGAACCGGTCGCATCGCCGGAACAGCAGCGGGTAGAGGCCCATGACGGCAAAGGCGCAGAGAGCGTAGCGCCCTGCGCGGACCAGATGGGCGAGGAAGCTGCCGCCATCCAGAAATTCCTGCCGGAAGGGCAGCTTCAGGGCCGCGTTCAGCGCCAGAAACAGGCCGACGCCCGCAAGGATGCGCACGAAGCCCCGCAGCGGGCGGCGGGTCACGGCAAAGTTCACAAAGCGTTCCTCAAACAGAATGGCGGCAAAGAGGCCCAGCATCAGCCCGTAGCCGGAATAAAAATCCGTGCTGCGGCAAATGAGCCAGCCCGGAAGACCCAGGGCCGCCAGGCAGAGATACAGCAGCCGGCGGCGCTTCACGCGCTTCCAGGCCGCCCCCATGGCGAAAACGGCCAGCGCCCCCAGGGCCCAGCCCGCCAGCACGTCCGTGGGATAGTGGACCCCCAGGCAGACCCGGCTGAAGCCCACCAGCAGGGGCAGGAGCACCGCCAGGACCTTCCGCCAGCGCCGGGGACGGAAAACCGCAAGAGAGCCGTAGGCCGTGGCGGCAGTGGAGCTGTGGCCGCTGGGGAAGGAATAGCCCTGGGCCGTCAGATCGTAAATATCCGCCTTTGCCTCCGGCGGCCGCAGGCAGCGCAGCTGGGGATGGTCGCAGTAAGGCCGGCGGCGGAGCACCAGATTCTTGACCGCGGAATTGCACACGATGACGGCGCACAGATTGACCGCCAGAAATTTCCCGTATTCCTTGTCATAACACCAATAGAGAAAAGCCACGACGGCCACCACCAGCGCCTGCTCCCCCAGCATGGAAAGGAAGCCGGCGGCAGCGACGGCGCCGGGGCCCATGTGGGCCTGGAGCCACGACAGGAGGGCGACCTCCCAGGGAAAGGAGAAGCTCAGCTCCACGCTTCACCCCTCCTTCGCGCCGCCGCGGAACAGGCGGAAAGCGGCCAGCACGGCGACAGCGCCCAGCACGGCGCCGGCTGCCAGGTCCAGGATGGCGTGCTGCTTGACGAAGACGGTGCTGGCAGCCACCAGCAGGCTCAGGACGCCGGCAGCCGCGGGGACCCATCGGCGGCGGATGCCGGGGCTGGATCGCAGACAGGCGACCACCGGCACGACGCAGGCCACATGGAGGGAGGGCAGCACATTGGTGTTGGTGTCGATGCGGTACAGCCCGCCCAGCATCCACTCAAAGAGATCGCGGGGCCTGGACAGGTCCGGCCGCAGGTCCTGCCCGTTGGGCCAGAGCAGATAGACGACCGCGGCCAGGGTCATGCACACGGCCAGGGCGAACATATAGCGCCGGAAGTTCAGAGCGTCCTTCAGGAGCAGCCACAGGCCGGAGAAAAACAGCAGCGGGAACCAGAGCACATAAAACACCACCGCCGGGGCGAAAAAGGGGATCGCATCGTCAAAGGGGATGGCGGTGGAAGCGTAGCCCTCCACCACCAGCTTTTCCGGCAGGATATAGACCGCGATGAGATAGAACAGCACCAGGGCCCACCAGCAATGGGGATTGTCCCTGATCCATCGGACGACCGTGCGGATCATAAGGCATCCCCCCGCTCCGGCATTTCCAGGAGCGCGTCATAGGTCTCGAAATCCACCCTTCCCTCCTGCAGGGCCACCGCCGCGGCGGTCTCCAGGTCCGTCAGCCAGTGGAGGCGCACATCCGCCTTGTCCAGCCTGCGCCGGGCGGAGGGAAAGCCGAAATTGAACAGGGCGGCTGCGGCGATGCTGACGCCACTGGCCCGGAGGGGAGCCGCCAGGGCATGGAGGTCAGCCCCGTCCGTCACCGCGTCCGTCACCGCCAGGACCCGGGACGGCACTTCCGCCGGGTTCAGGGGAAGGCCCAGCCGCGCGGCCAGCAGCGCGGCCCAGGGACCGCCCAGGAGCGCCTGGGCGGAAGCATAGTGGTCCCGCGCCATGGCTTCCAGCGCGTCCAGCAGGGCCTCGCGGGTCCTCTCCTCCGCCAGGACGGCCGATGCATCCCAGCGGAGAGGCTCCTCCCCTTCCGTCAGGCGCAGGGCCCCGGAATCCCACAGGAGCCTTGCCAGTTCTTCCTTCTCCGTCATGACCTTCTCCTTCTGCCGATGTATTGTTTTTTGATTCTATCAAAACCGGCGGCGAAAAACAAGGCGGCCGCTGACGAAAACAAGCTTTACAGCCGCTGACGAAAACAAACTTTACGCAAATTAACGGATTATTCACAGGCGGTTCAAGCATTGTTCAAGAGGGAGTGCTAATTTGAAAGCGCAAACAGGAAAACGACAGGAAAGAAGGCTCCATCCATGAAAAAGACCATCTGGACCGTGACCGCCATCTGCCTGGCCGCCGTGCTGCTTTGTTCCGCGGCCTGCTTCGGCACCGTGTCCTACATCCATAAACAGAACGCCCCAGCTGCGGCGGAACCCGGCCTCAGCGCCGCCCTTCCCCGGACGGACGCCGGCACGCTCACCCTCTCCACCCTGGGTACCGCCCCCGCGGGCGGCAGCCTCAGCGCAACGGAAATCTATGAGCTGGCCTGCAAACAGGTGGTGGGCATCTCCACCACCGTCACGGGCTACAACCTCTTCGGCCAGCTGACAAACAACGCCGTCAGCGGCACCGGCTTCATCCTCAGCGAGGATGGCTACATCCTCACCAACAACCACGTGGTGCAGGGCGCGGAGGACGTGACCGTGAAGCTCTATGACGGCAGCGAATACACCGCGACGATCGTTGGCACGGAGGGCCGGGACAGCGACGTGGCCGTGCTGAAGATCGACGCCCGCGGCCTCACCCCCGTGACCCTGGGCAGCAGCGACGACATGAAGGTGGGGGAGGCGATCTACGTCGTGGGCAACCCCCTGGGCGAGCTCACCTACACCATGACCTCCGGCATCGTCTCCGCCCTGGACCGGGAGATCGCCACGGACCGCAACACCAACATCAACATGTTCCAGCTGGACGCGGCGGTGAACGCCGGCAACTCCGGCGGCCCCGTCTATGACAGCTACGGCCGTGTGCTGGGCATCGTCACCGCCAAATACAAATCCACCGGCATCGAGGGCCTTGGCTTCGCCATCCCCATCAACGACGCCGCGGCCATCGCCCGGGAGCTGATCGATCACGGCTACGTCACCGGCAAAGCTTATCTGGGCATCATCGTGACCACCATGAGCGAGGCCGACGCCCAGCGCTACAATTACAAGGCCGGCGTCTACGTCACCGAGGTCACGGAGGGCTCCTGCGCCGAGAAGGCGGGCCTCAAGAAGGGCGACGTGATCCTCGCCCTGGACGGCAAGGAAGTGGCGACCTTCGCGGAGCTGACCTCCGCCAAGAAAGCCTACAAGGCCGGGGACAGCTGCGACCTCACCGTCTGGCGCAGCGGCGAGACCCTGACTCTCACGGTGACCTTCGACGAGGAGCCCGCGCAGCTGCCGGAGGTCCCCGAGGCGCAGGAGACCCAGCCCCGGCAGGAGTGGCAGTTCCCCTTCGGCGGCAATGACGGCGGCTCCGGCAGCTGGTGGGACAGCTACTTCGGCGATTTCTTCGGCGGCTATGACGACGGCGAGGAAGAAGACGACGCCGGCGCCGGCGGCGGTTACCGCCACTTCGGCGGCTGAATTCCGACACATCTCTACTCCTTTTCATATTCCATACTACCCCCTTTCACCCCCTTTCAGCAGCAGCGGAGGCCCGGAGCGATCGTTCCGGGCCTCCGCATTTTCCTGTGCCTTGCGGCGGGGCGGCGGACGGGTGTATAATATATAATATCAAATGAACGAACGGGAGGGCTGGACATGCCGCTGATCCTTATCCGGGGGGACATCACCGCCATGGAGGCGGACGCCGTCGTCAATGCCGCCAACGAAAGCCTGCTGGGGGGCGGCGGGGTGGACGGAGCCATTCACGCCGCCGCAGGGCCGGAGCTGCTGGCGGAATGCCGGAAGCTGGGGGGCTGCCGCCCCGGGGAAGCCAGGCTCACCGGGGCTTATCGCCTGCGGGCGAAATACATCATCCACACCGTAGGGCCGCGCTGGCGGGGCGGCGGGCAGGGCGAGGAGGAGACCCTCCGCGCCTGCTACCGCAGCAGCCTGGCCCTGGCAAAGGAAAAGGGCTGCGAGACCGTGGCCTTCCCCCTGATCTCCGCGGGCATCTTCGGCTATCCCCGCGGAGAAGCCCTGGCCGTGGCGGAGGAGGAGATCCGCCGCTTTCTGGAAAGCGCGGAGATGACGGTCTATATCGTCATCTACGGGAGAGACGTCCTGGGCAGGGAGCGCTACCCCGAGCTCCGCGCCCTGCTGCAGCCGCCTCCGCCCGCGGCAGATGCGGTGCAAATGGGCGCGGCGGCCTCCCTTTCCGCCGCTCCGGAGAAGAAGGAAAAGCGGAGGCTGGGTTTTCTCCGGGAGAAGCGCGCGCCGAAGCCGGGCGAGAACGCCGCCTTTTCCGCCGCATTGCCCGCCGCCCCGGCAGCGGAGGAGCGGGAAGCGGTCTCAGAGGCCGACGCCCCCGCGGACCTGCGGGAAGCCCTCTCCGCCCTGGACGAGAGCTTCAGCCAGATGCTGCTGCGCAAGATCACGGAAAAGGGCATGACGGACGCGGCGTGCTATAAAAAGGCGAACATCGACCGGAAGCTGTTCAGCAAGATCCGCTCCGACGAGCGCTACCGGCCCAGCAAGCCCACGGTGCTGGCCTTCGCCGTGGCCCTGGAGCTGGGGCTGGGGGAGACGCGGGAAATGCTGATGAAGGCGGGCTTCGCCCTCTCCCGCTCCAGCGAATTCGATGTGATCGTGGAATACTACATCCGCCGCGGGCAGTACGACGTCGACCGCATCAACGAAGCGCTGTTCGCCTTCGACCAGACGCTGTTGGGGAGTATGTAAGATCGTGAAAATGTCGCTTTGAAAGCGACCACAGCGCCGGAAAACCGGTGTATCCTGTCCTCAGAAATCACCACTGAGGAGGGCTTACACAATGAAAAAGGACTGCACCGAACTGGTCTTCATCCTGGACCGCAGCGGCTCCATGGCGGGGCTGGAGAGCGACACCATCGGCGGCTTCAACGCCATGATCGGGAAACAGAAGAAGAAGGACGGGGAATGCTGGGTCAGCACTGTGCTCTTTTCCGACCGCAGCCAGGTCGTCCACGACCGGCTGGCGCTGGAGAAGGTGCCGCTCATGACGGACAAAGAATACTTTGTGGGGGGCTGCACCGCCCTGCTGGACGCCATCGGCGACGCGGTGAAACACATTTCCGCCATCCACAAATACATCCGGCCGGAGGACGTGCCGGAGCACACCATGTTCGTCATCACCACCGACGGCATGGAGAACGCCTCCCACCGCTATTCCAGCGACGAGGTGAAGAAGCTCATCGAGGCGAAGAAGGAAGCGGGCTGGGAATTCCTGTTCCTGGGAGCCAACATCGACGCTGTGGAAACCGCGAAGAAATTCGGCATCCGGGAGGACCGGGCCGTGAACTACCACGCCGACAAGGCGGGCACCGCCTTGAATTACGAGGTGGTCAGCGAGGCGGTCAGCTGCATGCGCGCCAGCGTCCCCCTGGGGAAAAGCTGGAAAAAGCGCATCGACGAGGATTATGAGAGAAGGAAGCGGTAACGGATATTGCCGCAAGGAGGCGGGCCTTTATGCCCGCCTCCTTGACGTTTTGTGATAAAATAGAAAAAAACTTTACCGTGACCCCCAATATCCGATGACAAAACGCTACTGTATCAGGGAAGGACCTTCAACATCGACTGCGGAAGGAGGTATCCCATGGAGGACGAGGCCATCGTCGCGCTCTACTGGCAGCGAAACGAGCTGGCCATCGAGGAGACGCGCACGAAATACGGCGGCTACTGCTACGCGATCGCTTACCATCTGCTGCACAGCCCGGAGGACGCGGAGGAGACCGTCAGCGACACCTACCACGCTGCCTGGAACGCCATGCCCCCGGAGAAGCCCCGCAGCCTGCGGGCCTGGCTGGGAAAGGTGACGCGCAACCTCTCCCTGGGGCGCTGGAACCGGGAGCACCGGCTGAAGCGCTCCTCCGGGGTAACGGAGCTGCTGGGAGAGCTGGCGGACTGTCTGCCCGCCCCGGACACGGCGGAAAAGGCCCTGGAGGCGGGGGAGCTGCGGGAAATCCTGGATCAATGGCTGGCTTCCCTGGGCCGGATCGACCGCATCCTCTTTGTGCGCCGCTACTGGTACGGCGTGCCGCTGCATGTGCTGGCGGCGGAGCGGAACCTCTCCCCCGCCCGCCTGGCGCAAAAGATGCTGCATCTGCGGCAGAGCCTCCGGAAAGCGCTGGAAAAGGAGGGCATTTCCCTGTGAACGCGGAAAGAACGCTGGTTTTACTGGAAGCCATCACGGATATCCGGGAGGAATATATCGACGAGGCGGAGCGCTGTCCCCGCCGGGTCGTCACCCTGCCCCGGATCGCGGGGCTGGCGGCGGCCTGCTTCGTGCTGTTCTTCGGCGGGCTGTTCGTTTTGGCGAAGCTGGGCGTCGCGCCCATGGGCCACTACGGGGCCGGGGGCGGCAGCAGCGAGAGCGGCAGGTATATGTACTATGCGGGGCCGGTGCTGCCCCTGACGGCCCTGGAGGACGAGGGGCTGCGCGCGGAGCGGCGCGTGACCCTCGACTTCGGCAGCTATGAGGAGGCTCCCCTTTCGTCCGGCCGGCGGAAGATCACCGTCACGGACGAATATCTGCTGACGAATCCCACGGAGGAGGACCGGAGCTTTACCCTCTACTACCCCTTCGTCATGGACCGGGCGGCGGAGACCGATCCCGCCGTCACCGTGGGCGGGGCTTTGGCGGAGACAGAGCTGATCGTGGGTCCCTTCACCACCCGCGCCGGCAGACTGCCCCGGCTGAAGGACTGGGAGGACTACAAGAGCTGGCTGGAAGACGGCTACCTCCGGCGAGCGCTGGAGGACCCGCCATCACTGGACATCCCGATCGTCGTCTATGAGCTCAGGGACCGCTGGGGAGAGCGCTCGGAGGAGGTGAAGAACCCCACCCTGAACATGGAATTCACCATCGACCGGGCGAAGACCGCCGTGATCACCTACGGCTTCAACGGCGGAACGAACGACCCGGCGACAGGCGCCTGCCAGCGCCATACCTCCGTCCCCCGGAAGGGGACCAGGGGCGACGGTCAGAGCGTCTACCTCCTGGTGCTGGGGGAGGATATCGGGGAATATGCTCTGCGCGCCTATACGGACGGCAGCTGCTCCGAACCCACGGACAGGGCCGGATGCACGTTGGTGCGCTACACTTCCACGCTGGAAGAGATGGTGCAGCTGATCCACCTTCAGAGCCAGGACCTGGAGGAAGCGGTGAGCGCCGGTCTGCCGCCGGAGACTGCGGAGGAGATCCGCACCTCCACCCGCGCCAGGGACCTGATCGCCGCCCATTGGGGGCAGATCGGCCTGCTGGAGGGAGACTACGCCCGCTTCTGGCAAAGTCAGACCTTCGACGGTTCCATGGAGGATGCATTCGGCCACCTGCAGGACGAGCGGGTGCTGTATCTCCGCTTCACCGTGTTCATCCCCGCCGGGGAGAGCTGCCGGGTCGCCGTCACTTCGGAAAAGCATGCCAGCTACGACTTCACCGGCTCCAGGAAGGACCTGAATCGCAACGGGTATGATCTGACGACGGTCCTGGGAAGTCCCCTGGATTTCACCAGGCAGGAGGCCGCCCTGGCAGGGGCGGAGCATATCACCATCCTGGACCAGAATTTCGGCTTTGACCCGGAAAAGGGAATCCTTCAGGTGACCCTGGACCCCATGGAGGAGCATTACTTCATGGACGTGGAAGCAAAGAGGCAGAACTGACGGCGATAGTTCACCCCTGCCCGGAACCGGGCAGGGGTGAAGCTATACTCACTTTTTCTTTCGGAACAGCGCCAGGAGGCCGCCGGCGACCGCCATGGCTCCCACGGCCAGGGCGGCGGGCCCCCAGAGGGTGGGCGTCGGCGGCACCGGGTCGATGAGCGGGGGCAGCTCGGTGGGCTCGGGGGAGGCCGGGACCGGGGCGGCGGTGGGCGAAGCCGTGGACGCGGGCTCTTCCGTGGGGGCAGGCGGCTCCGTGGGGGCATACTCCACGGGCGGGGCCGCCGGCTCCGCACCGGCGAGAGAGGTCCCCGCCGGGTCCGACAGGCAGACCCAGAAATCCCGGATGCCGTAGTAATAATTCACATATCCCCAGCGGCGGCCCTCCGCGTCTTCATAGATGGTATTGAAGCTCATCTCCTCAGGCGGCCAGCCCCACCAGGCGTCCTCCCCCGCTTCGCTCATGGTGTAGCTGGGCCCGGCGTCGCCGGGATACTCCCAGAGAAGCACGCGGCTGCAGCCCTCCAGGTCGAGGAATTCCGCCTCCTCCGGATAGAGGAATTCCCTTCCGTGCTCCTGCTCAAAGGAGAGGGAGTCATATTTCACCGTCAGCTCCTTCATGCTGATCCAGCCGGTACCGTCCATCAGCCCCCAGCCGCCTTCCAGGCCCCAAATATAGCTCACATAGACCTCTTCGCCGTTGGGCAGCTCCTCCACCGTCTTATCGGAAGTGGGGTTCTTTTTCACCGCGGCAAAGCCCGCCTCTCCGGAGGCGATATAGACCCGGTTTTCGTAATAGCACTCGTCCCGGTGCTTCTCAAAGAAATCGTCCTCCGGCTCGTAGATCACGTCTGCCAGGGCGGTCATGCCCAGGCTCAACATCAGGAACAGGGAGAAAAGAAGGATCAAAAACCGTTTCATAAAGCGCCTCCTAAATCAAAGCGGTGAAAACAAGTCCCAAGGCATAGCTGAACGCGTTGGCACAGAGGGAAAAGAGCCGGGGGCGGCGGATGTTTTCCCCGTCTTTTTTGTAGAAATGGCCCTCCGCCCACACCGCCAGGGCTTCCAGGACAGGCACGGGCAGCCAGGCCGGGGCGGGTCCGAAATGCCGCCAGCAGAGGACGCAGAAGACCAGGGGCGGATTGGTGAGCAGATTCACCAGGGCGCAGAGCAGGAGATCCCGGCCCCGCAGCCCCCAGACAAGGGCGAAAGCCCCCTCGAACAGCAACGTCAGGCCCAGGGACGCCCCCAGGGAGATCAGCCAGGCGTTCACGGTTTCCGCTGAAGTCCCGGCAGCAGCAGCGCAAGGGAGAGGGCCGCGCCCAGCGCCAGGAGCCAGCCAACCGGGGGCAGGGTCAGCCCGGCCCAGACGGGCAGGAAGCCCAGGAACAGGGCAAAGGTGAGCAGGCCGAAGCTGAAGCCCTGCATCCCCGGCAGGGCGTCCGCCGCAGCGCGGAGGGTGATGGGCATGGTCATGTTGAACAGGAACAGGGCCAGCACGCCGCAAACCGGATTCGCGGCAAAGAGGAAGCCAAGAGTCGCCAGACCCAGAGAACCTATGGAGGCCCATTTCGCCCCCGCCCGGTCGCTGAGATAGCCTCCCGCCGCCTTGCCCAGCACCACGGCGCAGACCGCCGCAACGGCCCACCAGCCGGTCTTCCAGGGAAAGCTGAACAGGAATCCCTCGAAGGAGCGGAGGCAGACCACCAGGAACAGGCAGACGAGCGCCGGGAAGGGCGAAGCCAGCCGGAAGGGGTCGATGGACGCGGGCTTATTTTCCCGCAGGAGCCAGGCCAGCACCAGGCAGGCCGCCAGGCCGATCAGGGAGGGGGCCAGGATATCCCCGCCCGCCTTGCCCAGAAGGGTGCCGAAGAAGATGCCGAAGGCTCCGGGGGAGACGAAAACCCCCAGAGGTCCCGCCTTTTTCGGCCAGGCGTGGAGCACCGCCACCCCGCCGCCCACATGGTAGAGGGCGTTCCCCACCCCGGCGGTCACCGCCAGAGCCAGGGGGAAGGACCCCAGGCCCAGGCAGGCGGCCCCCACCAGGAGGCTGCCCAGGACGAGGAAGCTCCGGTCCTGCCGGAAGCGGTCCGCCAGGAGCCCCAGGGGCATCTGCAGGGCAAAGGCGCAGAAATTATAATAGAGCATCACTTCCGCCCATCGCTCTGACGGGCGGCAGAAGCGAAAGAGGGCCCAGGCGCAGAGGAAGTCGATGAAGAAATGCCCGGCGGCGCAGGCCGCCGTCATCGCGCTTTTCCGCATAGCCGATCCCCCTTCTCTGTCTGCTTAGACGCTTTTTTGCTCAGATTGTTTCCGCTTCCCCGTTAATTTTCGCCTCGTTGGCCGCCATGGCGGCCAGGGTGTCCCCCAGGAGCTTGTCCAGCTCCCAGCCCAGGCGCTCCGCCCCCTGGCGGATGGTGTCCCGGGAGCAGCCGGCGGCGAACTTCTTATCCTTGAATTTCTTTTTGAGGCTGCTGAGCTCCATGTCCGTGCAGCTCCTGGAAGGGCGCATCAAAGCCGCCGACCAGATGAGCCCGGTGAGCTCATCGGCGGCGAAAAGGACCTTTTCCATCTCCAGCACGGGCTCCACATCGCAGCAGATGCCCCAGCCGTGGCTGCAGACGGCGTGGACGCACTCCTCCGTGCAGCCGCCGGCGCGCAGCAGCTCCGGCGCTTTTTGGCAGTGCTCCTCCGGCCACTGTTCAAAGTCGATATCGTGCAGCAGGCCCACCTGGGACCAGAACTCCCGGTTTTCCGGGTCCAGCCGGGCGGCGAACCAGTCCATCACCGCCTCCACCGTCAGGGCGTGGCGCAGGTGGAAGGGCTCTTTGTTATACTGTTTCAGCAGCGCTAACGCCGCTTGTCTCGTAATGCCGGTCTCCATGGGGACGACCTCCCGTTCCTTTGTTTTTCCCAGCATACCACAATTATGATCAAAAAGAAACAACTGTCCGTTTTATTGCCCGTTCCTTTCTGCTATAATCAGGCTGCCGACACCGCACAGATTGGCCGCAGGGCCGGGAGGAAACCGTTGAACAAGAAAAAGAGAGTATGGATCATCGCCGCCGCAGCCATCGTGCTGCTGGCGCTGCTGCTGGGCCTGGGGCCGGACCTGCTGATCGTGGGGACCGGAAGGCGTTACATCGTATCCCCGGAGGAGGCCGCCGGGCTGGAGGCCGACTGCATTCTGGTGCTGGGCGCGGGGCTGCTGCCCGACGGGAGCCCCAGCCTCATGCTGGGGGAGCGCATCCAAACGGGGGTGGACCTCTATGAGGCCGGCGTCGCCCCCAAGCTGCTCATGAGCGGAGACCACACCCGCCCGGACCACGACGAGGTGAACGCCATGAAGGACGCGGCCATGGCCCGGGGCGTCCCCTCGGAGGACGTCTTCATGGACCACGCGGGCGTCGCCACCTACGACAGTTTTTATCGGGCCAGGGACATCTTCGGCGTGAAGAAGGCAGTGATCGTCACCCAGGCCTATCATCTGCCCCGCGCCCTGTGGATCGCGCGGCGGATGGGGCTGGAGGCGGTGGGCGTCGCCTGCGACACGGCGCGGTATCCGGGGCAGCTGTACCGGGATATCCGGGAAATCCTGGCACGGGACAAGGACTTTTTCAAGTGCATGTTCCAGCCCCTCCCCCGCTATCTGGGAGAGGCCGTCCCCATTGGGGGCAGCGGCGACGCCACCAACGACAGAGGGTAGCGTCCTTATTCGGCGGATATCTTTTTGCGATCGATCTTTGGAACGGGAGGGTCCGGATATGAAGCGCAGTTCGGGTATTCTCATCATCCTGCTATTGCTGGCGGCGCTGCTGGTGCTGTTCCTGTCGGTACAGCAGCTGGGTTCCCTCGGCTTCGGCGGGAAAGCGCAGAGCGTGGAGGGCTCCGACGCGGTGCAGCAGGCGCAGGACGCGGTGGACGCCGTCAATCAGCGGCTCAAGGAAGCCGGCCAAGCCCCGTGACCGAAGCGCGCGCCGGAGAAAGCGCTCCCCGGCAGATGCATGCTGTGCCGGCACGCCTTGTGTATTCCGGGCTTTTTATCCGATAAGACAGGGCAAAGACCCGGCGCTGCGCCGGGCGGGAGTCTTGGACGTCCCCTATATTTCTCTGTTCTTTTCTTCGCAGCTATGGTATAATGCGGAGCCAGACAGAGAGAAACGGAGGCGCGGGCATGAGCGGAAAGGGAAAAGACGACAAGACGCTGGGGCTTTATCTCCACATCCCCTTCTGCGCCAGCCGCTGCGCTTACTGCGATTTCTGCTCCACGGAGAACCGGCGTGACCTGATCCCCGGCTATCAGCACGCGCTGAAAAAGCACCTGACGGAGGCCGCGCCAAGGCTGGAGAAATACCGCATCGACACGGTGTATTTCGGCGGGGGCACCCCCAGCTGGTACGGGGCGGACTATCTGGCGGAGCTCATGGGCCTGATCCGCAGGGAAATGCGCCTCACGCCCGACTGCGAGGTCACCCTGGAGGCCAACCCCGACAGCGTGGAATCCGCCGGACTTCTTCGGCTGCGGAAAGCAGGCTTCAACCGCATCTCCATCGGCGCGCAGAGCGCCAACGACGCCATCCTCCGCTTCCTGGGGCGGCGGCACAGCTGGGCCCAGGTGCCCCGGGCGGTGGACAAGGCCCGGCGGGCGGGCTTTGAGAACATCAGTCTGGATCTGATCTACGGGCTTCCCGCCCAGAGCCGGGAGGACTGGAGCGACACCCTCCGGCGGGTGATGGAGCTGAACGTGCAGCACCTGAGCTGCTACGGGCTGAAGATCGAGGAGGGCACCCCCCTCTGGCGGTTCCGCAGCTCCCCGGACATCCCCGACGACGACCTGCAGGCGGACATGTACCTCTACGCCGTGGAGACCCTGGCCGGGGCGGGCTATATCCAGTATGAGATATCCAACTTCGCCAGGCGTAGCTATGCCTCCCGGCACAACCTGAAATACTGGCTGCTGGAGGACTACGCCGGCTTCGGCGCTTCCGCGGCCTCCAAGATCGGCGATCAGCGCTTCACCTTCCTGAGGGACGCGGAGGCATATATCCGCGCCGTGGAGGAAGGGGAAAACCTTATCTGCGAATCGGAGACGGTGACGGCCTCGGAAAAGGCCATGGAATATGTGATGCTGGGGCTGCGCACCGCCCGGGGCATCGAGGCCGGGGAATATGAAAAGCGCTTCCGCGCCCCCTTCGCGCCGCTGGACGCGCTGCTGCAGGGCTATGTGCGCATGGGCCTTGCCAAGCAGGTGGACGACCGCTGGCGCTTCACCCCCCGGGGCTTCCTCCTGTCCAACCAGCTCATCGGAGAGCTGCTGGACGCGCAGGCGGAGCAGCGCTACAAACCGCGTCCTTATTCGCCGTAATAACAGGTATCCACGCAAGCGTGAATACCTGTAAGATTCCGGCGAAGCGTCCTTCTCAAAATCGAAGCCATGCTTCGATTTTGAAGCGGAGGAGCAGCGAAGCGAATAAGCTCTGGTCTATCAGGCCGAAGCAAATGATACGCAGCTTGCGCCGGCTTGCGGGCCGCGAACTCTGCGACGGCTTGCATAGGCGCATCGGCAGCAAGCCGGAAGAAAGGTTACCGTTATGAAAGACACCAGGCGCACCTCCCGCATCATGCGGCGAGCTGCGCTCTTTTTTGTCCTTGCCCTGGTGCTGCTGGCCGCGCTCGCGCTGCTGGCGGGTGAAGTGTGGGCGCGGACGGACCGGCTTTTCCCCGGTCTGCGGGCCGGGGACCTGGCCCTGGGGGGGCTGCACCGTTCTGAAGCCCAGGCAAAGCTGGCGTCGACGGGCTGCGGGGCCTGGCTGGGAAAAAGCGTCGCCGTGCGCTTCCCCGACGGCAGCGCATTTCCGGTGACCGCCGCCGAGGTGGGGATGGAGCGGGACCCGGCGGCCCTGGCCGAAGCGCTCTACGCCTATGGGCGGGGCGACGGCCTTTGGCGGAATACGCTCTCGCGGCTGGAAGCCCTGTTCTTCGGGGCGCAGCCGGTGGAGGCCCCGGTGCCGGAGCCGGCGGGGGAAGCCCTGCGCCTGGCCGCCCGGCGGATCGCCGAGGCGACGGACAGGGCGCCGGTCCCCTCGGTGCTCTACTTTGACGAGGAGGCCATCCGCTGGACGCGGGGAACGCCGGGGCAGGAGACGGACCGGGCAGGCCTGGCCATGGCGCTGGAGGAAGCCTTTCTTGCGGGGCGGGAAACCGTGGACTGGCAGCCCGCGGTCCTGCTCCCGGAGGAGGCGGATTTCCGCTCCGTTTACGCCCTCCTCGCCTGCCCCGCGGAGGACGCCCATTGGGACGAGGAAGGCCGGGTGCTGCCGGAGAAGCCGGGGCGCAGCTTCGATTTCCTTGCCGCCCAGGCGGCGGCGGAGGCCCTGGAGCCGGGGGAAACCCTGGTGATCCCCTTTGAGACCGTGGAGCCGCAGCTGACGGCGGAGGCGCTGCGCGCCCTGCTGTATCGGGACGAGCTGGGGAGCTACGCCACCGCCCTGGGCGGCACGGAGACAAGGATGGGCAACATCCGCCTGGCGGCGAAAAGCCTGGACGGCTGCCTGCTGCTGCCGGGAGAGGAATTCAGCTTCAACGGACGCATCGGCCAGCGGACGGAGGAAGCGGGCTACGGCAGCGCTCTCAGCTATGTGGACGGGGAGGTGGTGAGCGAGGTGGGAGGCGGCATCTGCCAGGTAAGCAGCACCCTCTACTGCGCCTGCCTCCTGGCGGACCTGGAGGTGAGCTTCCGCACGAACCACCGCTATTTCCAGAGCTACGTTCCCCCCGGCCTGGACGCCACCGTCTCCTGGGGCTGGCCGGACTTTAACTTCGTGAACTCCACGGAATATCCCCTGCGCATCGAAGCCGGGTGCGAGGGCGGCAGCCTCACCGTGACCATCCGGGGCACGAGGACCCGGGAGGGGCACACCGAGCTGCGCTGGGAGGTGCTGGAGACCGTGGCTGCGGGTACCGTCTACCGGGAGGACCCGGCCCTGGCCCCCGGCCAGCGCACCGTGGCGGACGCCGGGCGGGACGGCATGACCGTTCAGACCTGGCGGGTGAAATATGACGGCGAGGGAAACGTGCTCGAGGAGGTCCCCGAGGCCCTCAGCGTCTATGCTTCCCGGGACAGCGTGATCCTGGTGGCCCCGGAGGATAAGGAAGGATAGCAGATCGCCGCAGGCCGGATGGCCTGCGGCGATGCTTTCTTCACAGTTCCTTCTTCCGGAACGCCAGCCAGGAACCGGCCAGGGATAAAAGCAGGAGCGCCCCGGCGGCGAGAGCCGGGCCGGTCAGCGGCACGAGACTTTCTTCCGGCCGCCAGAGCCGCTTGTTCCCCAGGGCGGAGGAAGGGAGATAGCGACGGACGCCGCCGGGCAGCAGCAGCATGCTCAGGATCATCAGCCCCAGTTGGGTGCTCACGGCGGCGAAGGGGCGAAGGGCAAAGGCGAAGAAAACATAGATCCCGGCCTCCGCGGCGGTGAAAAGGAGCCACAGCCGCAGCGCTCTTGCCCCATAGCCCGGCGGCAGCAGCTCCCAGCGGATGGGGAAGGTCAGCAGGCACAAGGCACAGACCAGCCAGCGGACAAGCAGGATGGCCCCCAGGGCGGCAAGCCAGAAGCGGGCGAAAATCTCCGCCCGGGATGCGCCCCGCAGGAGCAGCGCTGCAGCGCAGGACCCGCGGATGCCCCGGCCCGCCGCCCACTGGGAGAGAATAAGGCCGCTCAGGATCACGCTGATGGAAGGGTTGCACAGGGCGCAGAGAAACAGGTATTCTGCGTGCTCCGGCATGCGATTCATCGTCTCCCACACTTCGTCCAGGCTTTCAAAGTGACCTTCCAGCCCGTAGGACCGGGCAACGCTGTCCGGGGTGGCCCAGCGCTCCAGCTCCATGAAGGCCGGATAACGGAGGCTGCGGGTCATGATGGAGGTCGTGTCCCAACAGGTGAGCCCTATGAGCGCGAGGAAGGTCAGCAGGAAGCGCCAGTCCCCCAACAGCCGCCCCAGGGAAAACGCAGTTCGTCGCAGCATTGTCTTTTCCTCCTCCCGGACAAACTAGGGAAGCTCCCGTCTGCGGAAAAGGAGCCAGGCAGCGGCGAGGGACGCCAGCAGGACCGCGCCGCCGGCGACGGCGGCGGCAATCAGCACGCTGGGAAAGGCCGCCGGCTTCCACAGAGCTTTGTCGGTCAGCGCCGTCAGAGGGGCCAGCCTACCCAGCTCGCGGGGCAGACACAGGACCAGGGCGGCAGCCCCCATATCCGCCGCCCCCGCCGCTGCCGGCGGCAGGGCAAAGGCGGCGACGGAAAAGAACGCCGTATCCGCCGCCGACAGGAGCAGCCAGACCGGGACGACGCCCCGGAGATAAGGCGCGGGGAAGTATTCCGTATGCACCGGCATCACCGCGAAGCAGAGGGCGAAAAAGCCCCAGCGAAACAGCAGGGTCAGGCCCAGGCAGGGGCACAGGAGCTGCCGGAACACCGCGGCGCGGGAAGCCCCCCGCAGGAGCAGGGCCGAAGCGTGTCCCCCGTCGATGCTTCGGGCGACCAGCCAGAAGGAGAAGAAGACGGCGGCCAGGGTGCCGGTAAAGGAAGCGTTGCAGAGGATGGCGAGGGTATAGTATTCGGCGCGGTCCGGGTCGTCCACATAGGTTTCCCAGACCTGTTCCATGGTCTCATACTGTCCCTCCAGGCCCAGGCTGCGGGCGATCTGATTGGGGTGGACTGCCTCGCTGGCAAGGGTCAGGAAGGTCTTATACCGGTAACCGGCCTTCATGTTGAAGGTCAGGCCCAGCCAGAGCAGGCCCGTCAGCAGGGCGAACGCCAGATAAAGCCGCCAGTCCCCCAGGATGCGCCGAAGGGTGACGCCCGTCCGATTCATGCCCTTTCGCCCCCTTCCCGCACCGCCGCCGGGGACAAAAGCGCTGCAAAAGCTTCCGCTCCCTCCGTTTCCAGCCGTTCCTCCAGCTCTGCCGCGGTCATCTGCGCCAGCAGGCGGCCCGCGCCGAGAAAGAGATAGTCCGTAGCGAGCCCCCGCACTTCCTCCGGCTGCGGGGAGGTGATCAGCACGGTAACGCCGCCGGTCCTGTTCCGCTCCTCCAGCAACTCCCACGCCGCCCGGATGCCCTCCGGGTCCAGCCCGTTCATGGGCTCGTCCAGCACCAGCAGCTCCGGGTCCCCCAGGAGGGCCGCTGCGACGCCGTAGCGCTGCCGCTCCCACAGGGCGCAGTCGTCATAGCGCCGCCGTCCCACCTTTCGCTCCGTCAGTTCCAGTTTTCGGCGCAGCGCCTTCTGCTTTTCTCTGTCGACGCCGCCCAGGAGGCGGGCCTGCATTTCCAGATTTTTCCGGATCGAGAAGTATTCCACGGCTGTGGGCCTGTCGACAAGGAAGCCCACGCGCTTTCTGGCCCTGCACAGCGCCGCCGGCGTCTCCCCGCCGAGGAGGGAAAAGCTGCCTGACGTGGGCTCGCTGAGGCCCGCCAGAATGCGCAGGAGGGTGGTTTTCCCCGCGCCGTCGCCGCCGATCAGGCCGTAGATATGTCCTTCCTCCAGGGAGATCGTCAGCCCGTCCAGGGCGGTCTTTCCCCTGTAGCGCTTTGTCAGCGCATGGGTGGCGAGAGCTTCTGCCATACCGGTTTCTCCTTTCCGTGACGTTCACAACGGCAGGGCGAAAAAGAACTCCACGCCCTGTGCCGTATTCCGCACACCGCAGGTCCCGCCGTGGAGCTCCACGATCTGCCGGACGATGCTCAGGCCCAGGCCGGTGCCGCCGCCGCTGCGGGCCTTGTCCCTGCGGTAGAAGGGTTCCCAGACCTTTTCCCGCTCCTCCGGCGAAAAAGGCTTCTCCACCGGGTTCTCCACCCGGAAAACCGCCTGTCTGCCCTCCTTTTCCGCCCGCAGGCGCGCCCAGCTCCCCGCCGGGGCGTAGCGCAGGGCGTTCACCAGGAGGTTTTCCGCCGCCTGGGCGATGCGGCCTTCGTCCGCCGTCACGGCGCAGGCTTCCCCCGGCGCCAGGGTCACGGTCAGGTCCCGCGCCGCCGCCAGAGGCCCCAGTTTGTCCGCCGTCGCAGCCGCCAGAGCCCGCAGGTCGAATCCATCCCGGCTGAGCTTCACCTTGCCCGCCTCCAGGCGGCTCAGGTCCAGCATCTGCATCACCAGGGCGTCCATGCGCTCCGCCTCGAAGAGGATGGTATCCAGGTATTGCTCCCGCTTTTCCTCTGCGATGCGCTCCCGCAGTCCCTCGGCGTAGCTGTGGACCACGGCCAGGGGCGTTTTCAGCTCGTGGGCCAGGTTGGAGGTGAGGAGCCGCCGCTCCTCCTCCGCCGCTTTGGCGTAGCCGAGAGCCCGCTCCAGCCGGCGGATTTCGTTTTCCTCCTTCCGGCGGAAGTCCTGCTCCGCGCGGCAGGCCTCCCAAAGGGCCGCTGTTTCCGCCCAGACAGGGGCTTCCCCCGCCGGGGAACGGATGCCCGGCCACGCCCCCGCCATGCCGTCGGCCGCATCCCGGATGGGGTCCACCAGCCGTCGCCGGAGGAGGCGGAGCATCAGCAGCCCCAGGGCCAGGGCAAGGAGGGCCGTGAGAAGATAAGTGAGCCAGAGGAGTTTTGCGGCGCTCCGCAGGGGATGGGCTGCCGCAGCCGTGATCACGATGAGGTCGACGGCGTCCCCGCCCTCCCGCCGGTCATGGTACTGGCGGCTTTGGACCGTCAGCACCGTTCCCAGGCTGCGAAGGACGGCGTAAGGCTTGTTGATCCGGTCCAGGAGCATGTCCCCCACGCTTTCATAGCGGAGAGTCTCCCCCAGGGCGCTGCGAAGGATGAGCGGTACGCCCGCCTGCAGCTCCCGCTCCGAAGCGAGGCTCAGCTCCGGCACGAGGGCGTAGACGGTGATCTGGTCCTCTCCGGCTTCTTCGGCGTCCCCGAACAAATGCTCCCACTCCAGATATCCCGTCCGGTCCAGGTCGTCCACGCCCATATCCCCGCTGAATGCGCCGTTTTCCGCGGTCCAGCGGGAAGCGGCCTTGTCGCAGGCTTCCCTCGTCGCCATGTCCACCGCAGCGGGGAAGAATTCCCCCGTCTCCGCCGGCCTGGGGGCAGTGATGCGCAGGGCGCGGACGGCGGCGCGCAGTCTGCCCCGGTCAGGGTCAAGCCGCGCCTCCCGCAGCCGCCGCCAGGCATCCCCCTCCCCCGCTTCCGGCAGCTGCACCCAGCCGCAGGAGGGCGACCAGGAGCTGGGGAGGTCCTCCGCCCACTGCTCCGCCGAAGCATAATAGAAATAGAGGACGTCCCCGGTGAACAGGGGCTCTCCCTCCCCGTCCAGAAAGAGGACGGCGCAGTCAAAAAGCCGGTTTTCGTTCTCCGTCAGAGGGATCCGGCCCAGGGAGAGGTTCCCCAGGGCGCGCCCTCCCAGGCTGATACCTTCGGAATCCAGGGAGAAGTCGCTTGCATAGGCGGCTCCCTCCAGCAGCTGCCAGCGGAAGCGGGCCGGGTCCTCGTACTGCTGCCACAGCATCCCTGCGTCCGTCATTTCCGGGTCGTAGTATTGGGGAAGGGAGCAGGAATTCGTGGTCCAGGTGAGAAAATCTTCGCTGTGCTTCGCCAGCCGCTCAGCCAGCTGCACCCCCACCTGGCAGGTCATGGCCCCCATGGCGCTGAGCCACAGGAGGCCCAGACAGGAAAAGACCAGCGCCGCCAGGGCTTTCATGGAGCGGGGCGGCTTTCCGGCCTTCTTCCGCCGCTCCCGCCCCGTCAGGAGAGCCAGGAGCAGCAGGAACAGCGCCGCCGGCCCCAAAAGATACAGGGTGATCAAAACATCGGACGACATCTCAGCCCTCCAGCTTGTAGCCCGCCTTGATGACGGTCTTGATGCGTTCCGCCGCCGGCCCCAGCTTTTCCCGCAGACGTTTGATCTGCGTGTCCACGGCCCGGGCTTCCCCTTCGTAATCGTAGCCCCAGCATTTCACCAGGAGCTGCTCCCGGCTGAGAACGATGCCCCGGTTGCGCAGGAGGCATTCCAGGAGGGCATATTCCCTGGGGGTGAGGCTCACTTCCCGACTTCCCGCCCAGACCTGCCGGGTGCTGAGCCTGAGGCGGATATCCCCTGCCTCCAGCAGGTCGCCGGTGCGCAGGCTGCCCCGTCGCCGGCGGATGAGCGCGTCCACCTTGGCATAGAGCACCGCCATGCTGAAGGGCTTGGTCACATAGTCGTCGGCCCCCAGCTCATAGCCCAGGAGCTTGTCCTCCTCGTCGGAGAGGGCGGTGAGAAAGAGGATGGGTACGTCGCTCTGCTTCCGGGCGGCGCGGCAGACGCTGAAGCCGTCCAGCTCCGGCATGAGGATGTCCAGCAGCACCGCGTCGAACTCCGCCGAAGCGAGCTTTTCCAGGGCCTCCGCCCCGTTTTCCGCCGGGACGGGGACGTCCCCCTTCCCCCGGAACCAGTCGCAGAGTACGCTGCGCAGCCGGGGTTCGTCCTCCACGATCAGCACCTTGTAATCCATCCGTTCCACCTCTTTCACCGGCAGGATAGCATCCGCATGTGTCTTCTCTGTGTCAAAAACGAGTTGATTATATAAGAAATCCGCGCCCGCCGCAACGCGGCAGGCGCGGGATGGTCGTACAGGGGCGTTTCAGCTTCCGAAGGCCGTATCCTCCGCTGCTTCCCGCTCCGCCTCCGCCAGGAGGGCTTGGAAATCCTCCCGGTTACGCAGCGGGTCCAGAAGCGGGTCGCGGAAGAAGGACAGAAAGCTCGCCCACAAGTGCTCCTCATGATGCACGGGGGAATGGGGTTCCAGGAAGGGCGCACTCTCCGGGGCTTTGTCATAGCCCCCGGCTCCGGCCCAGCGGGCCGTCAGGTCGCGGATAGCAAGAAGCTCGTTCACGGCCTCCTCCTGTCGCCCCTGCTCCAACCGCTCCTTCATCCGTTGTATGTGGATGAAGGTCAGCCTGTCCGCATAGAAGCCCTCCGCCCCCAGCGTATCCACGATGATGCGCTCCGCGGCTTCCCATGCCTCCGGGGTTCCGTAGCCGATCAGGTCATTCAGCAGAATGAAGAAGTCCTTTGTCAGCACGATGCGCCGCTGCTTCTTCTGCGCCTCCCCTTCCAGCACGAATTGGAGCTGCCGCTCCCCGCTGGGGATGGTGCGGCACAGCTCCTCCGCCTCCTTGCGCCGCCCCATGGCCGTCAGCACGGTCACCAGCATCCCGGCGGCGGAATCGTTTTCCGGCTGGTCTGCGTGGAGAGACGCCAGGTGCTTTTCCGCCGCTGAGAACCAGCGGAGCTTTTCCTCCTCCGTCTCCGCGTCCTGGCCCATGAAAAACTCCGTGCAGCCCTGGCGGTAGCGGAATTGCCAATCCCCCGGCAACTCCCTGAGGGCCGCCTCCGTGACGGGGAGGGTAGCTTTTTCCCCGCCCCTGCGCAGGGCCTCCTGCCACTTTTCTTCCCACCAGGCCCGCCGGTCCTCGCTGCCCAGCAGCATATCGGCGCTGACGCCATAGAGCCGGGCCAGGGGCATGATGAGGAGGAATTCCGGATAGCATTTGTCCGTCTCCCACTTGCTCACCGACTGGGGGCTGACCCCCAGCCGCGCCGCCGCTTCCTCCTGGCTGAGAGAGCATTTCACCCGCAGGTCCCGGAGGCGGGCGCCGAACGTACTCATTTCGCTCATCTGACATCCTCCTTGTTTCATACTCGACCGGTCTGGCTCCATTGTAGCAAAGGGTCGGCGGCAGCGTCTACAATATCCTTTTCGGGTTTTCTCAACCTGAGGTTGAGAACTAAAAGCGCACGCCGCCGGGCATCAGCCTGGCGGCGTGGATCCTTATTGGTTCTGCAGGTTCTGCAGGATGTCTGCCGCAGCCGCCATTCTGTCGGCGTGCTGCCGGGCCATGTAGGCGTTGGAATCGTCGATCTGCTCCTGAGTGTAGCCGTACTCCCTGTATTCCTCCAGGGTGAAGGGCGTCACCGGCGCGTCGTGGGAGGCGGCCCAGAGGCCTTCCCCCAGGGGCACGGCGTCGGAAAAATAGCCCAAGGCCTGATAAAGCCCCAGGGTCTCCCCGTCCATCACGAACAGGATGTTGCCCGATTCCAGCAGGAGGCCCAGCATGTCCTTCCTGCCGGGGTCCCCGGTTTCGGGATATTCCTCCACCTTGATCTGCACCTTGCCGTTGCCGTTCACGTCGCTGCCCAGGCTGGTCAGAACCTTTTTCACCGCGGCGGCGCCTCCTTTGTCCGCTTCGCCCACGTGGACATAGGGGACGGTCCAGTCATAGTCCACCCTGGAAACGAAGCTGACGACGGAGGAAATGAGGAGGACGGCGGCAAATACCCCCACAAAGTAATACCATTTGTAATGATACCAGAATACGTTTTCCAGCCAGTGGCTCCACTCTTCCCAGCCCCTGGCCCTGGGCGCCTGTTCATGCATGGCCTTCGCCTCCCTTTGGCGGCTCCAAACGCGAGCCTGCCCGCGCGTAAGTTATCTGACTTCCTCGTACATGGCGGAGGCGGCGTCCTTGGTGGCGTTTTCCGTCACCGCCGCGACCTTCACCTTCAACACCCGCTCGCCGAAGCGGATCTCGATCACGTCTCCCACCTTCACCTCGTAGGAGGCGCGGGCCACCTTTCCGTTGACGGAGACGCGCTCCCCGTCGCAGGCCTCATTGGCCACGGTCCGCCGCTTGATGAGGCGGGACACCTTCAGATACTTGTCCAAACGCATGGCATTTTCCTCACTTCACATGCAGGAGCCTGGCAATCTTGTCCCCCTTGGGCACCAGCTCCAGCTCCTCCCTGGTGATGGCCTTCAGCACGATCACAAAGACCAGGTACAGCACCACACCCGCGCCCACGGCCAGCACCGCCGGGGCCAGGAACATCATCCGCCCGCCCTGGAACAGGCCCAGGGAGCGGAAGACGCTGCGCAGCGCCACGAAGATGCCCCAGGCGCAGCCGCCCATGAGCAGGGAGGCCAGGAGGGGCCGCAGGAACAAAGGCAGGAGTTTCGGGCAATCCGGCGCCTTCCGCCGGATGATGAGCAGGTTGAGGACGGTGATGACCCCGTAGCAGGCCACGTTGCCCACCGCGGCGCCCACGATATTCACCTGGGGATTCCCCAGAAGGATATAGTTCACAACGATCTTGCAGACGCCCCCCGCCGCGATGGTGAGGATGGGCAGGCGCTCGTAGCCGTATGCCTGAAGGATGGCGTTGGTGACCATCATGATGCAGACCCCATAGCCCGCGGCGCTGAGGACGGAGAGGATGGCTCCCGCCGCCGGGTCCGTATCCCCGTAAAGCCCACCCATGAGGGGCGCAGCCAGCACCCCCATGCCCACGGCCATGGGCATGGCCAGCAGGTTCATGAGCTTCAGGGAGGCCCCCAGCACCTGGGCGGCGTCCCTGGTCTTCCGCCCGGCCACGTAGGCCGCGATGGCGGGGATGGCGCTGGTGACCATGGGCACGGCGAAGGCGGAGGGCAGGTTATACAGCGTCTGGCTGTTGAAATAGGTCCCGTAGAGGCTGCGGGCCGTCTCGTAGGAATAGCCCAGAGCGCTCTGCAGGCGGCCGAAGATCATCTTGGTGTCCACCATGGCCACCAGGTTCAGCACGCAGGAGCCGATGATGATGGGCACGCCGATGACCACCAGCTCCTTCAGGGTCTGCCGCCGGCTCTCCGGCACGTCGGGACTGGGGCTGGGCTTGCCGTTCTTCCGGTCCATGCGCAGGGTGGCGGGCACGATATACACAAGACCCAGCACCGTGCCGATGGTGACGCCGAAGATGCCCCCCGCCGCGCCGATGCTGCCGCTCCTTCCCCGATGGATCAGGATCCAGGCGGCGGAGAGGCCGAAGACCACCTTGCACAATGTCTCGATGATCTGGGAGATGCTGGTGGGCACCATGTTCCCCAGGCCCTGGGTATAGCCCCGGTAGGCGGACATGAGGCAGACGCAGACCAAGGCCGGGGCCAGCACGGAAATGGCGGCCTCCGCCTCCGGCGAGCCCATAAAGTCCGCCAGATACCGGCTGAAGATCAGCATGAAGAGGGTGCTGGTCATGCCCAGGACGAAGAAGGCCGCGCGGGCCACCAGGAAGGTGCGCCGCAGCTGGTTCCGCCGCCCCAAGGCGTCCGCCACGGAGACCATGCGGCTCAGGGCCACGGGCAGGCCCGCGGTGGACAGGGTCAGCAGCAGGGCATAGATATTATAGGCGACGCCGAAATCCCCCATGGCGGACTTGCCGATGATGTTCGAGAGGGGGATCTTGAAGACCGCGCCCAGGATCTTGATGATGATGGTGCTGGCCGTCAGCACCGCTGCGCCGGTCACAAAGCTTTCTTTTTTCCGTTCCGCCAATGGTCCGCCCCCTTTGCTGTGGGAAAGATGACACTGAATCTTATTCAGCAGAGATCAGATAATAGTACACGGGCTGGCCGCCGGAGACCAGGCTGATCTCCGCGTCGGGGACCTGCTTTCCGATGGCCTCGGAGAATTCCTCCGCCTCGGCGGAAGCCACATCCTCGCCGTAAAAGATGCTGATGAACTCCGCCCCGCAGTCCGCCAGGGCGTCGCCGATGGCCTTGGTGAGGGCCGCCTTATCCGGCACGTTAGTGAGCATCTTCCCATCCTGCAGGGCCAGGTACTCCCCTTCCCTGATCTCCCGCCCGTCAAAGACGCTGTCCCTGGCGGCATAGGTGACGGAGATGGTCTTCACGCCGCCGATGGCGCCGTTCATGGCCTCGGCCACCTCCGCAGGGGAAGCCGCCGGGTCCAGGGCCAGCATGGCGGAGATGCCCTGGGGCACCGTGGTGCTGGGCACCACGACCACCTCCCGGTCCGTCAGACCCACGCACTGCTGGGCGGCCATGATGATGTTCTTGTTGTTGGGCAGGACGATCACCGTTTTGCCCCCGGTGGCCTCCACGGCGCGGAGGATATCCTCGGTGGAGGGGTTCATGGTCTGGCCGCCGGAGACGATCTCATCCGCCCCCAGCTCCCGGAAGAGGCCGGCCAGCCCCTCACCGGCGCAGACGGAGACGATGCCCAGGGGCTTCACCGGCGAAACGGGCTTAGGCGCAGGCGCGGGAGCCTTTTTGGCCCTCGGCTGGGCCTCCTCCAGCTTGGCGGAGTGCTGCAGGCGCATGTTCTCCACCTTCACGGTCTGGAGGGCGCCGTAGGTCAGGGCCTCGGTGAGCACGTCGCCGGGCCGGTCGGAATGGACGTGGACCTTGATGAGCTCCTCGTCGTCCAACACCACGGCGCTGTCGCCGATGGAGCCCAGGAAGCTGCGCAGCAAGTCCACGGACTTGTCGTTGTCCTTGGAGACGATGAACTCCGTGCAGTAGGTGAAGGTGATGTCTTCCTCCGTGTCGAACTGGGTGAAGACGGAGGCAGGGGCGCTCTCTCCGCTCTCCGGCGCGGCGGCGCGGAGGGGGGCCGTGGCTTCACCCCGCAGGACGCGGCGGAAGGCCTTCAGGACCTCCATATAGCCCACGCCCCCGGCGTCCACCACGCCGGCCTTTTTCAGCACGGGGTTCAGCTCCTGGGTGTTGCGCAGGGCTTCCTCCCCCGCCTCGATGGCCTTGTCCAGCATGACCGCCGGATCCTTCTCCTTCTTGGCGGCTTCCTCCGCTGCGGCGGAGGCCAGACGGGAGACGGTGAGGATGGTGCCCTCGGTGGGCTTCATGACCGCCTTGTAGGCAGCGCTGACGCCTTCGTTCATGGCGGCGGCGAATTCCGAGGCTGTCGCCTCCTTCTTCTCCTTCAGGCTGCGGGAGATGCCCCGGAAAAGGAGGCTGGTGATGACGCCGGAGTTGCCCCTGGCCCCCCGCAGCATGGCGGAGGCGGCCTTCTCGGCGGCTTCTCCCAGGGTCTTGGGGGACTTGGCCTCCAGCTCCCTGGCGGCGGCGTTGAGGGTCATGCTCATATTGGTGCCGGTATCCCCGTCGGGCACCGGGAACACATTCAGCTCGTTGATATCCTGCTTGCAGGCGTCCACCGATGCGGCGGCGTGGATCACCATTTCGCAGAACAGCTGTGCGTCGATTCTCTCTCTCATCAGCTTACCCCCACCTCATTCCGGCATGACGGAATCCACAAACACGTCCACATTGCGGACCTTGACGCCGGTGGCCTGGGTGAGCTTGTAGCGCACCGCGGAGCCGATGGAGTCGCAGATCACGGGGATGTTCACCCCGGTGTTGACGATGATGTGCAGCTCGACGGAGATCGAGCCCTCTTCTTCATGGAAGATCACGCGCACGCCCTTGCCCATGGCTTCCCGCTTCAGCAGGTGCACCAGGCCGTCGCTGGCGGATTTTTTGGCCATGCCCCGGACGCCGAAGCAGCTGGTAGCGGCGGCGCCGGCCAAGGTTGTGAAAACCTCGCCGGAAATGCGTATGGCGCCTTTTTCCGTGTTGATCCTGACCATATCATAAGCTCCCTTCTGCAGAAAGGCTTTTTCGTATTCTCAGAGGCCGGACGGTCTCTGACAAGGTATCATATCATAGCCTGATGGAAACTACAAGGATATTTTGCGTCTGATACAAGATGGGGCGCTGCGGGAAAAGGGGCGGCGCCCTCCCCGCCTGGGACGTTGGTGCCGCCCTTTGTCCCCAAAATACCTGTTTACAAACAAAGCGCGATTCTGTATACTACAGTCTGTAATCAAGTAACCGATGATGAAATCGGAATGTGCGGATTGTCGAGCAGATTTTTCGCCTGATGAAGGCGAAAAATCGCAGGAATACTCTGTGTATTGCAAGGTTTTTTGACAAAACCAGGCGACAAATATGCCGGCAAGACGTGCGCGGTGATTTAAGGCAATACCGCATAATTCTGGTGCGCAGATTGCGCAGTCAGAATTTTCGTCAGATTGTCTGAAAATCGCGGGGAATACTTCCTGTATTGGCCAAGATTTTCGGGCAATATGACGGAATATTATGCAAGCAAGATGCGTGCCGCGGATTATGCGGTGTTGCCTTAATCATCGGTTACGCAAGCGGGAGGTGCGGGACTTGACAGAGGACTTTCCCAGGATCCTGAGCCGCCTTCGCAAGGAGCGGCGGCTGAACCAAAGAACGGCGGCGGCAGCCCTGCACATTTCCCAGGCGCTGCTGAGCCATTATGAGAACGGGCTGCGGGAACCGGGGCTGGGCTTCGTGGACGCGGCCTGTCGGTATTACGGCGTCTCGGCGGACTATCTGCTGGGGCGCAGCGCGGTGCGCACCAGCTTCGCGGAGGAGGATGCTTCCCCCGTCCTGCGGCGGATGACGGAGACCGGGGCCCAGACGCTGCTGGCCCTCCGCCAGATGCTGGGGAGCGCGGCGGAGGCGCAGCAGGAGCAGGCGGAAAAGCTGCTTGAGCTCAGCGCCTTTCAGATGCTGCAGCCCCTGGAGGACCGGGAGGCCCCCGGAGACACGGCCGCCCTCTGCGCCGCGGCCATCCGCCTGCTCCAGGAGGAGCTGAAGGCCGCCGGGAGCGAAGGCGCGCTCCCGCGGATGCCGGAGACACTGCGGAGCCGCGCGGAGGACGAGCTTGGGCGCCTGCGGCAGCGCTGGTCGGAATGAAAGGGAGTTAAGCACCATGATCGAGCAATCGAAGATACGCAATTTTTCCATCATCGCCCACATCGACCACGGCAAGAGCACCCTGGCCGACCGGCTGCTGGAGGCCTGCCACGCGGTGAATCCCCGGGACATGGAGGCCCAGATCCTGGACAACATGGACCTGGAGAAGGAGCGGGGCATCACCATCAAGGCACGGGCCGTCAGCCTGGAGTATAAAGACGCGGACGGGGAAGAATACCGGCTGAACCTCATCGACACCCCCGGCCACGTGGACTTCAACTATGAAGTGAGCCGCAGCCTGGCCGCCTGCGAAGGGGCGCTGCTGGTGGTGGACGCACGCCAGGGCATCGAAGCCCAGACCCTGGGCAACGCCTACCTGGCCCTGGACAACGACCTGGAGATCTTGCCCGTCATCAACAAGATCGACCTGCCCGGGGCGGACCCTCAGAAGGTGAAAACGGACATCGAGGACGTCATCGGCATCCCCGCCATGGACGCCCCGGAGATCTCCGCCCGCCTGGGGCTGAATATCGACGCGGTGTTCCGGGAGATCATCGACGGGGTGCCCGCCCCCAAGGGGGACCCGGACGCACCCCTGAAAGCCCTGGTCTTCGACAGCCAGTACGACCCCTTCGTGGGCGTCATTGTCTATATGCGCCTGAAGGAGGGCACCATCCGGGCCGGGATGGACGTGCGCCTCATGGCCTCCGGCGCGGAATACCGGGTGGTGGAGGTGGGCCACATGGGGGCCCTGGAGCTGCAGCCCTGCCAGGAGCTGCGGGCCGGGGACGTGGGCTATTTCACCGCCAGCATCAAAAACGTGGCGGACACCCAGCCCGGCGACACCATCACCGGGGTGGAAAACCCCACGCCGGAGCCCCTGCCCGGCTACCGGCCCGCCCAGCCCATGGTCTACTCCGGCATCTATCCCGCCGACGGGGCCCGCTATCCCGACCTGCGGGA
>JAEEGG010004565.1_pt1 | contig 33469 bp, 30 predicted proteins | sample 9134161 | NCBI WGS metagenome assembly JAEEGG01 (sample SAMN16246543, study PRJNA631951) | gut metagenome | biome: gut microbiome; feature: rumen; material: CR-attached | host: Bos | place: Iran: Karaj | collected 2018-10 | reverse complement strand
GCCCTCGTCGGGGTCGACCCCCTTCCGGGCGCAGAAATCGATGTACTCGTCGAACCACCCGTCCGGATGGTTCTCGATGAGGTCCTCGAGGGTGATCTCGCCGTCCTGGTAAAGATGCACCAGCTCGTCCTCCGTATAGTGCGTGTTGCGTTCCATGATGGTGTGGGTTTATCGTTTCATGCCGCTGTTGCGGGCGATCGCCTTCTCCTGCTCCGCCCAGATCTCGTCGGTGTAGTCCTGCTCGTGGACATACCCAAGGTTGCCGTCCGCGTCCCGGACCCAGCATCCGCAGATGCCGAAGGTGTAGCGGCCCATGTCGGACTCGCCCTTGTCCTTCAGCCAGGTCTCCGGGCCGCCGAGGACGACGCGGAGGCCGCTCCGCTCGGTGAGGTCGATGCCGACGGTGACATCCTCGCCGTCCTCCCGGATCATGACGAGGGCGCCCTCCTGGATGGCGAAGACGTCCTCCGACGCGATCCCGAAATGCTCGGTCAGGTTGCTGAGGTTGCGGCCGATGACGGGCGTTGGGACCCAGAGCACCTGGTCGGTCTCCGTGTCCACCTGGACGAAGCACTTCACGGACTCGTTGTCCGGGGCGTGGCTGATGATGGCCTTGCCGGAGCGGAGGGCCTCCTGCTCCTCGGGCGTGTAGCGGTCCAGGTCGCAGCGGACCAGGCGGGGATGGAAGACGACGCCGACGGAGTCGTCCATGCCGCGGATGAGCTTGAAGCGGGTGCGGGCCCGCACGGTGTTGCCGGCGGCGTCCTTCGTCACGATGGGGAGGACAGGGGAGCGGCGGCCCCGGAGGATGTCCTCGTAGGCGCCGGTCGAGAGGTCCTCGATCATTTCCTGGGAGAGCCCGAACTCCTCGAGGACGGCGTAGGGGATCTCTTCTTCCTTGAATTCGTAATGTCTCATGTTCAACGTTCTTTTGCGGACTCTGCGTCCGGATGCAAATTACGCAATGGAGGGCGTTGAACGCGGGATTATGAGGTGTAGCGTGGAAGATTTGGGGGGATTTCGGGCGAAAAGTGGGTGAATGGTACTCTGAGGTGGTACTCAGGGTTTTGATGGGAGAAAGAGTGTTTCAGTTATCAGCAAGAATCGGTAAATCAGTAATCATCTCTTGCCATTTGATGATAATCAGATTTCCTGCATATGATAACTGACCGATTGTTTGGAGAAGATAATCTGGGAATAAGAAAGTATAATTGCCGACATTGGTCACGATACACATTTCTCAATGGTGGCGAATATAAAGAAGAGCCATTAAGTGACAATTCACAAGTGTTTGAGATGCATAAAGGGGGTGTATTCTGCAATACTTGGATAGAGAGTTACAAGAAAGGCAGCGGCGATATAATGCTCAAATCATAGCCGCAGCTACGGCAGCAGCGGTTGTGGTTGCCGCAGCTTCAATAATTGGCCACAGTTTCAAGAACTCATCCTCATATTCTTCATCCCGCTCATCGTCTAATTCCAAGTTTCCTGAAATCGACGACAGCAGAACCACTGCCCCTTCCGGCGGGTTAAAAAACATGAGTATGCTTTCTGGTTATAAGACACATTATGACCCGGGAAAGTTTTGGTTGAAAGATAGGGTGACATTTGTTGCGTATAATATCGTTTATAAACCCGACGGGTCATTTGATCACTATGTAATCGATTATAGTAGTGTCAGTGGGTTGCAGTCTAGACAATTCAAATCTTTAGAGGGCTTGGTGAATGCTTTCATAAGTGCAGCAAGTGCTGCTTCTCAGTAAGCACCAGGATAACTGCATTTTTGTATTTATTTCATTTGCAAAACTTGAGTTATCATGGCCGTTGCTATTGCCAGAATAGTATTCTGGCCAATAGCTTGAACGGCTAGGATAATAGGAAATGCAAGCGGGATGATACGTATCAGGCTGCAGTGTGTTATTCGGGAAGATATGGCCAATGAATAGTGAATTAATCCCAAATGATATAATTCTCGTTCTTGTATTCCGGCCGGAGATCGATATTCCCGAACCGCTCTCTGTAGCCATCAGAGTCGACGGCCCATCCGAAAGATGCCTCACTCCCAACCAAATAGATGGCATTGTCTATCCCAAAGTCCGCCAATACTCGCGCGAAGTCGGTCAGGGTTTCCTCGAGGCCGCTGAAAGCCACGAATACCTGACCGCCCCTAGAGCATAGGGCTTTCCGGACGGTTTTGTTCTTGGGTTTGTTCTCGACGGGAGTTCCATTATCAACCAAGGGATACTGCCTGAAAAAGTAGCCGCCCCTGGCGACGGCTTCGACCAGCAGGGGAGTGTTCCTGCTTACACCGACCGTGGCTTTCCCATCCACGATGGCGCAGAACCCCGCCTTGGATGAACCTTTCGTCATTTGTTCTCCCGCGAGTACGAAATCTCCGAGAATCTCGTAGTTATCGGCCCGGATGTCAGCGGCCTGAAAACCCATCACGGCCTGTAGGGTCTTTTCGTTGGGCTGTCCCACGCGCAGACGAGGTGTCGCATGATGGGGAATGAAGAGTTTCAGAGGATGTCCGGCCACCACAGTGTCCAGTTGTTCGGCATAGGGCTGGGGGGCGTCGTCTGTCCCCAGGACCGTCGGCGTTTCGGATTCATATTCGGATTCAAAGACGCCGATTTCGTCTTCCTGCACTCTTTCCTTGGGCCAGAAGAGGATCATACCGAGTCCCAGCAGAGCGACGATGGCTAAGGCGACCCAGCCGCCCAGCCTCTTTCTTCGCCGGTCCTCGTCGGAATCACCCGTAGGAACGGAGGATCCGGTTCCCAGGACACGGAACTCGTCGTCAATGATGTCCTTATTCTTGTTTTCCATACTTTTTCAATGCTTCCTTATAGGCCTTCAACTTGATGAGCACCTCACGCGATGCGGTGAGCTCGTGGTAACAGTTCAGGCAGTCCGACAGGACCAGACGCTGCTTGGAGATGTCGATGAAATGCACGAAGTCCACGTTTACGATCAATCCCCGACCGACGCGTATGAAACGCGAGCCGGCATCGCCCAGCTGATCGTCGATGATGTCCTCGATCTGACCCAGCTGATAGGATACGGTCTGCCGCCGATTGTCCTGGGTCACGGCTGTGGAATAGTTCCCGTCGGACGAGAAATAGACCAGCCGGTCCACCGGGATGCAAAGCATCTCAGTACCCCTTGATATGACCAGTGATTCCATTTTGTCCGCTGTGTTATGCAAATATAGTGCTTTCGAAAAACGCTTGCAACCCTTTTTGAAGGGACTGTATGAAATCAACGGATAGTGTATGAATTATAATCTCGGGGATGGGTCCATACAGCCTGTTTTTACCTCGTACATCAGGCCGGAAAAACCTTTGTAGAACCGTTTCTTTTGCGGATTTTTGTGCCAGAATTCAATCTCAAAAACCATCAAAAATGAAAACGATCAAGCTCATCTGCGCCATCGCTGCCTGGACCGTCATCGGGTCCGCCACCGTCATTCCCTTCGTCTCCGGCTGCACCTCCTGCAACAAGCCGGAGATTGTCGAGGCCATCTCCGACGAGGGCATGCTTTTGAACGACGACCTCGTCGCCTACCGGAGCGAAGATGGCAAAGTCTCCATCAAGAACGCCGCTACGGGCGTCGTGACCATCAAGGACATCAGGATCGACTGGACCCTGCGGTCCCGGAACGATTCCCTCGCCGTGTTCTGCTCTGACAATAAGCGCGGCTACTACAACATGTACACGGGCGAGATTGCGGTCCCTGCCCAGTATCGCCGTGCCTGGATCTTCTCCGAGGGTCTGGCCGCCGTCCAGCGGAACGGGAACATCGGTTTCATCGACCACCAAGGCAAGGTCGTCATCGATTTCCTGTTCCCTTATCATGGCAATCCGCTCACAGAGTTCGTCTTTGATGACGGACACTGCGTGGTCGCCAATGCAGATGGCAAATGCGGCGTCATCGACAAGGCCGGGAAGTGGCTCATCCAACCGGAATACGACACGGTCAACGCCTTCAGCGAGTACGCCATCGTGAGCAAGTCCGGTGTCAGCAAGCAACTGGACTACGACGGGAAGGTGCTGAATTCCTTCGTGCTTGATTCCGTATACGAACTGACATACAAGGAAGAGGAGCGGTTTGAGAACCGGGAAGGGGAGATTGAATACGTCGATAGGACCGTCAAGACAGGCCTTTTCTCCTACAGTGTCGGCGGCCGATACGGACTGATGGACGGCAACTGCCATCGCCTTACCGAGCCGCTCTACAGCTCCATACGTGCAGTCAACGGCAACATGTTCCGCGCCATCCTGCTTGACGGCTGGTCCGAGGTCATCCTCAATGCCAAGGGCGAGGTGATGAAATAATCCTCTCCCAGTTGGCGGAATGAATCATTGTTTGTAACTTGACACCGTTAACGAAGATCATCATGAAGAAACTGCCCCTGCTGATCACCGTCAAAATAGACGGTCGTGAAACCGAGTTCGAACATTCCGTCGAAGTTTCGGAGGAAGAATATGACTTCCTGATGCTGCTGGAGGAGGCTGGATCGGATTTGCATCAACACCCCTGGCGTTATCTTGACTTGCATGCCCCTCTTTTGGATGACCGGATTAAATGGGATTGCGTCGATGCGGTCAAGGAGAGATTCGGGGATGTGTATCCCAGCAGTTGGCGAGGTGTCGGAGCAAGGGTTTTCCAACCGGCCGATCCATCCGATACCAAGCCGTACGGGGAGGACGTGCAGCGGGTCTTCGACTGTGAACTGCTGCTGGTCACTGTCGGCGGTGTGACGATCACGGACGAGAACATCATCGGTTGTCACGCTTGCCGCTACTATGAATACGACACTTCGCCCCGAGATGCTTCCGGGTTTTACCGGAAGGACTGCGACACGATGGACTACGACGTCTTCGGTCGCGACGCCGCTTCCGTCAATGAGCGTGCCGACCATGCCAGGCCCTTCCGCGGGGGATACTATTTGAATGAAAAAACGCTGTCCGTGGAATATTTCGATGAAAAAGGCACGTACCAGCGGGTGACCCAAACTTGGAAATACGATGGGTATGGCCTTTATGTTGGCGAGCGTTATTCAGACAAATCCATCGCGATACTTGGTGCGATCCGCCGGTCGGTTCGCGCCATCAACAAGAAACGGCTGGCTGGTAAATGGAAAGAATTGCGCAATTGGGCGGTGAAGATGTGATCATCGTCGGACTGCATATCTGACCAATCCCTTTTTTCCATGGCCAAGAGAATTAAATACTGGCTTTTTGTGAGAATTCCCTTCTGGACGGTCCTGCTGAGCCTGTTGCTCGTCACGCTGCTGAAATGGGTTCCGGTCCGGTATACGCCGCTGATGTTGAAGCGGTCGGTCCAGCACATGAAAGACAAGGAGTTCAGGACGCAGCAGCGATGGGTGTTGCTGGAAAGCGTCTCTCCCGAAATCATCAAGGCTGTGATCGCTTCGGAGGACAACCGGTTCGGCGAGCATCACGGTTTCGACTGGGTAGAAATGGAAAAGATGATGGATGATCACCGGGAGAAGGGAAAGAGGATCCGGGGATGCAGCACCATCTCGCAACAGACTGCCAAGAACGTGTTCACGTTCGGAACCGGAACCTGGGCAAGGAAAGCAGTCGAGAGCTACTGGACCGTTCTCATTGAGAAGATTTGGGGGAAGCGCCGGATCATGGAGGTCTATCTGAACGTGGTGGAAACCGGACCGGGCCTGTATGGAATGGAAGCTGCCGCCAGGCAATACTACGGCATCCATGCTGCAAATATCGACAGGAAGCAGGCTTGTGCGATTGCGGCATGCCTGCCTGCTCCTCTGGAAAGGACTCCACTCAATCCTACTCCCTACCTAAGAATGCGGCAGACACAGATTAATTCCCTGATTCCGAAACTAACCTATCCGGATTGGTGATAAAGGTTCATGCAATGATTGCCAGTTTTTCCTCATATTTGTTTAATTGAATTATAGGAACCACCCAGACCCTGCAAGGATGGCGACTAAGAAAGGGAAAGAGATTGCAAGAAATACCATATACCCATAATCATGTTTGCACTATGAAAAAGCTCATTATAATTATTCTCGTTATCCTTGGATCCATCATTACTTTAATTCTGGTCCTCTATCTCCTCCTTGGCAACCAGGCAACCACCCCAGACCAAATTGCCAGAAAAGTGGGATTAAGGTTACCGGCATATCGGATTATTATGGCTGATGATAATATGGACCGGACGGCTTCTGCATGGACGGATTACTACTACGAGATACAGTTCGAGGAGCCGCTGTCAGAGAGGTTCCTTCAGAAGGTAGAGAAACTCAAGAACTGTACTCGAGAAGGAGAAGCATACAAGATAGAGAAAGAATCTCCAGACGAATGGGCTGGCTTTATTTTGCTATTTCCAGAAGAGAACAGAGCGACGTTGGAATACACATTTAGGGATGCTCTATTCTAACCCCATTGTTCAAGAGCTATCTGATTAAGAAGATTATTTTGTAACTGGTGGATTATTTGTGATTTGCAAATCATTATTTGATTGTTGCTTCGTACTCATTCACTTAAATGGGAGCATAAGTGCTTTCAAACGCCCTTTATATTCGACTATCAAACGGCCTTATTTGTTTCATAGTTTGAAAAGAGTACTTTTGTATCGACATAAACTCAAAACATCTTATGGAAATCGGATTTGTACTGAAGTATAATGAAAAAACCGGAAGAGGAATTATTGTATTTGGACATAGCGGTCCTTTTAGGTGCCCACCAGCTCCAGTTGTTTATTTGAGAGACGAATGCCCAGAAGAGGTATCCCCCGGGATGCTTGTATACTTTGATTACACGATAAATAACCGAAACGAGAGATTAGCCAATAACATTGAGATTGCATCCCTTTGTAATTTTAAAAGAGACTTTGTAAAAGATTATTTATCAAAATACGGGAGAATTGAATTTGACTTACGTATTAGTGATATTGATAATCTTTTAGCAGAGCCAAAGAATAAATTGGTGGTCGATGAGGATGAATATATTGAAGAGGATGAATTTGATGACGATGTTCTTGATGATTATGATGAATGGGATATCAAAACCATTGTTTCCTATAACACTGAGGTGTTATCAAGAATTAAGACAAAGGACATTATTTACGGCTCTCTTTATCATATAATAAATATTAATGATTTATCATTTTGGCTTAACGAGACCCTTGCCAGCAAAGAGAATTGCTATGGGAAAAAGATTGAGGAGCTTCTAGATATTGTGGATCTGTTTACTGATAAACAAGACACGCTTAAATATCTGGTTCCATTTTTCTCTCAAGATATCTTAGCTAGATTACTAAAGAAACATCCCTCTTTGCAACCTATTCTTCCAGACTCCTTCTATATCGAAGCCCCACACCTCCTATCAGATCAATATGCTTTTCCAAGCATTGAGATATGCGAATTATACTACTCTCTTAGGGTGCGAAACATAGGCTCGACTGAAGAATACTGTTCTCTTAAAGCGCTATTTGAAAAGTCTCTGAGTCGAATTTCAAAAACCAATTCATTAGTTAATATCGATAGTCTAGATTCCTCACGACTTAATAAACTTCTAGCTGATCTTGATAGCAAATATTATAATAGCCTACTGAACAAATTGAGAAATACCTTTGTTCTATTATGCTCAAATAAAAAAGAAGGAAAAGAAAGGCTCCAAACACTCCTATCGGATGATGACAGGGCATATTTGACAAAACTAGGCCATTATTTTGATCATGTTTCGGCTGACACAGTTGAATCCGACTGCGGGTTCGGGTGCCTACTAGATCTCTATAATCAGTTAGAAGAAATAGATAAGGGATTACTCTCGTTAACAATGAGAATAATTGCGAACAAAAACTTGCTCCAAATCGCAAAAGATCCGTCTTCAGAGGGAAAAGCCTCCCAAATGCATTATTTCGTTAACCAATATGGTAAATATCTTGATATGTCAGCCGTTCAGAATATTTGCGATTCTTTGAATAATGAGTTCGCAAATTGCGAAGACCTGGATGATCTCGTAGAAGCATTCAGTTATGGATATATCACTATTGAACAGTATTCAAATAGATTTCAGATTCTGACAAAGGAATACTCATGGCGTGAGTTAAAATCCTTTGTCGAACACGCTGATGAAGATGCCGTTAAGCCAATTCAAGTATTTCTCATTCAGGAAATAATCTCTCGAAATCCCGATAGTTTTTATGGTTCATACTCGGAATCGTTATTTGGGTGGTTTGATGATCAGTGCCGTTATGGCCATCGCTTCGATTCGGTTGTTTTAATGGACGTCCTTCAAAAGGCGATTGACAATTATAACGATGATAACTGGCTATCTTTATTTGAAAAGGGAATAATCAAATACCTTCCGAGTAGTATTATCCGGAGTATTTTAGACGAAGCATATGATAACAATTACCTCAGTTCTTCCTATTCTTATGAGGATTGCTTTCAAAAGGTTATGATGGCCGATGCTTTGAAAGAGGCTACAGCGACTGAGAGGCTCTTTTTCATATTAGAGAATTTGAATTCGGACAACTGTTATAAACTCTTCAATAAAGAAGAAGGACCTATTTCTTTTTTTGCTTGGACCTATCTTGATTCAGAGGATCTTATTCACGTAAATGTCGACTGGGATGCTCTCCCTAAGTATTTTCCCCTTCTGCCTCAGAATCAACAAATTAGGATTTTTAAGTATTTGGTTTATTTAAAGGCAATAGGAGAAGAGAACTATTCAATACAGGAACTTGCTTCAAAACTCACAGACGGGACTAATCCTATTTGTAGTTCGCTACTGGCCCTAATAGCTCTATTAAATAAGCTATGCATTTCGCTATTATGTGAGATTTCCATTAGCGATCTCAAACCCTTCTTTATTTGTAAATCCGGACTCGATTCTTCATCCCTGCATGCCTTTGCAAGACTGTTTTGGGCATGTAAAGGAAGACGGTTATACTCAGATTCAAGCGAGCCAGTTATGAAACCAACGGGGTATATCACAAGGAAAGAGAAGGATGGCTCTTTGTATTATGTTGTAACCTTCTATGAAGATCCAGATAATGAGTATTTAGACAATTATATTGGGTTATACGAAAGTGCGGAAAGAAAATTAAGAAGAAACTTTGCTTTCAGTTGTCAAAATGGTTCTTATTGGATATCTAGCAATGAGACTATCCGAATCAAGAGTTTCGCTAACCAGTTTTTCCTTGAGGACCGTTGCCGGTTGTTTAATTATAGGTACGAAGTCGGTGATTTGCACATGAATGCACTCAGCGAAATGATTGATCACCCTAAAGTGTTTTGTGATTGTAATATTTGTCTAAACGTTGATCCGAGATTTGGATTACCTTTCTATTGGTGTAAAAAACAGCCTTGTGTTCATAGATGGGGGCGCTTTTTTACATATGAAGAAGACTGGGAATACTATCGTTTTGCGGATCTATTAAGTGCACTATATGATTACAATCATTCCTATGATGATAGAATTTGGGATATTGATTCGAAGATTGCTCGGATAATGAATGGATTTGTTTCCATTAGTTTCATAAACCGAAAGATTGCTTTTGAATTGAAAACAGAGAAGATTGAAGAAGATCTGAACGGAGATAATGGGCAGTGGACAGAAACAATGTCGATTCTTCTAGAACCAGAGAACGATTATGAAGATGCTGATTTCGATGAATAAGAGGCGTGTAATGAAGAGAATCCGGATGCGCTTTCTATATTATGTGCCATTTGGAAGTGTTGAAGCATATAAGAAGGCAAGACTATTGGAGTGTCTATGCCGACTAGATTAAAGCGATTCCCGAATGACATATGTGTTCTTCGGCATATGAAGCCTTGTTGGATTTCAGGAGACCTTTATTTAGTGGTATAAGACGCTCATCTCTTCACGAACTGCGTGATCTCTCTGCACATCTCCTCGACCTCGCGATTGACCTTGACGAAGTTCTCGTAAAGGATGTGCTCCTTGTCCTCCTTTGACTTGAAGGTGTAGAACTTGGGCAGCTCGGTGTAGTTCTTCTCCTCCTCCTTGATCTTGTCCATGTCGAAGTCCGTCTTGCAGTAGAACTTGGAGGTCTGGAACTCCTCGCTCTTCTGGATGTCCATCACGCCGCCCTTGCCGGTCTTCGTTGCAACAAAGTCCCTTGCCGTCTGGCCGCATATCCAGCCCGTCGGCATGTCGGAGATCTTCGATGCCGGAACGAGGTTTTCCAGGCCCTCGTTGTAGTTGACGGAGGTCTTGTCCACCTCGATGGTGACGCCCTTCTTCACCTGGACGACACGGCCGAAGATGTCGTTCGAGAGCCACTCCAGCGTCTCCTTCGAGCGGGCCGATCCGCTCACTACGTTGCCTACGGTCGTGATGACCTTCTCCATGCCCACCTTGCCGTAGTCGCTCTCCAGCTGCGGGAGCTCCTGGAAGCCCAGCGTGACGCTGACCTTGTTGCTTCTGGCCGTTCCGATGAGGCGGTCGATCTTGTGGAAGTACAGTGTCGGCAATTCGTCAACGATGATGCTCACAGGGACGTTCTTTCCCTGCCCCTGGTTCACCCTCGTCACGAGACGGTTCAGGATCAGCGCGTTCAGGGCGCCGATGATGCTCTCCATCTCCGGGTCGTTGGCGATCAGCAGGTAGCTGGGGTTCTTCGGGTCGCTGACCTTCAGGTCGAAGTCGTCGCCGTCCCGGTGGAAGATCCAGTAGGACTCCTTCGTGGCCAGGCGGGACGTGTAGACGCGGAGCGTGCCGATCATACCTTCGAGCTGTTCCATCGCCTTGTTCTTCAGGGCGGTCTGGAACGGGCCCAGCAGCGGCAGGACCTCCGGGTCGGTCTGGAGTACGTCGAAGATCGTCTGGTAGTCCTGGTTCAGGAACGACAGGATGTGCGGCATGTCCGAGTACTGGCCCAGCCAGTAGGCGGGCTCGACGAACCTGCCGTCCCTGTCCTTGACCTTGCCGTTCAGGCGCTTTTGCCCTGTCTGCCGGTCGGTCGTGTACTCCGGGAAGAGCTGGTTGCCCTCTTTGTCGTAGGGCATCTTGTTCCAGTTGCAGAAAAAGAAGATGCAGGCCGCGAGGAAGTTCACGGCGGAGGTCTGGAAGAACTGGTCCGAGCCGCCGCCCCCTTCCTTTTTGCCCTTCTGGAGGGAGTCCAGCAGGGTCTCGGCGGTCTCGCTGGCCGCCGCGAGGTTGTTGATGTACTTCAGTTGGATCGGGTTGACGCGGCTGGAATACTCCACGTCCACGAAGTTGATCATGTTGAATCCGCATCCCTTAGGCAACTTGCTCCGCTGCCTGTTGAGCAGGTAGTGATAGTAGAGCTTCCGGGCGAGGGTGGGGAACTTGTAGTCGTACACCACCATCGCGAATCCCTTCGCACTGTGCTGCCGGATGAAGGGCTCGATGATGGAGAAGGTCTTACCGGAGCCCGGCGTACCGACGACCCAGGTCGCGCGGAACGGGTTCACGATGTTCACCCAGCCCTTGCGGAACTTGCCCTTGTAGTAGTACCGCATCGGGATGTTGACGCTGTACTTGTTGCAGATCTTCTCTTCGCTCTGCTCGAACGACTCGTTCTCGTAGTTGAACGGGTCGTCCATGAGGCCGTCCTTGAGGAACTTCGAGATGTTGTCCAGGGCGATGTGCACGAGGACCGTCCCGATGACGGTGGCCAGCATATAGAGCCAACGGTTCAGCGGGACGGCGTATATGAGCGGGGTCATCGCGTGGCCGAAGAGCCAGACGGAAAGGACCACGGTGAAGAGTCCCGCCACGAGCGGGTAGAGGACCATCCTCCGGGCGTCGAACTCCATCTCCTTCCTGTTCTTCGTGCCGAGGCACGTGACGCAGATCAGGAGGAGCGTCGCGACCTTGCTCCAGATGAGGTTGCCGTCGTGGTAGATGAACCAGCGCTTCATCCTCACGTGCAGGTCCGACAGTACGCCTCCCCAGAACCTGGGCAGGGCGGGGTCGAAGGCGTAGAGGAAGAACTCAAGGATGACCGACACGTAGACGACCATCCGGAAGATCTTGTATCCGGCGACGAGGTTGGGGCTCTCTTCCATGGTACTTACGGTTTAGGGGACGAGGGGATTCAGCGGTAGCGGAGGCGGTCGCGGACGGGCAGCTTGACGCCGATGCCGGCGCCCGCCCGGAAGAGGTCGTCCCGGCGTGGGAGCATCAGGTCCACGCCCGCCTGCCAGTAGAACTGCCAGCCGCTCTTCAATGTGTAGCTGTGCTGCCATCCGGCATGGATCCCCGCGAGGAAGTCCACCGGTGCCGCTCCGATGCTCACGCCGATCCGGGCGGAGCCGTATCGGTTCTTGGCCCGGTAGAGGCAGGGCTTCCAGGCTGCGCCGACACCCCAGGCCTTGTTGTTGGATTTGATGTCGTCGAGGTTGTCGAGCTTCAGGGAACCCGTGGCGAAGACCTCCCACGCATTGTGGTAGGCCGTCTCGTGCTCCCAGGAAAGAATGGCGGACGCAGCCGGGCGGTAGTAGGCTGTCGCACCGACGCCGATGCGGTTCGCGTTGTCCTGGGCCTTGGCCATTACGGCCGTCAGAAGCACGACGGCAATCACTAAAAACCTTCTCATCTCCTAGTCCTCCTTCAGAAGCCTTTCGCTGAACGAATCCGCCCCCAGCACGTCCTCGTAGTCGATGGCGAGGCGGACCGTTCGTCCGCTGACCTGCTTCTCGGACATCTCGATGGCGAGCACCTTGTCGTTCGGGAAGGTGAGCTTTTTCAGCACGACGACGTTCCGGTAGCCGTGCAGGAACGTGGACGCGTTCTCCAGGAGGAGCACGGGGGTGAGCTCCACGCTCTGGCAGTTCGCCGCGCGGGTGCGCCGCTTGTCCTCGACCTTCACGCGGATCTGGTCGATGTCGAACCGGATGTTCGTGCGGTTCTCCACGCTGAAGTCGATGAAGAAGTACTCCCCGGCGCTGTAGACGTTGTTGAGCCGGACGTCCATGTGATGCCTCCTCGCCCCTACGTTCCTGTATCGGGCGGGGGAGTTCCAGACCTTCCAGGCGAAGCGGACCATCTCCTCCGTGGGCATGGACACCGCGGGGTTGTTGTATGGCAGGACCTCCGTCTGGAGGACGGTCTTCTCCGTGACCGCCTCGTTCATCCTTGTCGTGTAGATGAGCCCGTACTGCACGCGGTAGCGTTCGGTGACGATCGTGACGACGGCGAGGACGTCGCCGTCGGCGTGGACGTCGGCGCCCTCCTTCGGCTTGAGGCGGAGCGTGTTGTTCAGGGGCTGGTCGCCCGCCACCTTGTCCGTGGAGATGTCCCCGAACCGGATCGGCTCCGTGGCCGTGATGACCGTGGTGACCTGCTCGTTGACGGTGAGCAGCTCCAGTCCCGAGGCCGTCTCCTGCGCCATCATCAGGCGGGCGGAGGCGAAGCAGATGAAGAATGCGATTAAAAGCTTGATTTTCATTTCGGTATGGGTTATTCTGTTCTTGTCTGGTTGCCGTTCACGAGGTACACGAACGTGCCGTACTTGAGGTGCGCGGAGTTCTTCCGGATGACCTTGCCGATGGCGCTGGTGGTCCGCTGGTAGGCGTTCTGCATGGCCTGCCGGCCCCACTGGGAGAGGGCGTTGCCCGAGCTGCCGTTGTTGATGCTCATCGTGCTCCCGGTCGCCGCGCCGGCGACGTCCCTGGCGGTCTCACGGAACGAGCTGCCGGGGACGTACAGCCCCTCCAGCCCGTCGGTGTCGTAGAGCGACAGGTTGACCTTGACGATTTCGTCGTAAAGCAGGATACTCTTCACCGTGCCCTTCACGCGCTGTGAGGAGAAGCCGTTCATGATGGCGTACAGGTAGCTGCCCCTGGGCATGAAGAGGCTGCCGATCTCCACGTCGTCCAGCAGGCGGAGCCGCACGCGGCTGCCGTCCACGGCCTTGACGTCCTCGTCGACGATCGCCTTGATGAGGTTCGGCTGCGGATCGTTCTCCGCTACCGTGTGGAAGTAGTCCGAGCTCTGGCGGATGCGCCGCACGACCATCGCCGCATCGTCCTCGGACGGTGCGGCGACGGCGCGGGACTTCTCCTGCGCGGTCGTCGAGGCGGGGGATCCGGTCACCTGGGCGGCGCTCTGCTCGCGCAGCTGCGCGAGGGCGGCCTCCAGTTCCTCCCGGAGGGCCTGCTCCCGCTGCTGGCTCTGGATGAGCCGTTCTTTCTCGGTGAGCGGGAAGGGGTAGTCCCCGTCCTGCCGCTGCAGGGCGGCGGCGCGCCGTGCACTCTCGCTGAGCCTTTCTTCCATCTGCCGGTCGCATTCCTGGGCGGACGTGGCGGCAGCACTCTGGTCGTCGATGGCCTGGCGCTCGTTCTCGGAGTACCGGGAGTCGTATCTCTCCTTCTCGGCGTCCTTGTCCTCGCGCTCGACGTTGTCGACGGCGGTGTAGTCGGCGACATCCACGTACGTGCCCTGCATGTTCTGCATCTTGCTGCCGATGTCGTCCTTCACCTTCGCCTCCGGGAGCTTGGGATTGATGTAATCCGTGGTCTGCATCGACGGGTCCTTGGTCTCCGCCTTCTCCGTGTGGAACATGTCGATGGCGAAGTAGGCCGTGAAGAGGACAGGGAAGTAGAGGATGGCCGGAAGCCTGTACTTCGTCTGCCTGAAGTTGATGTTCTTGAGCTTGTTCATGGCCTTCTCCTTATTCTTCGGGTGATCGCATGCCGTCCAGCCAGTCCGGCTCGCCGATCCGCGGCATCGGGATCGAGTCCGGCACGGAGGGATAATCCTTCTGCGCCCGGCGGAGCCGGACCGCTTCGGTGAAATGCACGATGTTCACGGCGAGGCAGCCCAGGACGATTCCTATCACGATGGTGAGGAACACGCCCCGGTGCCTCTCGGCGAACCGCTGGACGTGACCGGCCAGGCGGTCGATGCGGGTGGCCCGCGCGAACTTCCTCCCGGCTTCCACGTCCTTCTCGTACCTATCCCTGTACTTCGGGTCATCCCTGTCGGGCATCTTCTCCCCGATGATGATGTTCTTCCACTTTCCCATGGTATTGGTGCTTGGCTAATAGGTTGACTTGTGTTTCTGTTCGATGTCCTTGTTCAGGAGGGTCCGCCAGTTGACGATCAGCAGCCCGTGCGGGTTGTTGTCGGTGCGGGGGACCCGGCGGAGCTGACCGGCGGTCACCAGCTCCCTCATCAGGATGCTGCTCCTCCGCTCGATCCGCTGCCTGCCGTAGTAGGTGAACTCCATGTTCTTCGTGTCCACCCGGATGGAGTCGCAGTAGATGCTGAAGACCGCGCTCGTACCCATGATGTTCGAGTAGAAGCCCCTCTCCTTCAGGGTGTTGTACTGCGCGAGGCCGGTCTCGTCCACGAGGTACATGGCCTTCTCCATCGTGTACTTGATGTACTTGTCGTCCGGGGCGAGGGTGAAGAAGTAATGGTGGAACATCTCCACGTGGCTCTTCGCCTCGACCTCCAGCGTCTCTTCCATGGAGCTCCGCTCGACGAGGATCGGGACGTTGCCGTCCAGGACGTACACTTTCTTATGCGCGTCGGACACCATGCTCCGGGCCGTGAGGATGCTCGCCACACTGATGATGATGCAGCCGAGCAGGAACAGCCCGCAGACGATGCCGACCAGCCTGATCTTGTTTTCAAGGTTCTTGATTACCATATCGCTTGTTTTATCGTTGTCATATGATGTGTCCGCTGAGCATACCCGTCGCCGTGCTCTTCGCCTGCTGGGCTACGCCCTCGCCGAAGTTTCGGGTGGAGAAGGCCGTGTCGCCCTCCGGGATCATCCAGGCCGCGAGGTCCGGGACGAGGTTCAGGCACTTCAGGGCAACGATGCTCGCCGCCATCAGGTAACCGGCAGAGAAGAAGGCGTTCTGCAGGAACGCTGCCATCGTCGCCTCGCTGGCCGTGATGGCCGTGAGGTTCTCCACCTGGATCGTCAGGACGATGTCGAACAGCAGGAGCACGTAGAAGCCCACGAAGTATAGGCGTGAGAAACTGAAACTATATCAAAACATATCCAACAAAAGCGAACAAATCAAATTGTATATTAGCGTATTACGTAGATTTACTATTGTTTCACCGTTTTCGGTAGTTCAGCGATTTTCGGTGCATTTTTGTTGCATTTTTGTTACGCAAAACAAAATAAAGTGTTATCTTAGCGGTCGGGACGGGGCGATTGTTTGACCCTGTCTAAACAAATCGAACCAAGTAGAATGGGCAGGAAAAAGAAAGAGCTGAAAGTAAAGGAGCCAGTCCGGATCCGGGAACGGGAATTAAAGGGCGGGAGCATCAGTCTATACCTCGACATCTATATGAACGGGGTCCGAAAGTATGAGTCGCTGGGCCTTTTCCTTGTTCCATCCTCGCAGCCGGATGCCAAAAACGTCAATGCAAGGACCAGGAGTGTCGCAGAAAAGATCAAGTCTGACCGGATCCTGGCCCTTCAGCAACGAGGCATAAAGGAATGGGACAAGATCAAGAAGTCGAAGATGGCCCTCATCGACTACTTGAAGCAGTATGAGCAGGACAGTTTCGGATTCAAGGAATCAACCTTGAAGGGACGATCGGATCTGCGGAAGAAGATGGAAGAGTATCTGAAAGAGAGCGGACTTTCCCATATAGCGATGAGCGAGGTGGATCCGGATTTCTGCCGAGGATTCCTCAAATTCCTCGATACCGCGAAGAACAGCGTCTGCACCAAGCAGAAGGACCGGATCATCAGCAAGGGCTGCGCCCACCATCACCAGGCCGTTTTCGTCGGCGCATTGAACAAGGCTGTCCGTGACGGCATCATTCCGCAGAATCCATTCAAGAGACTGGACCGCAGGGAGAAGTTCCATCCGGCTCCGGAGGAACGGGAATTCCTGACCATCGAAGAACTTAAAACGCTGATGGCGGTTCCCTGCACGAACGAACAAGTCAAGAAGGCCTTTATCTTCTCCTGTTTCACCGGCCTGCGTCTCAGCGATGTGCGCTCATTGACCTGGGAGAAGATCCATACCATGCCGGATGGCGAGACGATGTATGTCCATACGGTAATGCAGAAGACCCAGAAGCCGGTAAACGTCCCGTTGTCCTCGATGGCTCTCCAGTATCTTCCCGAACGGAAGGATCCGGAAACGCCGGTGTTCAATCTTCCCGTCAGCGACGCAGCGATAAACTACCATATCAAGAAGTGGGTGAAGAACGGAGAGATCGCCAAGACCATTTCGTTCCATTGCAGCCGCCATACTTTTGCGACGATGATGCTCACCCTCGGAGCTGACCTATACACCACCAGCAAACTGCTCGGCCACAGCAACGTGACCACCACGCAGATCTACAGTAAAATCATTGACAAGAAGAAGGTCGAAACCGTGAATCTCGTTGACGATCTCTTCACGGAAAAGCAGGATTCAAACAAAGGGAAAGAAGGGAAATGAAAATTGAACTTCGTACCAGGACGCACAAGAGTGGCAATCGGACCCTGTATCTGGAATACTACGAGAAGGGTGGGGACAGGAGGACAGAATCACTGAACCTTTTCCTTATTCCGGAGACGAGTGACGATGACCGAAAGGTCAACGAGGCCACCTTGAACCGGGCGCTGAAGATCAAGTCCGAGCGGATCCTCGGTATCGAAAGGAAACCGGAAAGGGAGCGGCTGGAGGTCATCCCTTCCAAATGCTTCTCCGACTGGCTGGATGAATACGAGGTCTATGTCCAGGACACCCGGAAGATGACTCCGTCCTATTGCAGCATGGTGCATACGACCGTCAAATTGGTCAAGTCATATCTCAGCCACATCAGGCGTCCCAGGATGCAGATGGCAAAGATAGATAAGGCTTTCTGTAAGGGCTTCTTAGCCTATATGAAGGATGGGTACAAGAACACGAAATCCCCTGGAAATCCCAAGCCGCTTTCCGCTAAGACATTGAAGCTGAACCAGACCATCCTCATTGCCATCCTGAACCACGCCGTGAAGGAGGGCGTTCTGGAAAAGAACCCCTTCTACGAACTGCACCCCCGGGAGAAGTTTCAGAAGACGGGTCCTAGCAACAGGGAGTATCTTACCGTCGAGGAATTGAAAGCATTGGCCGAAGTTCCCACCGGAAGCCCGAACACAAAGCAGACGTTCCTCTTCTGCTGCTTCACCGGACTCCGGCATAGCGACATGGCAGCGCTGCGCTGGAGGGATATTCAGCAGACCGACGCGGGGGATATCATCCGACTCTTATCAATGAAGAAAACGAAGCAGCCGGTCACGGTTCCTCTGGGAGCGCAAGCAAAAGCCTGGCTCCCGGACCGGAATGGCGCATCGCCGGATGAGAAAGTGTTTCCCCATGCCCCAACCATATCCACTGCAGACAGGGCATTGAAACACATGGCTCAACAGGCCGGCATCGAGAAGAACCTCACGTTCCATTGCAGCCGTCACACCTTCGCGACATTAACCTTGACCGCCGGAGGCGACATCTATACGACAAGCAAGTTGCTGGGCCATACGAGCGTCCTGACCACCGAAATCTATGCAGAGGTCGTCAACGAGAAGAAAGTGGCTGCCGTGAACCTATTGAATCAGGTTTTTTGACAATCATTCCCCCAACCGGTCTTTCTGAGTGTTCAGCCATTCGTTTGGCGTCTGCCCCGTCCGTGCCTTGAAATTGCGGTAAAAGGTGACTTCGCTGGAGAAGCCGGATTCTTCGCTGATTTCCGACAGGCGCATGTCTGGGTTCTCGTACAGCAACTGCTGGGCATAGCGGATGCGGTAATCGTTCACATAGTCAATGAACGAGCAGCCGGCTTTCCGGTTGATACAGTCGGATATGTAGCGGGTGTTCGAGTGGACGGCCCGGGCGAGTTCGTCTTTGGATAAGCCCTTCTTCAGGAATAAACGTCTCTCTTCCATTTGTTGGGTGATCCGGTCCATCAGTCCTGCAAAAGGGTCCCCCGTAGTAAGGTCTTCTGTCGTCTCCGCTTCTGAATCATCCGTGAAGAACCGGCTCCGTCGATGCCGCAGTGCCAGCACCAGGACGGCTGCGGCAAGCAAGAGAGCCGCCGCGATAATCCACGGCCACGGCAGAACTGCTCTCTGGGCCGGCGCTGTCTGAAGGATGAACGCTATGCCGTCAGGGTGATAATTGTCGGAGTCTGCCAGACCGCCGACCAGCGCGATACGGCCGCCGGGCATCAGGACCGCGCTGATCGAGAAGACAGGACGGCTGTCAGGAGCCTCCGCCCTGTACAGGCTTACAGGAGCCTTCCCGCCTTGCAGGGCTTCACCGTAATCTACCCTGGCCAGATCAATCTGTCCCGTCCCGATGACAGACCGGATAATCCAGGCACGTTTATTCGCCCTGTCAGCAAGCAGGATGGCGCCGGGAGTCAGCGCCTCCCCGTCCGCACTTGTCATAGGCAGGGGCCTTTCCGTCTCCAATACGGAAAATTCCTCGCCGACCACCTTGATCAGCCCCAATTGCCCGTCGGCCTTCCGGATGGCAGGGAATATCCAGGCATATCCGCCCACGGTCTCGTCGCCGATGAAATAATCACTTATCCGGCATACGTCGGGTCGTAACCACGCCTCCCATTCCCGCAGCAGCGGCACTTCGAGAGGCTCTCCTTTCAGGCGGTCCGCGACAGGATCAAGATGTTCACCCCGAGAGCCGGATGAACTCAGTATCAGGGCATTGTCCGGAGCTGTCTGAAGGATGAGCGGCAGGGAGCGTTCCAGCGCAGGCGCACGTCGGGTTTCCCCGCCAGACTCAGGGGAATAGGTGGAAATCCTATCCTCCGCATACCAGTTGCCGGAGACGATGATACGGCCGTCCGAGAGCCGCACCGCGCTGGTGTAAGCCCCACGTTTGACGTCCAGGACGGGGAGCGGAGAAAATCTGTGTGTTGCAGGATCGTACAGCTCTACGGCCCAGGTCTGTCCGATTCCAAATGGCTCGGCGGAGCCGCCTCCCACCAGCACCTGCTCCGAAGGGAGAGTGACACCAAAGCCCCAATCATGCGGAAAATACATATCCACCAGATGCCAGCTCCCGTCGCGAAAATATTCGGCTGTGGCAGTGGGGATAAAGCCTGTCGTATGCCCGCCGATGACCGTCAGTTCCCCGCCGACAAAGGCCAGGAAATGCCCGCTCCGGGGAACGTTCAGGTCCGGCAGGGGTTCGACAGGCAATGTATGGTAAACCCCGTCACCCCCGGCCTGACTGGGCATCTCCCCGCCACAGGCGAGCATGGCCGCCAGCAAAACAGCAGCTATGAACCGGATGTGTCTCATCCTTGCAAAGATACGCAAATTATCCCGCTACTCTACGCTGAAAACGGGACGGATTGTATAGCCCTGAGAGCCTCCTCCGTAGTTGGTACTGTTAATGCTGTTAGAAAAATTGAACTGATACCAGTATTTATGCCCATCACCGTTAATATATGATGTCCAATACCCGCCGCTAGATCCTTCATTAACATACAGCGTGGTACCATAGATGGAGCCTGCCGCCGGCAAGAAAACAGACTTGCTTTCGTATCCCGGTACCGTGCTTGTCCAGGTCTTGCCGGAGTTTACGCTGCCTCTGCTAAAACCTGGGTTGTCAGTATTACTTTTAAGACTTTCGAATTCAGTGTTCGTGGGTAACCGCCAGATCCCTTTCAACGCCACATGCGCCGCATCGTATTCAGGCAACAGAATGCGACTCGCATCCCATGCGACAGTCATGTCCGTATTGAAGTTGTGATCACAGGTATAAGTGCCGAATGTACCCGTCAGGGAATGCCCCGTCGTTTCGCCCCACGCGTAATACAATCCGTAACTGCCTTCCCCCTGCTCAACCGTAGCGCCAAGATTCTTCCTGGCCCACATGATCCTCTCGCCGGAGGCGTTGTTGAAGCCGAGGTACACGAAATCGACGTCCTGCTCATAGACATTCCATGTGGCAGGGGCCGAGATATCGCCGATGCCGATGTACATAGCCTTGCTCACCGTCTTCGTGCTCGCTTCACGGGTGTAGAGCTTGCCGGCGGTATCGTCCCATACGGAGAAATGGTAGTTCTTCGCGACGTCCACTGCGCTCGCATCCAGGATGCCGGAAAAGCTCATCATCGAGCCGTCGGCGTAGCCTGTAAGAGGCTTACGCATAGAGCCTTCCGTCTTGGACACAATCCCGTCAGCCGAAACGCTCCCGAAAGTGAGTGGCTTCACATAGTCCTGGTAGAGTGCATAGTCGTGACCTGCGGTGAAGCCGGAAATATCGAAGTGGATCAGTTTGTCGGAAAGATTTGCAAGCGCAGGCGCCACCATATTGAGGGTGCCCTTCAGTTCGCCGGCAAAGGTATAATCCACCAACTCGGCCTGAAGGAAATACCCTTTGTAGAAGAGATCGTTGCCAAATCCGTCCTGAAACTTGAAGGCTCCGCCGTCGTTCACTACGGTAGCCGTGCTGCCGTAGGGCAGGTAGATGGCGGTCATCCGCTTGTCGGCAGCATCGCTCAAATCAGAAGCCGCAAGACCGTTTTTCCCGGTAGCGGTCCAGCTGCCGCCGCTATATTTCATCTCCAGATATTTAGGTGCAGCTACACCCTTGAAGAATACGAACACCACATCGTCATCGGCCCAGGTGCTTTTCACAGTAGCTTTCGTCTCCGTAAAGTCATCTGCCCGGCCGATGGTGAGGTTTACCTTAATCTTGCCGTCGGAAGGAGTTTCCGGTCCAAGCGTTTCTATATTGCAGGAAACAAGCGCAATCAGCGCACAAAATAGTGCTGTTATCTTTTTCATTGCCATTCCTCCTTTACCAGTCTTCCCCTTCTTCAAAGGGTGTGTTATACTTCGGATCAGAGGCGCAGATCACGCCGCCTTGTGCCACCTTGATAACCTCGACCGAGGGGGCTTCATACGTTTGTCGATCAGTTGAGTTCATACCGCTGTATTTGAATTCCAAAGATAGTCCTTGTCTTGATTCTTATTGAATCAAAACGAAAAAACCGGCACTTTCAAAACTCGCAGCCGACTATCAAAACGCGATAATTTGCCAGAAACAACCGAAAACCAGGGGGAAACTGTTTCCTTAGGATAGGATGAAGCGGCTGTCGGATCCTTCGTCAATGTAGAAGAATTACGGGAATATGAGAGTGTAAGAAGGACCGTCGAGACGGAGTACCAATTTGTTTTCCATTTTGGCACTTCGGTTTATCCATTCTGGGACCTCCCCTTTGCGCGAATGCGTTATTTTTGCCGTCTAATGTTGACGATGATTATAAACCAATACGATATCAATGGAAAAGAAGGAAAAACAATTTTACGAAGAGCCCTCGGTTGAGTTTTTCGAGGTGAAGCAGGAAGGCGTAATATGCGCCTCAGGTGGAACCGAGCAGTTCAGGAATGGTGGTAGTTATGACGACGATGATTTCATTTAAGAGGACTGAACAATGAAACGATTCTTTGTATTTGCGGCTCTGGCCGCCATCGCATTGAGCGCTTGCCAACAGAATCTGGACATCGAGAAGAACGAACTTGGAAAGGCTGTTGTATTTACGGCCACAACCGAGAGTTCCGCCACTAAAACAGCCCTGAGTGAAAACGGAGACAGCTACGATGTCGTGTGGAGCAGCGGCGACCAGATCACCATCGTGGACGCGGCTGCTAAAGTAGGTGTCTATTCGACCACCAGCACGACAACGCGCGCCGATTTCACCAAGGATTCAGGCGACGATGCCGAGACTGCGCCTTACAAGGCCTGGTATCCGGCTTCCGTTTACAATGCCGGAACTCCAGCCTTGTCGGCCGTGCAAACCTATGTAGAAGGGAACATCAGCGGCTCTCCGATGTATGCCGAGAGCAGCACCAACAGTCTGGAATTCAAGAATCTTGTCGGCATCATCCGGGTGAACGTCAGCTCGACGCAAAGTAACCGGAAGGTTCGCAGGATCATCCTCTCTGCCGATCAAGGATTAAGCGGAGAAATCAGCAACGCGGCATCGCTAGCGGAAGATTTCACCGCTACGGTGTCCGGTACGGCTGGCGTGACGCTTGACTGCGGAGCGGACGGAGTTGAAATCGGTAACACGGCGGTACCGTTCCATATTGCCGTTCCGGCGAATATATATACGGGACTAAAAGTAACGGTCGTCACAACAGAGGGCGATATTCAAGTCCGCACGCTTAAGTCGGACAAGACCATCGAAGTAGGTCGTAGCAAGATAAGCGATATTACGGTTTCGTTCAATGGATTCGCCCCCGTCAGCAATCTGGTCCACCACTGGCCGTTCAATGGGAACACGAACGACGCAGTGGCGGTGGGCGCCGTTAATGCCGTGGAGGAATTGTCTGGAGGACAGCTTACTTCCGATCGTTTCGGGAATCCCAATCATGCATATTCCTTCAATGGAAATGCCCGATTGAACATCGGGCAGGCTGGGAGTTTTGATACCTCGACATCCTTTACTTTCAATGCGTGGATCAACACGACCCACAAGTATTCGACCGAACGTTGTTTGATTAGGACAGATGCTGGGAATGGGTATACCGGCTGGTTCGTGCGGATGGTCTCCAACGGCAATATCCAAATATGGGAAGACGGGTACACCGCGACTTCTACAGCCACTTATGCTGATGGTAACTGGCACATGGTAACCTATGTCCGTGATGTGGATAATTTGGTGGGGAAATTGTATGTGGACGGCAGTGAAGTCTGCAGCTATGTGATGTCAAGTGTCAAAAATGTGGCGAACGGGTATACTCATTACCTGGGATCGAGAGGTGGCGGCGAATACTATCGTGGTTCGATGGATGATGTCCGCCTGTACAACAAAGCCCTGTCTGTCGAGGAGATTGCTGCACTTTATGGCCAATCCAGCGAGATTGTGGACCTCAGCTCTACAGCAACGGCGAACACCTACATGGTATTTGAGTCGGGCAAGTATAGATTCAAGGCAACGGTAAAGGGCAACGGTGGGCTGGATCCGCTTACGGGTATGACGGCTACGACCATCGATCCGGCCAACATCGCCGGAGTGAAGGTACTATGGGAACTTTACGGACAGGGCCGAGCTATCAAGCATAACGGCAGTGCCTACGACATCAGCTACAACGATGGTTATGTGTACTTTTCCACGCCGGATACATTCACGCCGGGAGATGTCTGTGTGGCCATTTATGACAGCGAAGACACAATTCTCTGGAGCTGGCTCATCTGGGCCACGCCCGAGCCGGGGACGATGACACACAATGAGGCGACCTTCATGGACCGCAACCTTGGTGCCATCGATGTAGGCAATTGCATGAGAGGCTTCTGTTTCCAGTGGGGCCGCAAGGACGCCTTCTCGGCAGCAGATGGCAATAACTACGCCCCGTACACCTATGTTCCTGCCGCTTCGACAGTATTTGACAAGGTTAGCGGTTCGAATCAGTCCATCGAGTACACTGTCAAACACCCTACGACGTTTATCGGTAATTCAAGTGACTATACATGGATGAGTGAAGAGCTCACGACAAAGCCTTGGCGTTCTGACGTCAAGACGATTTATGATCCTTGTCCTGTAGGTTGGAGAGTCCCTACCAAGGAAAACATCAGCGGCATTTCAGGTTTGCCCGCTACGGGAATACATCATGACGACAGCGGCTACAATGATTTCGGGAACCCCTGGACGGGTTATTATTGGTCGGCATCCACGAACGAAGGTGCAGATGATGGTGCATGGGCCTTCTGCAACGACGGGCGGAATCTGAATCACTGGGGGCAAGACCAGGGTTACGCCATCCGTCCGGTTCGAGAATAGTACGGCAAATTGATTCTGCGAAGAATCCTTGCTATCTTTACAGAGTGAAACACGTGTTGTCCATACTTGCGGCCATCTTCCTGGCAGGGTGTTCTTCTGTGGGAACGGGAGAACAACCTGCCGTTGGGCCGGACGGAATGCAGTGGACGCCCCTGCAGGTCGAGCGGCTGGCCAGTCTGAATGCTCCCCGGGGGCAGCATCGCACGCTGATAATGGGTGGGGAACTCACGGTCATCGGCGGCCATACGGACGGATTCAGGCCGCTGGAAACGCTGGAGTACTACGAAAATGGAGCCTGGCACGAAGTGCCGATGAACTATTCGCACGACAACGGTTTTGCGATCCCGCTTCCAGACGGAACGGTGTTGATCGGCGGCGGCAGCGCCGAGGCGTTCGGCATCGGACAAAGCTGGGGTGCAGAAATCTACGACCCCTCCACCCACAGCACCCGGGCCGTCGGAATCCTGGACCGGAAACGGACCCTGTCTTCGGCCCATCCTTTGTCGGACGGGCGTGTTCTCGTCGCCGGCAACTGGTATGCCGAAGATGCCCTGGCAATTTTCGACCCTGTGACAGGCTTCTCCACCGTGAAGGAATTCCCCTCCGGATGGGAACGGCCCTACATACTTCCCTCATTGGAAGGAGAATACATGATCTTCGGACCTGAAAGCAATTTCGGGACCCCGGCCAGTGCGCTGGTGGAAAGATTTCTGGGTGATGCTTACATGGAGCCTATGCTGGAAAAATGGGAGCTGGCTTACAATCTGGGAGCCGGCAGCCATGGCAACTGCATCGGCGAGAATACCTATCTGTTGACGGCCAAAAGGAGAGACAATGGCGAGATGGGGTTGCTGAAAGTGAGCGACGGCATCTTCTCGGAAGTGGCGCTCGATGCACCCATACCGCTGGTGGGCAGCGATGGACAGGCTCTCAACTGGATGACACCCGTTCAGGTGGACCGCCCCCGGCGACAGGCGTGGGTGCAGGCCTTTGACCGGGAGGGCCGGCTTCACTTCGCCCGTATCGACTATGATGCCGTCCTGGACGGAGGCAGTGCTTCCGTGGACCTTTTCCGCGCCGAATGCCCGGAGGGCCGGTTCTCCCTGGGACTGGCGTTGCTTACCCCGGACGGGCATCTGGTCCTGGCCGGCGGCGTGGCGAAGGATGAGCGGAAGACTGAAATCGAGGAAGATAATTTCGTCACGACGGCGGATGTCTGGGCTTTCCATTGCGAACCATTGGAGGAAGCCGGCTTCCCGTGGGGCTGGGTAATCGGCGCAATTCTCCTGCTTGGAGCCGGTTCCATCCTGATATATCGATATTTACATAAACGTCATCCCGGCACGGAAGGCACCCCGGACGCCGTCGAGGCCGATACCAAACTCCGGACCGATCTGATGACGCAAATGTCTTCCTTGATCGAGGAGCAGGAGTTGTTCCGCCGCAAGAATCTCCGTATTACCGATGTCGCCACCGAACTGGCCACCAACAAGACCTACGTGAGCGCCCTCCTGAACAACCTCTCCGGCGAGAAATTCACCTCCCTCATCACGCGTTATCGCATTGAGTATGCACAGCGGCTGATGCGGGAGCACCCGGACATGCTTATGGACGATGTGGCCGACGAATCCGGCTTCTCTTCACGCACTACTTTCTTCCGCAGTTTCAAGGCCCTTACCGGCATGACACCGCAGGAATGGAAGAAAATCGTATAGTGTTGGCGACAGGTAAGCATGGTTCAATACAACACGAAGCCATCCTTCCATAACGGCGAGGGTGGCTTTCGTGCATTCAATTGCGGAGGAAATGCCCGGCAAATCCAGGGGCTGTCCGTCTCTGACGATCGCTTATTGTCGCTTTGGTCAGAAGCAAGCGTTATCATGCTATGCCTCTCAAAAAATATCCTTAAATTTGTATTTGAATATAGATAGATGACATCGTGTATGGCAGAAGAGTCACATATTGCACCCGTTGTTAGAGAACGACCTTCTCAATTCGCTGAGAGAGCCGGGCAAGCGTATGCTGCTTCTTCCATCCAAAAGGATAAGAAACATAAGGGGCAGTTCTTTACACCTTTAGCAATCTCGGCGTTCATGGGAGGACTGGCAACTCCGTCCGGAAAAAAAGTTTTATCTGTCCTTGATCCCGGATGTGGACTTGCCATTCTATCGTGTGCATTGATTGAGCGACAGGTAGAATGTTCGAAGCCAGAGCACATCTCATTAACACTATATGAGACCGATAAAAAGGTTATCCCTCTTGCGAAGTGCGTTCTTTCATATCTTAAGGCTTGGTGTGAAGACAGAAGTGTGAAGTTGGATTATCAACTGAATGATTCTGACTTTGTTCTGGAGAAATGTGAGTGTCTGGATGGTGCAGACACCATCTTTGGAGACCTGTTCGGGACAGAGAAATATGACTATATTATCTCAAACCCGCCGTATTTCAAGTTGGCCAAGGATGATGTCCATACTCGATCCTGCGCAAGCATCGTTGATGGCCAGACCAACATCTATGCCTTATTCATGGCCATTTGCGCCAAACTCTTGGCAGAAGACGGCCAGATGATTTTCATTACCCCCAGGAGCTTTGCCTCCGGTAGATACTTCCAGTCGTTCCGGGATTTCCTATTCCGGCACGTTAGAATAGATCTGATCCACCTTTTCAATACTCGAAAAGACACCTTCGCCAAGGATGAAGTGCTGCAGGAACTGGTCATTATGCGGATGCTTCCGGCCGGGAACGATTCCCGTATTACCGTCTCGTACAGTCAAGGAATCTCCGATCTGAATTGCCCTTATCAAAAAGAGTACGACGCTAAAGACATTGTAGACGTAAACAGTACCGAGAAAGTCGTGTACTTACCTGTTGATGGCCGCGACGAGGCAATTCTTGACCTCTTTCGCTCCTGGGACGGGAATATGGAGGAATATGGTATTAAGATCTCGACGGGACCGGTAGTTGCATTCAGGGCATATGATTATATCATGGATGAACCCGGGGACGACACGGTTCCTCTTTATTGGCTCCATAATGTGGTCAAGATGCTATGTGATCATCCTGTTCAGAAGAAGGACAAGGGACAGTACATCAAGGTTGCTCCGGAAACGAGGTCTGCACTACTTCCCAACAAGAATTATGTGCTGATCAGACGATTCAGTTCAAAGGATGATAGCAGCCGTTTGGTGGCAGCTCCTTATTTCGGCAATATGTCACAACATGAATTTGTTGGAATCGAGAACAAATTGAACTATATTTACAGACCGAAAGGACACCTCCGCAGAGATGAAGTGATGGGACTTACGGCATTGCTGGACAGCGATATGTTTGATGCCTGGTTCAGGACATTCAACGGGAACATCAACGTCAGCGCCACGGAACTGAGGATGATGCCTCTTCCACCCATCGAGACGATAAGGGAGATAGGTCGGAAGATTATTTTGAGGAACAACTATTCCATCGACTTCATCAACGATTTGGTCCTGGACTATTTTAAGATTCAACAGAAATGAGCAAAATCATTGAGGCACAAGCGATTCTGAAAGCATTGGGACTTCCTGCCGCGCAGCAGAACGAAATGTCCGCATTGACATTGCTGGCTTTGTGCAGCGTAAAGGAAGATACTCCTTGGGCCGAGGCAACACGTACAAGCCAAAGGATTACGAAGGAGATTATGGCTTTCGTGAACGAGAACTACAAGGCGGGATCTCCTTATGCCCCAAATACTCGTGAGACCTTCCGCCGGCAAGTCCTTCACCAGTTCGTCCAGGCTGGAGTGGCCAATTATAATCCGGATGATCCCACGCTTCCCGTAAATAGTCCCCGCGCACACTATGCAATCACAGAGGAAGCCTTAGAGGTCGCCCAATCATATGGTACTCAGAAGTGGGATAGTCGAGTCAGTCAGTTCGCTGCTGAGTATGAAATCCTGCGCGATAAATATGCCAAGGATCGTGATATCCATCGTATTCCTCTGATTATCGAAGGGAACGAGTATTATCTGTCTCCCGGTGCCCATAATGAGGTACAGGCTGCCGTCGTTGAAGAATTCGCTCCCAGATTCGCTCCAGGCGGGAAATTGCTATACATCGGTGATACAGAAGATAAGGATCTCTACGTTAACACGGCTGGCCTTGAAGCATTGAATCTCCCGATTACAGAGCATTCCAAGTTACCGGATATCGTAATCAGCGATGAGAAGAGGGAATGGCTGTTCTTGATTGAGGTGGTGACTTCCCACGGCCCGGTTTCCGCGAAACGTGTTTTGGAATTGGAAGAGTTCACGAAAGATTGCCCTTACGGGATAGTGTATGTGACCGCATTCCCGAACGCCCGTGAGTTCAAGAAGCATGTCGATGATATCGCCTGGGAGACAGAAGTTTGGCTCTCAGATAAGCCGGACCATATGATCCACTACAACGGAGACAGGTTTATTGGTCCTCGTAAGTAGTCTGAGCCAAGATATTCAAATGTGGAGCAGAATTGTCTAGATCAGTTGACAGCATATTAAGAGAAACGGAGCCTCAATCCAAGAGACTCCGTTTATAATGCGATCAGATTCCTTCCGGCTCGACATCCCCGTTGAGCATTTCACGCTGTTCGCCTTATTGATGGCATCCGGAATCGGAGTGGCATTCACGCCACACTTAACAAACTTCTGGATGCGCCCGGCGGCAGCACTTAGGTCGGTTTCCAATCACCGGAGCCGTCAAATTCTCTTGCCGGGCCCCTACATCTTATCCTGCTCTTCAGGAGTAAGATGAACTGCGGGCAATCCCGCCTCTTTCGCTAAGGGAGAATATAATCATTCTTTGAGAATATCGCATTATTACGTTGCCTTGATGATCAAAAAAGTGATGGAAGCAACAAACCAGAAGCCCCAAACGATAATAAGCCCGAGAATCCATTGCCATGTCCGTTTGTTGAGCCAGACGCCCTCACCGTATCTCTGGATCCGCTCCATCTCTGATTTGTGGTAATCAAATGATTGATTCAGGGCAGTCATGAACTGCGCGTGCACCTTCGCTTGTTTTTGCGCGAATGAGGTTATCATATTCGCCTCGGAAATAAGGTGTTTGTTAAGAAACTCTTTCTCGTCTTCCTTGAACTCCCGATGCATGTCTTTTATGGAGTCAAGGGCGGTGTCTTCAAGCCGTGCCGTGAAATGGAAGTGCTTGTCCTTGGAGATGTTGTCTGCCATGGAATTCAAGGCTGGTTCAATCAACTTGGCGCTCTTTTCCACAGACCTCGTAACGGATTCCAAGCGTTCTATCTGACCATCAGCCTCTTTCATCACTTTTTCGGCACGGAATGCCGCGCCGTGTACGTGTTCGAGGTATTGATTCAGCTTCCCTGTGTCCTCCAGCAGTTCTTCTCTGGTGTTGATGTTGTCAAGCTTGGCCTCGATTTCATCATCGAAGCCGGATGATTTAGGGTGGGATGTATTTGCCATATGTGTTTAGTTTTTAATGGTTTACATGTGCATTCCTCTTCTAGGAGGGCGAGTGTGGAGTTGCCGGGCGCGTTCCAGGCAGCGTTTTGCAAACGCCATATCGTCCTCGTCCGGCTTCTTCTTGCCCCAGTCGTCCGTAGCGGAACTGCCGGCACCGCCGCAGTTATCGGCGATGGTCGTTGCTCCGTCAACGAATCCGGCGAACAGAAGCATCGAGGTCTGAAGGATATGCTCCTGTTTCGTCCATAGCGTGTCCTCAGGAACATCTGCATTCTCTTTGAAGAAATTGAATACCGTTTCGGGAATCTCGACGGGGTATTCCTTATACCCAACGGTAATCTTCTGAAGGATCTTGGCAGGAATCGGCTTGACGGGCTTCTTCTCTTCCGGTTTCGGCTGCGGAAGTTTTGTTCTCTTTGGTGCGACAACCTGGGGCGTTTCGGGCTGACTGTTCGGCTTCTGGCTTTCCGACCTTCCGGGGTGCAGTTCCTTCCAGGTATCGAGGATCCGGGTAGGGGTGAGGTCACGGCTGGAACCGAGAATGGAGGACTTGTACCTGGAATTCCCTTTCAGAATCGTGTAGCCGGTTATCTGGTCATTACTGTCGCGTCTGAACTCTATGCCGTAGCCGAGGCTCCGGATGTTCTGCTCATAGCGTTCCCAGCTGAAGGACGAATCCATCTGGTCCAGAATGCTGATACAGTCCTTGTATATCTGCCGTATATTCGCTTCTTGGATGGTTTTGGCCTGCACCCAGTTCCGGTCCTTCGTGACCTGGTTTGCGGCTCTCATGGCCCGCTCGTGGATGCAATGGTCGTCATTGATCTTCCCGTCCATATCGAGGCGGCTGGCGGTGATATGGAGGTGAAGGATGCCGCTTTGGCTGTCGTGGTGCAGCATGACAACGTACTGGCTGTTCCGGAGATTGGTGGACTTGGCGCTGGAGCGTTTGGCTTTACCGGAAAGGTCAACGGCATCGAATGCCCGGATGAAGTCGTCCGCGAGCTTCACCCAGTCCTCCAGCGTCCATCCGGCAGTCTCTTCCTCGGAAGGTGAGACCTCAATCTTGATGGCGGTCTTTTCCAGGTGCCGGTGACGGTTCAGTTTTTCTCGGAATTTCTGCTGGGTAGCGTGCATCATCGCCCATAAGGTGGTGGCCGAAAGACCCTCTGGCAGATTGTGAATCTTGACGATCTCGGCATCTTCTTTTTTGGTCGAGTAGCGGAGGGCGTTCCCTCCATAGGAAACGCATCTGGCTTTAGCGATCATAATCGGGTGGGTATTTGTGTCATTCGTTCATCATCTTGATCTTGTTGTCCCAGTAGACCAGAACGGTCCTGACGCCACGCACCCATTTCTTCATGAAGCTTTCGTCTCCGAAGATACTCAGCTTCTCTTCCTCGGTCTTTCCTTTGAGGACGTTGGTGATGGCGATAAGGTCTCTCCTGGCCTCATAAAGGCTCATGTAGGCCTCGATCTCCTTGTCCGTAAGATGCTGCTTGGGACTGTGTCCCAAAGCGCATTTACGCATATAGTCGCTGGCGGTGAGGCCGCATTCTTCGGCCTTCCTCCTGATGCGGTTGCTCTCTTCCTGAGAGACACGCGTGTCCAGGTGCAGGGTGCGCCTGGGCTTCGGTTTGGTGTTTTTCTTTTTCATTGCTGACTAACTTTGTTGGTCAGCCCCGATGCGAGCCTGGGAGCATGCAAGAAGCCATTGGGAGACGGCAAGCGGAAGCGAAACCGTACGACATTGGCATTTCTCGCTATGGCGGTGTCGCTATTGAATAGCGGCACCTTTCCGGCAGTAGCTGCCGGACTCGGACAAAAACGCGCATCCAGGACCAACTGGTTAACTGTGCAGCTGGGGTCCGTGCCTGACCTGGGCGGATGGAAGGATCCAAACGGACTCTCTCATCCTATCCTCACTTTCCCTTCGTTCAAAAGCCTAATGCTCCAGCAGCAGGATTGACTTCCGGTCAGGGACGGATTCGCCACGGGTGGGGAAATCCGTTTCCTGGTCAAAAGAAGGGAAAGGGAGACATGGATCCGGGCGAAGCATACCGGCCTAAGTTCCTAGCGTTCCGACAACCTCTTGAAGAAGCTGTTCTTGATCGTCTCTCCGTCAATGATCCAAGACCCCACGCAAAGCAGGGTATGGACGCTCGTCCGGTTCGACTGGACGGTGGAGATAAGTCCCACCTGGTTCATCTGGTCGAGGACCCTGGAAACGGTCTTGCGGTCGCACCTCCACAGGCGGGACAATTCCACCTCGGAAGCAACGAACTGGCCGACCTTGACGGTGGCAGTGAAGCCTCTTTTCTCATAGGTCTCTTCCTCCGTCTGGGTGAGGTCAATCAGTGAGACCAGGGCCTGCATACGGTTGATTCCGTACTTGCTCGTGGCGAGATAGTCTGCCTGGACCTTGTTCAGGATAAGACTGTAGGAAACATTCGCTTTCATCTTTTGATTCGGGTATTGTGCGGAAGGGGACTGTCCCTGCCGCGGGTTAAACATTCTTTGTCTCTCTGCTCAGCTTCTGCATGTGAAGTCGGGCTTCCTCTTCAATCTCTTCCCGTGACGATACACGGTTCTTGCGGATCCAGGAAAGAAGGTCTGTCTTCTCGAAGAAGATCATCTTTCCATTCGGGCGGTAGAACGGGATGGTCTGGTCGGAGGTCATCTTGTAGAGAGAGCTTCGAGCCATCCCCATGAACTTGGCTGCCTCTTCAACAGTCAAGACTTCCTTGCCGGCCTCCAGCATGTCTTCAAGGGTCTCGACCCTCTTCTGGAGATCGGCAATCAGCTTGGTCATCTGGGTGTCCTTCTGGACAGAATTCTGCTGCGTCATCTGTGAATTGTTTTAGAATTTGTATGGATTGTTGCTTGGTTGGATATGATATCATCGGAAAGAAACCGGTGCGGATACGACAACGGGAGCCATATCCCATGGCTCATTTCCGTGAGAAAGAAAAGTCATAGGATATAGCGGAAAAGTCAGAGATTTTTCGTAACTCTGCAGAGAGATTCTGCGTCTCCGAAAGATCTTTCCGATGCTTGTTTTTGAAAAGTGCATTCTTGTTGCACGTTTGTTACGCGCAACAATTCTGAAAGCGGAACTAATTGATTTACAGAGGGGAAGTTGCCGAAAATAACCTACGAAGTACAGCATCGCCCCGTAGAAATGCACCGTCAGGTAACGTATCAGCCACTTGGCCCAGGCGCCCTCCCACTTGGGGAGGAGGGAGAAGGCCCACTGTA
>JAEEGG010004564.1_pt1 | contig 33469 bp, 22 predicted proteins | sample 9134161 | NCBI WGS metagenome assembly JAEEGG01 (sample SAMN16246543, study PRJNA631951) | gut metagenome | biome: gut microbiome; feature: rumen; material: CR-attached | host: Bos | place: Iran: Karaj | collected 2018-10 | reverse complement strand
GTTGTGGATGTCCGTGAAGCTGGCGGAGTCGATGTTCAGGGTCTGGACGTCGATGAGGATCTCGTTGTCCCAGATTTCGTCCATGTTGTTGTCAAGCTTGTTGGCGGGCTGAGGGAGAACACCCTTCGGCTCGATGACGCGGTGGGTACCGTACTTGTTGCCTTTTTTCTGCATAATAGTAAGTGTTATTTTTTTGATTATTAATTATTTTTACCTTTCCTTGATGGAATTGAAGAGTACAAAGATACACATTTTTCCGGTATCTGCAAAATTATTTTTTTCCGACGTCACTCCACCACCAGCTTGCGGGAAGAGGTGCCTTGCGGCGTTGCGATGACGACGACATACACGCCTTTGGCAATGCCCGCGAGGTCAAGAGTGCAGACAGTGTCACCCTTAAGGTCGTGGTGCTGCACGATGTCACCTTTGACGGAGAGAAGTTCCACACTCATCATCCCGACGTCACAGCGCACCGTAGCGTTGCTGTGCGACGGGTTAGGTGTCACGCTGAACTCTATCGTAGCAGGCCCATCCTCGATGCCTATCTCCGACATGCTGAAGCTGAACGGCCCAGCCCATGGCGTCCACTCGTCGCGCGCAAAACGGCAGCGCGCCTTGACGTACACATCGTAGCGCCCCGTGGCCGACAGGCCCGTCAGCGCTCGCTGCGGCACCGTGGTGTTTACAACATCAGCACCCTCGGGATCGAAGCCCTGCGGACCGTAGCACAGCTGCCAGTCGCGGTGGTTCGTGCCGGCATCCCACTGCGCTATCGCCGCACTATTGCCCACCCTCGTGTAGCGCACCTCGCGCACCTCGGGGCATGTGTCGCCCTCGAGCCTTATGATGGGGAACAGCAGCGGGTAGGCGTACATCTCGCCGTATGTCCATGGGTCGTCGTCACCGGGAGTATCCTTCATACGGTAACTCAGTATTGGGTATATCTTGGGGTCTGAATCTGCATACATTGGCTCGTGGGCTTCTGTCCAACCGACCGTTACATCCCAATTTTTTTTATTGTATAATTGGTTCCACGTGTATTTAACCGATAGATAAAGAGAGTCGCTAATATCTATTTCATTGTCGAAATACACTTCATACAATGGTGCCGGAACATTAAATACAGACCAATTTGTAATATCTGATGCATCCCATCCGCGTCCAAGGTCAAGCACCTTGGAAAAAGAGAATGTATCGTGTGAGATTCTCTTCTTCACAAGAGGCATCATATAATTACCGCTTGGATGAAACAACTTCACTTCAATTGTATCCCAGGGGTTTATTCCGAACACTGTGCTATCGATAACATTATACCACGCCATTCCAATAACATGGATGGTGCTGTCCGGGTAATAGCCGAAAGCAATATCACCATCATTTGCGTATGGAACAAATGTACACGGTGCTAAATTAACGTGTACATAATATCCAAGAAAGCCAATTCTGATTAGATTTGATGCTTGCGGAACACAAAACCGATTATCATGACTGGTCACATGCATTGAGTCTAACGCATGTGTCGTGAAATAGTTTGGTATACCAATATTGTATGGCAGCGTGTCGTACTGTGCCTGTGCTGTAATGCTTGCAAGTAAGCATAGTATTATAAATGTTTTTTTCATAAGAATTTGTTTTTTATCTACAGACAGCGTTTAAAATATAGTTTGTTCAGCGATATGTTACCAGACACGACTCACTCCACCGCCAGCTTCTGCGCTGCGGTGCCCAGCGGCGTGGCTATGCGCACCACGTAGACCCCCTTGGCCAGGCCCGCGAGGTCGAGCACGCAGGCCTGCGCCCCGCCGCCGTCGAGGCTCAGCACCGTGGCACCGGTGGCCGAGACCACCTCCACCACGTGCAGCCCCGCCTCGCAACGCACCGTCGCGTTGCCATGCGCCGGATTAGGCGTCACGCTGAACTCCACCCTGGCAGGCCCATCCTCGATGCCTATCTCCGACATGCTGAAGCTGAACGGCCCAGCCCACGGCGTCCACTCGTCGCGCGCAAAACGGCAGCGCGCCTTGACGTACACATCGTAGCGCCCCGTGGCCGTCAGGCCCGTCAGCGCTCGCTGCGGCACCGTGGTGTTTACAACATCAGCACCTTCGGGGTCGAAGCCCTGCGGACCGTAGCACAGCTGCCAGTCGCGGTGATTTGTGCCGGCATCCCACTGCGCTATCGCCGCGCTATTGCCCACCCTCGTGTAGCGCACCTCGCGCACCTCGGGGCATGTGTCGCCGTCGAGCCTTATGATGGGGAACAGCAGCGGGTAGGCATGCATCTCGCCGTATGTCCACGGGTCGTCGTCACCAGGCGTATCCTTCATGCGAAAACTTTGAATCGGGAAAACTTTTGGCTCTAGTATACCTGGATTATGTAGTTCTGTCCATCCTGCTGTAAGCTCCCAATTCTTATAGTATAATTGGTTCCACGTGTATTTAACCGATATGTAAAGAGAGTCGCTAATAACAATTTCATCGTCGAAATACACTTCGTACAATGGTGCCGGAATATTATATACAGACCAATTTGTAATATCTGATGCATGCCATCCACGACCAAGGTCAAGCACCTTGGAAAAAGAGAATGTATCGCGTGTGATTTTTTTCTTCACAAGAGGCATCATATAATTACCACTTGGATGAAATAGTTTCACTTCAATTGTATCCCAATCCTCTATAGGCGCACTCCAAAGATCTGGAATTGAATACCATGCCATACCGATAACGTGTATTAGGCTGTCAGCGTAAAAACCAAAAGCATAATCTCCATTATTTGCATATGGCTGGGTTGGTGGTATTGTAACACAAGGACCGGCGTTGACGTTCTCGTCACAACCGAATCGACTTAGGTTATCTGGACGTGGAACACATAAAATGTCATCGTGCCATATAGCGTGCATCGAATCAAATGAGTGGGTCGTGAAATAGTTTGGTATACCAATATTGTATGGCAACGTGTCGTACTGCGCCTGTGCTGTAATGCTTGCAAGCAAGCATAGTATTATAAATGTCTTTCTCATAAGAATTTGTTTTTCATCTACATACTGTGTTTAAAAGATAGTATGTTTTGTTTGGTGATATATAGAAAGGTGTTTCGGTAAAATTATCATACGAAATTGATACATTCCATGGCAATATCACTCTTTTTATCGTATTCTCTGATTAAGGAATTGCTGGACATCAATTACATAATCTCATGAACTGAGCTCTGTCCGGCCACATCTCCCACAAAAATAATAAATAAAGCAAGGAACACTATTTTTGAGAATACTTCTTACATAATGTTTTGTTTTCGTTTTCGACTGCAAAGATACATATTTTTTTCTCTTCCGGCAAAATATTTTTACACGAAAAAGGTTATGACTGTTTTTTTCTCATGTAATTTAATGCAATTTTAACGTAAATCTAACGGAGCCCCTACGGAGCCGGTACGGCATTTCAACGATACTTCTCCAGTGGACCACAGAAATACTATTGAAGAACTACTGAAGAACTGCCGAAGGATCGCCGAGGGATCGCCGAGGGGACTCCGAAGGGGGCCGTAGGGGCTCCGTACCGGCGGCTGTAAATCAACAAGTTACGGCTTTATATAAGTCATAACACCTTGTTATTCAACAGACAAGGAAATTACTTTTGTGGTGGTTTCGGAGAGGCGGAAGCGGTCGTCGAGGCGCAAGCCGACGACCCAGACGATGCGACCATCGGCATCGACGGCCACGTGGACGTGGCGTTTTTCTATAACGTTCAGCTTCTGGTCTTTGAGGAAGTCGCTGACAAGGCGGCTGCCGCGCATGCCGAAGGGGTGGAAGCGGTCGGCGGCCTGCCACGGACGGACGGTGAGGGGAAGACTGACACTGGCAGCGTCGATATACTCGACCTGTGGGTTGCCGACAGCAGAGGGTTGCGGCACGGCAGTCACGGAGAGTGTTGGAGCCACAACGGGTGCCAGAGGAGCGACGACGAGGCGGTCGCGGTCGATGACGGCTTCGTGGGATGATGAGCGGAAGCAGCTGCCTGTGCGCGGTGCATGGAGCGCGGCGGAGATGTCGGCAACGACAGAGGCGGAGAAACCGTAGGGCTGGAGGAGTTCGTAGAGGAGGGTGGCAAGTGGGAGGTTGGTGGCGGTGAGCTCGGCGAGGTCGATGGCCTGCATGTGCAGGTCGAGATAAGGGATGCGGGAGGGGCAGGGTTGGATGAGGCGTTGGCGCAATTCGTCGATGTAGGCGCGGTAGATGAGCTCGGTGTCGTGGAGGCGCCCGATGTTGGCCTGCATGGTGTCGTCGACGGAGGGGTAGAGCTCACGGAGCAGCGGCATGAGCTGGTGGCGTATGCGGTTGCGGCGGGCGTCGAGCTCGGCGTTGGTGTAGTCTTCCACGTACTCGAGGCCGTGACTGGCTACGTAGTCGTCAATGTCGGCGCGGCTGAAGGGGAGCAGCGGACGGATAATTGACAATTGACAATTGGCAATTGACAGTTGAGACTTCGGGCGGATGCCGTGGAGGCCGGCGATGCCGGTGCCGCGGAAGAGGTTGAGGAAGAATGTCTCGATGGAGTCGTCGCGGTGGTGAGCTGTGGCGAGGAGAGTTAAGAGCTTTGAGTTTTGAGTTATGAGTGTGGCGAAGAACTCGTAGCGGAGGCGGCGGGCGGCCTGCTCGATACTTTCGCCCGTGGCGGCGGCCACGGCGTGGGTGTCGAAGGAGGCCACATGGCATGGGACACCGTAGCCGGCGGCGAGCTGCCGCACGAAGGCCTCGTCGCGGTCGCAGTCGCCGGGGCGCAGGTGGAAGTTGCAGTGGGCAATCTCGAAGGGTATGCCGGCGCGGTGGAAGAGGTGCGCCATGACGACGGAGTCGCGGCCGCCGCTAACGGCCAGCAGCACCGTCTGTCCCGAGGGGAAGAGGTGCTGCTGGGCGGCGAATGCTGTGAAGCGCTGGAGCATCACTTGACGATGAGCTTGCGCATCTGGCGTTGGCCGTCGACGACGATGCCGTAGTAGTAGACACCGGTGGCGAAGCTGCCGAGGTCGAGCACGAAGGTGTTGTCGCCCTCGGGGTAGAAGCCGCCGTCGGTGTAGACTATCTTGCCCATGGCGTCCATGACGAAGAGGTTGACGTCGGAAGCAGCAGGCAGCGTGAAGGGCACGGTGGTGGTGCCGCTGAAGGGGTTGGGATAGTTCTGGCCGAGGATGAACTGGGTGCCGTTGACGGTGGGTATGCCCTCGACATAGTTGACAACGATGACGTTGGTGGTCTGGTTGTTGTTGGGGTTGCTGTCGGCGGCGAGGTTCTGTATGCGGCCGTTGCCGGTGTAGCGGCGCATGGGGCTCTTGGGTATTGTGCGGTTGAACTCGATGTGGGTTATGGCGCCCGGGTCGAGACGACGCACTACGTTGTAGGAGATGTCGTTGCCGTTGATGGTGGCGCGGAGCGGCAAGGTCTTGCCCGTAAGGGCGAGGTTGCCGATGTTGCGCACACGCAGGAAGACGCGGCAGTCGGGGTTGGCGTTCTCCTCGACGAGGACGGCGAGGACCTCGACGTCGACGAACTGGCGTGCTATCACGGTGGTGGTGTCGTTGGTGCGGTCGTTGTCCTCGACGGAGTGCACGTAGCCCGTCACGGTGTGGTAGCCTGCCTGTCGTTGCGGCAGGGCGACGTCGAAGAGGTGGGTGGTCATGCTGAGGGCCGTCAGCGGGCTGGCACGGTAGAAGGTCTCGACGACCTTAGTGGTGGTGTCGTTGTCGTACCAGAAGCCCACCTCGAAGTTGTTGACGCCGCGTGCACCGCGGTTCTCGACGACGAGCTGGATGCGCACGTAGTTGTAGTCGGAGGTGTCGACCACCACGGAGGTGGCGGCGACATCGGTGATGGAACTGATGCCCATGATACGCATACGGACGGTGTCGTTGTAGAGGTACTCATTGCTGTCGCACTTGGCGATGGCGGTGAGGTTCATGGCACCCATGGCGGCGCGGAACTTGGAGTGGAAGGTGTAGTTGAGTGTTTCGCGCGTGGCGAGGGGATGGCCGAGGAGCTCGACGACATCCACCTCCTCGTCGAAGCGGTTGTTGCCCACGGTGTAGGTGAGCGTGGCGTTGGCGATGGGTGTCTCACCCATGTTGCGGACGGCGACGGTGACGGATATGGAGTCGCCGCCAACGACCTTCTCATGCGGATAAATGAAGGACGAGAGGGCTATGTCGCCGCCAAGGGGTGAGAGGACGTAGACCCTGCGGAGGGTGTCATTGTCGCGGTAGATGTCGGTGGCCGTGAGGTTGGTGAAGGCCGTGATGGCGAAGGTGTCGGGGAAGTCGCTGGTGACAATGAAGGGCGACTCGAAGGCGAAGGTGTCCTGCTCGTTGGGCGGCAGGAGACACGACAGTGTGTTCATGCGCGCTAGGTGTGTGCCATAGTAGGTGTAGCCCATCTGCAGCTGGCGTATAGTGTCGGTGCCGAAGTTGCGGACGATGACCTCAGGATAGATGGTCTGGCCATACTTGGGCTGCACGGGCTTGGTGATTTTCACGACGCCGGCGTCGATGCGGTTGCGGCCGCGGACGACGCGGAAGTTGTCGATGGCGCAGCCGGCGCCGAAGTTGGTGTTGGCGGCCTTCTGCGGCGTGGTGTAGACGAAGCGGAACTGGAGGCGTTCGTTGAAGTTACCACGTATGACCTTGGTGCTGATGTAGCGGCGGTACCATGCATGGTTGCCAGAGAAGCACGAGTCATCGGTGTTACTGTACCACGTCAGCAGCGAGTCATCGTTGAGGAGCTCCCACTGCCTACGGTAGCTATAGTACTCGACACGCATCTTACTGCCGTTGTCGAGGTTGTGGACGATGTGGAAGAAGACGGTGTCGGGACGTATCTGCGATATGTCGATGACGGGGCTGTAGAGGTAGCTGACATTGCCGACGGAGCCGGAGATCTTGGAATTGAGGTCGGTGACCCATGAGTTGGGCTGCGAGTAGGCGGTGTTGAAGTAGCTGACGCCGGGCTTGGTGGGTGTGCCGCGCTGCCAATAGTTTTGGGTGTACTTGTTGTAGCCGACGGGAGCATACCACATGTTGACAGAGTCGAAGTCGTCGTCGACTGTTGGGAAGAGCGTACGGAAGCGGTGGTACTCGTAGTTGAGGGTGTCGTTGCCGCGGTTGACATCGCCGGGCACGGTGTGCCAGATGGTGAGGGCCGAGGTGCCTGTCAGGAAGACATGCGCCGGGAGTGTGGCCACGGTGCTGCGGCCTGGCTGGAGGATGCCTGTCCACGTGAAGTCGCCGGAGTCGACATAGTCGCCGATGGCGAAGGTGTAGTAGATATGTGCGCTGGTGACGGGGCTGGCGCCCTTGTTGGCCATGCGGAAGGCGATGGTCTTAGGCAGCGAGTCGTAGATGAGATTGTCGCGCGGAGAGACTATCTGCGTGATGGCGACATCGGTGGCGGGCGCCTGCTCGTCGACGAAGAGGAGGAAGTCGACAACGTGGCCTTTCTTGCCAAGGAGACCTCCCGGAATGACATTCTGCAGCGGTAAGTCGTAGGTGGAAGCGGAGATGCGCATCTTCATGTAGCCAAACGAGGCGTTGCGCGGGATGGTCACGGAGCTACGGAGCAGCGAGTCGGTGTAGAGGGCTCTCGGGCTCAAGACACACTCGCCGGGGTCCTCGAAGGAGCCGTTGCGGTTGAAGTCGATGTAGGCCGCCACGCGGCCACGGTCGCGCTCGATAAGGTTGCCGGGGTTGGCGATGCTAATGATGAGGCTGTCGGTGGTGCCGCGGGTTACATGGCAGGTGGGATAGTCGGGGTTGGGGAAGTTGTTGCCGAAGTTGGTGTAGGTGCGGCCTATAGGAGGCAACTCGACGTCGATGTCGTTAAACGATACACGCACGATGTCGATACTGTCGGACAGCGGGTCGAGGGTGTTGATGCAAGGAGGATAGGTGCCTTCCTTGAGTGTGCGGAAACGGTAGTCGAGGACGGTGTCTCTCGCGGTGCCGGTACGCATGTTGTTGCTAAGACGTATGGTGTCGTTGCGGCGCGACTCGTCGTTGGCCAGGTCGGTCCAGGCGCGCAGGTAGAACACGCCATCGGCAAGAGGCGCTGGGAACTGCAACAGCGAGTCAAAGGTGTAGACAATGGTCTGCCCCACATCGACAAGGGTGGTGCAGGTCTCGGTGACCTGCTGCATGAGCGGAGCCTGGCTGGCTTTCTTACGCAGCTGGTAGGTCACTGGGAAGTTCTGCTGCGGCATGGAGCCGTAGTTGGATATGACGATACGCACGGTGTCGTTCTGCATGTAGACACGGCTGCCGAGCGGCGAGACAACGCCTTCGATGGCGAGGTCGTTCTCAATCTGCGGAAGGACGTTGACATGCACCTCGGAGAAGTAGCTGGGGCAGTTCTTGGCGCTGAAGCACTGCAGGTAGTAGGTGGAGTCGTGGAAGAACTGCGGCGTTGTGCGCCACCAGCATGAGTTGGCGTAGTTTGTGACATTATAGAACGGCGCTGCCGTGGAGTCGCGATACCAGCGGATGGGGCGGTTGTTGATCTGCGAGGCACGGACTTCGCCGAAGGTGCCATAGTCGAAGGTGGTGTCGTAGCCGACAGGCGGGGCGGGCGAATAGTAGGAGTCGAACTTGTGCGAGATATTGTTGCCGTTGTTCTTTGTGCTGTCATTGTCGGGCTTGATGTCATATGGGAAGTGGCACCAGCCCTCAAGCAGTATCTTGATATCAACGGCGGTATCTGTCGGGTAGAAGTTGACCAGGGAGTCGAAGACCAGCGGACGCTCGATGTCAAGCGGCAGCGGGGTGTCGAACGAGACGGTCTCAATAACGGTATCAGGTATAGTGCGGATAGAAAGCAGGTTGGCCGGCTGGTAGTTTGCGCCATAGGCTTCAGCATGCAGGCCAATAGTGAAGGGTATGCCACTGGGGATGGGCTTGTAGCCAACGTTCTTGAGGGTGATGGTCACCGGTGTCTGCTGGAGCGAGCATTGGGTTCTGCTGGACTTGATAAGCGTTGTCTTGATGTCGAATGCCGGAGCCAGGTAGAACTTGGTGTCGAGCTGGTTGTCGGCAGTGTCGCGGTCGTCGGGACAGTAGAGCACCACACGGACGAGGTTGGTGTCAATCAGGCCCAGCGGAGAGAAGAGGTAGACAGAGTCTATCTTCAGCGTGCCCGTGGGCACCGACCCAAGGCTGCGCACTGGCGATGCGGTGATGGAGTCGTAGCCCTCGATGTAAGCATACCATGTGGCGGCATTCTCGGTGGTGCTACCGTTATTGTAGAACTCAACCTTGACAAGCACGGAGTCGCTCTCGATGTTGGGCGGCATATTGGTGGTGGTGTTGAAGTTGAAGTTGGTAGGCATCTGGGGAGTAAGGATGCGGACGATGGACATGTTGTGCGTGAGGCGGAACATCTCCTGGGCACCGATAGTCGGGCTCGGCACCTGCGAACGGATGCTGTCGTCGATATCGTCAATGACGTCGGGGTTGTACTGAGCCTTGCCAACCAGGTTGGTCATTGTCATGTGCAAGTCACTGGTGGAGACGAAGTAGGGCTCTGTCTGCAGAGAGCTTCCGTCTTTCTGGTTGGCGGCCTGAAGGTCGGCAAGGGTGTTGCACGCTATAGCGCCCCATTTGGCGAGGCTGGAGCCTTCGGGCGAGAAATAAGCGTTATAGTCGGAGCTGCTCATGTTGGCCTCGGCAACAACTTCATAGGCGATAGAGCTGAAGTTGGCGATGATATTGTTCATCAGCAGGATGTTGTCGACGACACCGCTCGTAGACCTGTCGACCTTGAAGGCACGCGAGTCGGCTATGGTGCCGGCCTCCATGCGTATGGAATTGTAGAGGACATTGATGTAGCGGCAATCCTTCATGTAGATGCCGGAGGGTTTGGTGATGCCCTTGGCGTTGGTGGCGTAGCAGCTTATCATGTTGTTGACGATGTAGCCTTGCTGCTGGTTGTCGAAGACTGCGTTGGTGAGGCTGATGCCCTGCTTGCCACCCTTCTTGTCGTCGACAAGGTATATGTGGTTCTTCTGTATGGAGAAGTCACCCGACACGTTCTCGAGGCTGATGCCAAGAAGACCACGGGTATCGGTGGCCATGCCGCTGATCATGTCATTCTTGAAGAACTCTATATTCTGCACCGGCTTCATGCTGATACCCGTGGAGCAGAAGTTGAGGATGCGGTTGTTGCGGAAGGTTATGTTGCTGAAATCGGCGCCGTTCTGGATGCCCTTGACAGAGTAAAAACCGCTGTCTAACCAGCTGTCCTCAATAAGAAGGTTGGTAATACTGCTGTCAAGCACAATACACGAAGCACTAGCGTTGGCGATGGTGCCTTTGACACGGATTGTAGAGTTCTTTATCGTAAGGTCATTGACATTGTTCAATGCAAGGGCATTGCCGTTATTGCCACTGGGCGGACGCGACACAATCAGCATGTTGCGTATGATGACATTGGAAGCGCCATCTATCTTGAACACATAGTTGGCCGCCGTGGTGGGTGCTGCCATGAGCACCGTGGTGCTGTCTGACTCGCCGATGAAGGATATGGTGTTGGTGGTAGACGAACCGGCAACATCGCGGAGCAATAGCTGCTCGACAAAGGTCTCACCGGCGATGTTGAAGACCACCGGGCCTGCAATGCCGACATAGTTCATAGTGTCAACAACCTCACCTATCGTGTGGTAGTCGGCAGTGGTATCAGAGGAGATGGTGTAACTCCTTCCGCAGAAGCTGACGATAAAGTCACGCTGAATGGTGTCGTTAGAGGATATCGTGTCGCCCGTAACTTCGACAATCAACTTGACGTGATGACGGCCTGGCATAAGCGGGACATTCATAAACTGCGTGGTCAATGTATTTGCCGGAGCGATATTGTCGGTCACCACATGGTTGACATAATCACCACCGTCAATAGAGTATTTGACGGGGAAGTTATTTAGCGCATTGGAGCCGAGATTGGAAATCTTGACATCCATGGCAATGTTGCCGCACGAGTTATAGGCAATAGTATCGATACCTTCGGGCCACTCTATTTTGGCATCGTAATCGGGCGAGCCAACGAGGTTAATGTTGATTAGCTGTCTCTGGCCAGGGCAGCCATAGACGGTGTGGTTAATTTTTATATTGGGGCGGTTCTTGTTCTTGCTGGTAGCGGCGCCAGAATAGCCTAGCACACCACCGGTGGGATAGTTGTCACTCACATAGTGCAGAGTTGTGTTGTTCTTGACGGTATAGTAATTCTGCAAGCCGCCGTTGGTCATTGCCTGCCCCTTGGAGAATGCGGTCTGAACGACAAGCGACGACACACCGTCCCACACGAAGATGCTGTCAAGGGGGTGTTCTATCCAGGTGTTGAGGTCGCTGGCGCGACGAATTTTGAAGTTCTGGCGACTATAGACAAGCTGCGTACTCTTCCAGTCGGTAGTGCTGCTGAAGATTGTGTCGCTGGTGAGACCGAGCGAGATAGCGAACATAGTGTCGAACACCACGGAGTCAAGTGTACTGAGGACATCGGCGAGGTAGAAAGATATGCTGTGTATCTTGCCCTCCTGCATGCCCATATTCCTCAACTCGCTGGCAGAGTAGATGAACTGCTGCTTGGCAAACTTGTTCTTGTTCTGGTAGGGCGCTGGATAGGCTTTCTGACCCGACTTGCTCGTACCTGTGCCTATCTGGCCGTCAGCCCTCTGTGTGGCAAGATAGCCCATCTGCAGAGTAGTATTGACATAAAGCAACGGGGTGGTATAGGTGTAACCTGTATCAAGGGCATTCCCAAGGCTGTCATACCACACAGGCATGCCTTCTTCCGGCATGTGATACAACGTCGCCGACCTGCCATATAGTTCCGTCACCGGAGTCTGCATATTGGGCATACCCGGTGAATAAAGAGCTGTGGCACTGACATAGCATGTGTCGTTGATGTTCATATTGTCATTTGCGTCCTTGGTAGCGTAAATGGTCAGATTGAACACAGAGTCGTGAGGCACATTCATGTTAAGTCTCTGCAGGAAGGTATACACCGTGTCGCCACCGCCGGGGATTGGCGTAGTGAGCGTTTCACTCACCACAGAGTCGCCAATGGCATAGTTGAGCGTAAGGTTGACAGCCGGCTGCAGGCCGTAGTTGGACACTGCCACCGACACCTGCTCGTTGCCAAGGTTGCAGCCCGAGGGCAACGGCAAGGCCTGTACCGCAACATCGACAGAAGGCTGGTTCAGCATCAAGATGTGAGCCACCGCCATACCTGTGGGACAGCCATTGTCAACATAACGCAGCCACTTGCTCTCGATATCACCTATAAACATGCGGTTATTGTCGGTAGCCAGACGCCAGTCGGCCGCAGAACCGTTGAAAGCAGTACGGACAAGACCACCTGTCGCGGACGTTGACACAGTGATACCACCTCCTGACCATACATACGACGGCACATTCTGATTCGTCCATGCGGCGGCCGTCGTCTGGTTGTTCATAGCCACAGCATCTTCGGTGATGCCGTTGTGGCGGTAGATAATGGCGAGATTGGGCGATTCAGTAAGCTGCGACTGCTTTATTTCCTGGGCATATACCGTGGGGCCTGTGCCGCTATATGTGCCACCGGCAAACTGGACAACCAGGAACTCACCGGGAGCTATCTTAACATTGTTGCCGAACTTGATAAGCTTGTTGTTCATGGCCGTCGTCGTCGATATCGTACGCAGGGTATCGCCACTCAGATAGGCCGTATCGTCACCGACGTTGGTAAGCTGCACAGCCACAGCGGTAGTGGCTTTCATCCAGCTCGGCATCGGGTTGGTCAAACCGGCGACAGTATTGGTCTTCTGCAGCTGGACCTGTGTAATACGCACTATGGGCAGCAAACGGCGCTGCTTGAAGTAAGCCACCGAGTCACGACGCAGTATACCTGTCGTTATAGAGTCGCCACGGTAATAGTAGTCGTCATCGTCAGGCGAGTTGTACCACAGCACCTGCGAACGACGTTTCGGGGCGTTGGGATTGTTATACACAGCCCATTCCGTGAGGGACGAGGTAGGTTTCACCACAGTAGCCGATGCGTAAGGCACATTCTGCGTATAGTCGGTAGCGTCGGGCTGTTGGTAACGGCTCACAACAGTAAAGGTATTGCTGTCGTTCGTACCGTTCGGGTCGGCGGCACATGTAAGCCATATCCTGAAGTTATACACGGAGTCCCACAAGCCATTGACAGGCAACTGAAGCATCCTGCCGGTGTGTATGGTGACCGTGTCGTTGGCAGGCAGAGTCTGTGTTACATTGTATGTATTCACGCTGCCGCCGTTAATCTGATACGACAGCGTCAATGTCCTGTTGCTGTTGGGCACGAAGGTCGAAGAACCGCTGTTGCGCAGACGCACCACAAGCTCCACATTCTCAGGCATGGCGCAAACATCGGCCGCAGGACTTGTCAGGGCTTCCACCTCGAAGTCATAGTTGAGCGACACAAACTCGAAGGCGCCGGGACACGGGTGCTGGGCATCACGCACGGTGTCGAACATATCGGTATTCACCGTGGGTATGGGAGTACCAATGCCCTTGACGAACCTGTTGAAGGTTCTCAGGTCCACCAACGAGCCATTGAGGTAACTCGGGTTGAGCGAGCGAGAAGTGCTGTCCATCGGCACCACAGCGGCCCATTGTTCCATGCTGCGATACGACTGGGTTCCTCTACGGTTCAGGTTCAGACCCTCCGAGTAGTAGACATTATGCCCGATTGTATTGCTCGGCTGATTGTAAGCGGCAAAATTGAGAGCGTAGTTCACCTCATCGAAGCACGCCACAATGTTGTTCATGAAAATGCTATTGTTCAGCGCGCCACCGCCAAAGGTGGTGCTGGCGATATTGGCACGCTGCGGAGCAGTCATCTTGACAGAGTTGTACACCACATCCATCCAGTTGCCTCCAATTATGTTGAACGGCGTTGTAAGCAGGTTGGCATTACCGTCGTCAGCACACACTATCATGTTGTTCGCCACAACGGCATGGTTGGTCTGACTACCATTCACACCACTCAAACCAAGAGCACCGGCACCATGGCTGGTGTAAATCTTATTGGCCTTGACGCTCACATTTCCATAGCAGGCGTATATCAGCATCACATAGCTGCTGTTGCTCTGCACATCATACAGCTCGTTGTGCTCCACCAAAGCATTGGTAACAAACTGCACCCTCAAGCCATTGGTATATTGGTTGCTGAACAAGTTGTTCACCACCGTAGCCCCCGAGGAACGCAGGTCGGCGGCATGACCACTTATGTCCACACCGTAATTGCCACCGACAAATTCACATCCGCTGACAGTCACATTGTTGGCATAGCCGCTGTTGACCAATGCGCCTATACGCATGCTGGCAACTGATGCGTCAAGGCTGTCGATGAAACGGCAGTTGTCAAACCTGTAGTCGCTGCCACCTTCGGCCATAATGACCATATTGGCCAAGGCACCTCCGCGGCGCACGAAGTTAATATTCCTGAAGCGTATGTTGCTCACATTCGAGAGGTCAACAATATTCTGTGCCCCCGTCGTGCCATCGGCATACAACGTCACATTGTTGGTAGCAGGCTCGAACACTACGTAGTGCTGCGTAGTCAAACCGTCAACCTCAGGCATCACAAACGGAGGATAGCTGCCTGGGGCAAGCTTCACCACCAGCGAGTCGTTGATGCCGCAACGGCTCAACGAGAACAGGAACTCCTCAATAGTGCTGTAGTCAGCGTTGTTTCCGCCAACGTTGCGCACTCCGTTCAACGGACCGGCACACACGATGAACGATGTGTCTGTAGGATTGTTCATGTCGCTTGCGTTGTTGTAAGGCTCATGGTCACGGTAGCGCACATTACCTGCCGTAAGGCTGTCAAGCGTCCATGCCTTCAATGTGTGGAAGCCGGGCGTGAGCGTCACACCTGTGGCCACGGTGACCGTCGTCGATGCACCCGGAGCCAGCGTACCGTTCCACGTGTAGCTGCCGGTGAGGCTATCTATCATGTAGTTGATCACCGCCGAGTTAAAGGTCAGGGCACCAAAGTTCTTCAGCTCCACATCCATGTGCGACGGCTGCGTGATTATCGGCGAGTCATAATTCGGGAACACCAGCGACGCCACACCGGCATCGTACAGCAGCGGCTGGTTCTTCTGCTCGGCAAACACTATTGCGGGCCTGATATTCTCGACAAATGACGAAGCAGTCATCTCATCGTCGTCATACGCGTTAATCTGATAACCGGCGCTCTTGCCATAGAAGTACTTCGATTTCTTGTTGTTCGGCGAAGTAATCATCTTGATCTTCACACCCAGTGGGTCGACATTGCCGTTGTTGATGGCCTGCATCACAATGTCGCCACCGGCATAATAGAACGTATCCTGGAAGTTGATAACCAAGTCCGTTCCTGTAGTTGCTGCTTCTATTGCCAACGTTGAATCCCAAACAACCTCCATGTAGTCCTTTGTGAAAGGCTGCGAGTCGTCGTTGGAGACGACATACGAAGTAGGAACGTTCTTCATCCTGAACTGGAAGTTGGGACGCGTCTGGGCCGACACATTCTCCGCATAGGTGAAGCGCATCGACGTGATGGCGCCAGCCTCATAGCCGGCATCTCTCAGAAGTGCCGAGTCAAGCACCCATTCACTACGAGTGTCAGAATACTTGATAAACGGGAAGTTGGCACTCTGCGTTGTCCCCACAAGCACAGGCGGCGTGCTGGTCGGTATAAACTCCTTGCCACGTGTACACCAATAGGTCACCCACGAGTCGTTGGCAACAGGATATCTGGACATATTGGCATTGGCCGTGGCGTCTCTCACCACACAATAGAAACGCATCAACGTGTCGTAGCCGTTGAAAGGTATGCGCGCGGCGAAACGCTTGTAGACGACATTGTCGCGACCTGTATAGTCGCCCACAAAAGCCATCGGCAGCCTGATAGGCGTCAGGTCGCTGCCTATCGTGTAGAACAGGTATGCAGAATCTGTGTTGATACCTTGCTGCACGTCGGTTCTGGCGTCCATCACCACTCTTGCACCGCGGCTGCTGGGGTGGGCACCGCCGTCGGGGTACAGCGCCATCTTGATCTTAGGCTCGATCATCTCGTTCTGGCTGGCGCGGATTCTCAGATTGTCAATCCACCATCCCGACCCCGTCACGTTGCCAGTCATGGTCCTCTTTTTCAGCACAAAACGGAATATCAGTCGGCGATTCTCGGCAGGCACCGACGAGTTCAGCATATCGTCAATATCGAAGCGCTCACTCTTCCAGTTGGCGTTTGTGGGGTTGGCGGGCCAATCCGAGTATGACTGTCTGTTGAAGGCACCCGTGCTTCTGAACTCCACACTATACTCATCACGGTCGGTGTTATAGTTGGCGCTACCTGTCAGACGTCTGTATCGCGCATCCGACTCGTCGGCCAGCTTCACCTCTATCAAGCCTATCTGGTAGTCAGTACCACCCGATACGATATTGGCGTCAACATTGCAGATGTGGTCAAACTCAAGCGATATATAACGCAGGGTAAGGTTGTTACGGAAATCAATCGTATCCGTGACAAACATCACATCGTTGTTCTTGGCTTGGACAAGCTTGATGGCACGCGCACCGCCGGCATAGAAGTCCGTCGTATAGACCATGCCTGATGACGGTGTCGCCGAGTATGTCACGGGCTCGTTTTCCTCGAACCCCTGCTCATACATGATGTTCACCTGAGCCTTGGCTCCAAAGCCCATAATGGCAAAAATAGCACCAAGAATAAAAAACCTGGTTTTCATATTACTGACTTGTTTATTTATTATCTACCAATTGTTTACAACGTTTTTCACGACAAAAACACGCCCTTTTCGGACACACTTTTGCCGATACAAATATACACAAAAAAATGGACATAAAGCCCATTTTTATATTAAAAAATACTAATTTACGCGTAACACGCTAAGAAACAAGCTACTCCACAGCCTCACGGTAGCGCTGTTCCAAAGCCTCGTACATGAACACTCCGGCGGCGACGGAAACGTTGAGCGACTGCACCTCGCCAACGATGGGCAGTTTTGCACGCACATCGCTCATCTTCAGCAGCTCAGGACTGATACCAGTCTCCTCGTTACCCATGATGAGAAGCGTCGGCTTCGCAAAGTCGACCTTGCGGTAGTGCACCGCCCCTTTCTCGGTGGCGGCGACAACCTGGAACCCATATTGTTTGGCGAGGTTCACTACCGTCTTGAGGTTCTGCTCGCGACATACAGGCAACCGCAAAAGGGCTCCGCTGCTGGTCTTTACGGCGTCCTCGTTGAGTGCCGCACTTCCGTGGTCGGGCACCACGAGGGCGCTAACGCCGGTGCATTCCGCCGTCCTCGCTATGGCGCCCATGTTGCGCACATCGGTGATATGGTCGAGAAGCACCACAAGAGCCTTCTCGCCGAGGGTCTCGACGAGCTCCATGAAGCTGTGGTACTTCACCGCAGCGATGACGGCCACCACCCCTTGGTGGTTCCCTGTGGTCATCTTGTTAAGTTTCTCCACCGGCACATACTGGAAGGGCAGGTCGTGCTCCTTCATCAAGGCGCGCAACTCGCCGAGCAGCGAGCTGTTCAAGCCATTCTGTATCAGCACGCGCTCCACCTGCTGTCCGCTGCCTATGGCCTCCATCACGGGCCTCAGGCCATATACTACCTGTGTCTTGTTAACTGTTGGCTTCTGTGTTCTTTCCATCCTTTATGGTGATTTTGCGGTCGGCCATCGCGGCCAGTTCCTCGTTGTGTGTCACTATGACAAATGTCTGCCCCATATCCCTGCGCAGCTCGAAGAAGAGCTCGTGCAGCTCGCGGGCATGCTGCGAGTCAAGGTTGCCGCTGGGCTCGTCGGCCAGCACCACCATAGGCTCGTTCATCAAGGCGCGCGCCACGCTGACACGCTGGCACTCGCCGCCGCTCATGGCCGCGGGCTTGTGGGTGGCGCGGTCGGAAAGCTTCAGCCGCTCGAGCAGTTCCATAGCCCTCTGCCGCGCCTCCGCCTGGGGCCGGCCGGCTATCAAGGCCGGTATCATGACGTTCTCCAAGGCGCTGAACTCCGGCAGCAGATGGTGCGCCTGGAAGACAAAGCCTATCTGCTTGTTGCGGAACGCCGCCAGCTCTTTCTCTTTCAGCCTGGTGACGTCTACGTCGCCATACCGCAGCGTACCGCTGTCAGGCCTGTCCAGCGTGCCGAGGATCTGCAGCAAGGTGGTCTTGCCGGCGCCGCTGGCACCCACGATACTCACCACCTCGCCCTGCCCTATCGTCAGGTTCACGTCGCGCAGCACATGCAGCGACCCGTAGCTCTTGTTGATATTGCTCGCTGTTATCATACCTCAATGCCGTTCAGGAACACCCGCGCCACCTTGTTCTCGCCGTAGGCGTAGGGCATGTACTCGTAGCTTGCTATCGGCTTGGTGATGTAGAAGTTGGCCTTCTTGCCCACAGCTATGCTGCCCACCTCGTTGCTCACGCCCATAGCGTAGGCGGTGTTGAGGGTGGTGGCGTTCAAGGCCTCCTCGGGCGTCAGGCGGTAGCGTATACAAGCCATCGAGAGGATGAGCTGCATGTTGCCCGAAGGCGACGTGCCGGGGTTGTAGTCGGAGGCCATAGCCACCGGCAGGCCTGCCTCAATCATCTTGCGTGCCGGCGACAGCGGCAGGTTGAGGAAGAAGGCGCAGCCGGGCAGTATGGTGGGCATCGTGTCGCTACCCTTCAGGCATTCTATCTCGGCGTCGCCCATCTGCTCCAGGTGGTCGACTGAGATGGCGTTGTATTTCACGCCCACCTGCACACCGCCCGAGACAGCCATCTCGTTGGCGTGAATCTTGGGCCTCATGCCGTATTTGATGCCCGCCGTCAATATGCGCTCGGTGTCCTCGACGGTGAAGAAACCCTGGTCGCAGAACACATCGATGAAGTCGGCCAGCCCTTCGGCCGCCACCTTCGGTATCATCTCGTTGATGACCAGGTCGACATAGTCCTCCTGGTGCCCGCGATATTCCATAGGTATGCCGTGCGCGCCGAGGAAGTTGGACTTGATGGTCATGGGCGAGGACTCCTTGAGGCGGCGTATGACGCGCAGCAGTTTCAGTTCGCTCTCGGTCGAGAGGCCGTAGCCGCTCTTTATCTCGATGGCGCCGGTACCCATGCGCATCACGTCGTCGAGGCGCTGACGGGCCATGTCGTAGAGCTCGTCCTCCGAGGCCGCCGCTGTGGCCTTCGCAGAATTGAGGATACCTCCTCCCCTCTTGGCTATCTCCTCGTAGCTGAGGCCGCGTATCTTGTCCACAAACTCATGCTCGCGCGAGTTGGCGTAGACGATGTGCGTGTGCGAGTCGCAGAACGTCGGGAACACCAGCCTTCCTGCGGCATCCACCTCTTTATCAGCGGTACCATTCCACCCGCTCATCGGCCCAAAAGCCTTTATCTTGCCGTCCTCTACGAGCAGGTAGGCATCCTTGACGGTCTCCAACTGGCCCATCTCCTTGCCCTGCTTGCGCAGCTGCGGTGAGGTCTCCACACCCACCAGTTCCTTGATATTCTTTATTAGTGTTCGCATATTATATCTTTTTATTTATTCCCAGTATTCTATTTCGTATTCGATGATACCCATAGGGGATTTCGAATAGACAAGCACATCATGTTCATCGTAGCGATAATACTCATCGGAAGGTTCTGTGTCTGTTGGATCATCGTAGATTTTCCAATGCTCACGGCGTTCCTTGCGAGTGCCGTCGGGACGGAAGGTAATGGTTACGTCGGCCTCCATGTCCAGATCGTACATCTTTCCTGTCTGCGAGACGAGGACCCCGTTGGCATCATAGTTATAGTCGAGTGTGTCCCACGATTCATAATAATAGGTTCTGCTGGCAACAATGCGGCCCGAAGCATCATAGAAGAGCTTCCTGTCGCGGTATCCAGCACCCTCGTCGCTGCAATACTCATGCAGCATACGCCCTGCGGAATCATATTCGCACAAATATCGGAGCGTGTCGCTATATTCATGCCCCCAACTAATAACATAGACACACTCCGTAAGGCCGAAACGGGGATGCACCTTGTGAGAATAGAGATGGTATTCGCTTACTCCCTCATGATACTCGCCGAAACCTTCTCTCTTGACATGCTGCACAACACCGTCAGCGGCATACTCGATACTGCATCGTGACTCCACTTCGCGGCGCGGAATCGGGTTAGCCGATGAACTGACCAATCGATAAATCTCTTGCAAAACCAGGCGGCCTTGGTCATCGTACACATGGCGATAGGCGGTGTCGGGACAAAAGTAGCCGTGACGGTCATAGTGCTCGGTATACTTCAGCATTCGCGCACCGGACAAAGTATCAACGGAATAAGCGCGTATCACTTTGATATGCTTGGTGGTAGGCGAAGGGAAGTAAGGCAAATCCATCAGCGGTCCCTGACCCGTAGCGGACAGAAACGTCGCAAAAAACAGCAGTATCAGCCCGGTTTTCTTCATGGTTCAGAAGAGCTCCTGCTGGTTGCCGTTGGTCTTGAGCTTGCCGAGGTGCTGGTAGGCGAGGGAGGTGGCTTCGCGGCCGCGAGGGGTGCGCATGAGGTAGCCTTCCTGGATGAGGTAGGGCTCGTAGACCTCCTCCACCGTGCCGGCATCCTCGCCGACGGCGGTGGCTATGGTGTTGACGCCCACGGGGCCGCCCTTGAACTTGTCGATGATGGTGGTAAGGATGCGGATGTCCATATCATCAAGGCCATTGCGGTCGACGTTGAGGGCCTGGAGGCCGTAGCGCGCGATGTCGAGCGTGATAGTGCCGTCGCCCTTGACCTGCGCAAAGTCGCGCACACGGCGCAGCAGGCGGTTGGCGATACGGGGTGTGCCGCGCGAACGGCGCGCAATCTCGATGGCGCTCTCGCTGGTGATCTTCACCTGCAGCAGCGAGGCCGACCGGTTGACAATCTTGGTAAGCGTCTCGGTGTCATAGTATTCCAGACGGCAGTTGATGCCGAAGCGGGCACGCAGCGGGGCCGTGAGCATGCCGCTGCGCGTGGTGGCGCCGATGAGGGTGAAAGGCTTCAATCCCAGCTGCACCGAGCGCGCCGCAGGACCGCTCTCAATCATGATGTCGATACGGAAGTCCTCCATAGCGCTGTAGAGGTACTCCTCGATGATGGGCGACAGGCGGTGTATCTCGTCGATGAAGAGCACGTCGTTGGCCTGCAGCGAGGTGAGCAGGCCGGCGAGGTCGCCGGGCTTGTCGAGCACAGGGCCGCTGGTGGTCTTGATGCCAACCCCCAACTCGTTGGCAATGATGTTGCTGAGGGTCGTCTTGCCGAGGCCCGGAGGGCCGTAGAGAAGCACATGGTCGAGGGGCTCGCCGCGATCCTTGGCGGCGCGCACGAAGACCTTGAGGTTCTCCACCACCTGCTTCTGGCCGGCGAAGCTGTCGAACCCCGAAGGGCGCAGAGCGCGCTCTATCTCTTTCTCTTTCGCGGATATAACGTTGCTGTCGAGAGTGTCATTCATAATGCAAAGATACGAATAATCCGCGACATGGCCAAACAAAATGCAAAATAATTATAAAAAGCCCGCCTCCGCCCCGCCCTTCCACCTACATTCCCCCTGCATTCCCCCTGCATTCCCCCGTCCTTCCATCGGCATTTCGACCATCGTTTAACCATCCTTCGACCATCCTTCGACCATATATAATGGTTAAACGATGGTCGAACGATGGTCGAAGGATGGTCGAACAGTGTAGGGATGGACGGTGGGAAACGGGATGATGGCGGCGGGGAGATGTTTTTTTCGCGCGTGCGAAAATATTTTTGTATCTTTGCCACAGCGGCCCATGTGGCCACATGGTATATTATTGTATAAAAATCAAACAATTGCAGCATAAAATGTCACTATTGTCAATACGCAATTTGCACGCTTCGATAGGCGAACGCGAGATATTGAAAGGCATAAACCTGGAGGTGAACCGCGGCGAGGTGCACGCCATCATGGGTCCCAACGGCAACGGCAAGAGCACGCTGGCGGGCGTGGTGGCCGGCAACCCGAAGTATACGGTCACCGCCGGCGAGGTGCTCTTCAAGGACAAGAACATACTGGATCTGCCCGTCGACCAGCGTGCCTGCGAGGGGCTGTTCCTCGGCTTCCAGTATCCGGTGGAGATACCGGGGGTGAGCATCACCAACTTCATGCGCACCGCCGTCAACGAGCAGCGCAAGTATCACGGCCTCGACCCGCTGAGCGGCAGCGAGTTCCTGAAGCTCATGGAGGAGAAGAAGAAGGTGGTGGAGATGACCACCAACCTGGCCAACCGCTCGGTGAACGAGGGCTTCAGCGGCGGCGAGAAGAAGAAGAACGAGATATTCCAGATGGCTATGCTCAACCCGACGCTGAGCATACTCGACGAGACAGACAGCGGCCTCGACATCGACGCCCTGCGCATAGTGGCCGGCGGAGTGAACCAGCTGCGCTCGAAGGACAACGCCACAATCGTCATCACCCACTACCAGCGCCTGCTGGACTTCATAGTGCCCGACTTCGTGCATGTGCTCTACGAGGGCCGCATAGTGAAGACGGGGCCCAAGGAGCTGGCCTTGGAGCTGGAGGAGAAGGGTTACGACTGGATTAAAAAGGAGCTTGGAGAATGATCAGAAAGGATATACTGCCCGACGTGTGGACCGACGGCTGGCGCTGCGAGGCGCCGCAGCAGCGGCTCGACGTGCGGCGCGGCGAGGAGCTGCAGCTGGTGCTGTGCCACCGCGACGACGTGCCGATGTTCATGCTGCACGAGGGCAACGGATACCGCATCATGGACGACGCGGAGCACATGGCCATAGCCTTGGACGAGGGCGCCCACCTCAGGCTCTACCGCCTGCAGGGCATGAACACTCCCGTACGCCACCTGACGCAGCTCGACATCACGATGCAGCGCGACGCGCAGCTGGAGATGTGCACCGTCACCCTCGGTGGCGGCCACGTGAGGAACAATGTCGTGGTGCGCATGCAGGGCGAGGGCTGCGGCTGCAAGGCCGACGGGCTCTACCTGATTGACCGTGAGCAGGAGTGCGACAACTACATCTTCGTGGAGCACGCCAAGCCCCATTGCCAGAGCAGCGAGCTGTACAAAGGCATCATGGACGACGCGGCGCGCGCCCGCTTCAACGGCCACGTGCTGGTGCAGGACGGCGCCGTGAAGACCGAGGCCTACATGACCAACCGAAACATACTGCTCACCGACAAGGCCCACATCGACACACGCCCCTTCCTCGAGATATACAACGACGACGTCAAGTGCTCGCACGGCTCCACCATAGGGCAGCTCGACGAGCAGGCGATGTTCTACCTGCAGACACGCGGCATCAGCGAGCGCACGGCGGTGACCATGCTGAGCTACGCTTTCTGCGACGAGGTGATACGCGGCATAGCCATCGAAAGCCTGCGCGACGCTGTGGGCGACATGGTGAAGAAGCGCCTGCACGGCGAGCTCTCGCCCTCGTGCGACGAGTGCGCCATACGCTGCACCACGCCCTGCAACGGCGAGGTGGCCAACTTCAAGATCGACCCGAGCAAGTTATAATTGAAAATTGATAATTGATAATTGAAAATTGAAAGTTGGTGAGCAAATAGCCGCAACAATTAGGCGAATCATGGTTGTCGCCGTAATTTTCAATTCTCAATTCTCAACTATCAATTCTATTGAGGCCCAATGCGGCGTCAAGGTGAAGAGCGGCGACCGGAGCCGTTTCATGGAGGCCTTGGCGCACTACAACAGCCACAACTTCAAGAACGCCGCCGCCGAGATGCGCAAGGTGGCCGCCCGCAACCCCAAGGCCGCAGAGCCCCAGTTCTGGCTGGGCATGACGGCTGTGCACGACGGCTTCAACGCCACAGCCATCAGGCGCTACTTCACCAAGTGCATAGAGCTCTGCCCCACCTACCCCAACGCCTTGGCGCACTTCTACATGGGCATGATATACTACACCGACAAACGCTACGACGATGCTGTGGCCGAGCTCAACGAGTACTTCGCGCGCGCCAACGGCAGCGACGACAAGGAGGTGACCGCCGCCTACGAGGAGGCCTCGAACTACCTCTACTGGTCGCAGTTCCTCGCCGAGGCGATGCTCAACATGGCACCCTTCGACCCCGAGCGCCTGCCGGGGGTGAGCTCGAAACACAACGAGGCCCTGCCCTACCTCAGCCCCGACGGACATACGTTCTACTACCTGCGCGAGGTGCCTGTGGAACAGGAGCGCACCTTCTACCACCGCGAGCTGGAGGAGAAGCAATGGAAGCTGTACTACAGCGTGTGGCAGGACAGCACCTTCAGCAGGGGTACCGAACTGCCGCCGCCCTTCAACAGCGGCGACCCCGAGGGCAGCGTGAGCCTGACGGCCGACGGCAACGAGCTGTACTACTCCATCATACGCCGTGAGAACGGCTATGCCAACAGCGACATCTACCGAGTGCGCCGCGTCGACGGTCGCTGGCAACAACCCGAGGCCCTAGGGCCCCAGGTGAACGGGCAGCGTTCGTGGGAGTCCCAGCCTACGGTGAGCCCCGACGGGCAGACGCTGCTCTTTGCATCGAACCGCAAAGGAGGTCACGGCGGTACCGACATCTGGCGCTGCCACCGCCTGCCCAACGGCGACTGGAGCCGCGCCGAAGCGCTGGGCGACAACATCAACACCGAAGGCAACGAGAAGATGCCCTTCCTGGCTGCCGACGGCCACACGCTCTACTTCCTCAGCAACGGATGGCAGGGCTTCGGCGGCTACGACGTATACTTCGCCAACCTCAACGACACCTACGGCAACCGCCCCACCAATCTGGGCCTGCCCATAAACACCGAAGGCGACGAGGCGAGCTTCGGCGTCACCCCCGACGGACGCCGCGCCTACTACGCCGGTCGCACGGAGGCCTCACGCAGCACCGACATACTTATCTTCGACCTATACCCTGCGGCGCGCCCCGAGGCCATGCGCCTGCACCGCATGACGATAGGCCACGGTGCGGCGTCGCGCGACACGGCGATGATGCTCGCCGACCAGGGAGTCAACATCGTCACCCTCTCGGACGAGGGGACGCTGCCTGCCATCCTCTGCGCCAAAGCACGGCAGATGCCGGCGCGCGTGACGCTGCAGGACAGCGTGATGCCGCTGGCGGTCACCTTCCTCACCGGCAGCCGCTTGACGACGGAGGGGGAACAAGTGACCGACGCCCTTGCCAAATGGCTTACGAACCACCCACGGGTGCATATAGCCGTGGAATGTCCCAAATACACCGACGCCAAGACCGTCTACGACCGTCTGCGCCGCCAAGGCCTGCGGCCTGAACGCCTGGCCTACCGCGGCGGCACCGACATAGCAAAACCACAAATAGTGAAACAATGAAGCCGATTATACGCATATTGAGTTACCTGAAGCATTTTCCATGGCATCTGGGGATAAACGTGTTCTTCAACCTGCTGCACATAGTGTTCAACCTGGGCTCGTATGTGATGATCGTGCCTTTCGTAGAACTGCTCTTCGGCCTGGGCGACGTGCCGGAGACGGAGCCAGCCTTCAGCATAAGCCAGGAGGGGCTGACGGGCTGGGCTTTCTGGCACCTGCACCAGTACCGCGATGCCATAGGACTTTGGAAATGCCTGGTGATTATCGCCGGCGGCTACCTGACATTCTCGCTGCTGAGCAACCTGTTCCGCTACCTGGCGCTCTTCTTCCTCGACGCCGTGCGCAACGGCCTGATAGAACATCTGCGCAACGACCTGTACCACCGCATCACCATACTGCCGGTGAGCTACTTCAACAAACAGCGGCGCGGCGACCTCATCAGCCGCATGTCCAACGACTTGGCGGATATTGAATGGAGCATCGTCAGCACGCTGCAGATGCTCGTCATAAGCCCAATAAACATAATAGTATTCAGCACCACACTCATCTTCGTGTCGTGGCGACTGTTTGTGCTGTTCCTCGTGGTGCTGCCCGGCGGCGTATGGCTTATCTCCAAGATTGGCAAGAGCCTTAAACACAACTCTCAGATTGGCCAAAACAGGCTGGGGCAGCTGTTTGCCACGCTGGAAGAGTCGCTGGCAGGGTTGCGTGCCATCAAGGCCTTCGGCCACGAGGAGGGCATGACAAAGCGCTTCAAGGCATCGAACGAGGACTACACACGCACCATGGTGAAGGTGGCACGTAGGCGCGAGATATCGTCGCCGCTGTCGGAAATACTGGGCACCCTGGCGCTGGTAATCATACTCATCGTAGGCGGCTCGTGGGTCATCGGCGGACACATAGTGCCCTCGGTGTTCATCTTCTTCGTCATTATCTTCGCACGTCTGATACCGCCGATACAATCTGTCGTGAAGGCATACAACAGCCTGCAGAAAGGGTCCGCCTCCGCGGTGCGCTTCCTCGAGGTGCTCGACGCCGACGAGATGATAATGGAGAAGCCCGACGCTACGGTGCTGCCGGCATTCAGCGACGGCATAGAGTTCCGCGGCACAGGGTTCCACTTCGCCGACGGCATACCGATACTGCAACACATAGACCTGCGCATCGAGAAGGGGCAGACTGTGGCCATTGTGGGACCATCGGGGGCAGGCAAAAGCACCATGGTCGACCTGCTACCACGCTTCCAGGACATCACATCGGGCGACATAATCGTCGACGGCCACAGCATAAAAGACCTCAACATCGACAGCTTGAGACGCCAATTCGCCATCGTGAGCCAGAACTGCATATTGTTCAACGACACCGTGGCAAACAACATAGCCTTCGGCTCCACACAATATAATATAGAAGCTATCAAGGCTGCAGCACATGTTGCCAACGCCGCCGAATTCATCGAGGCTTTGCCACAAGGCTATAACACACCTGTCGGCGACCGCGGCATCACCCTCTCAGGCGGACAGCGGCAGCGCCTGTCGATAGCACGCGCCGTACTGCGTGACGCTCCAATCCTTATCCTTGACGAAGCAACGTCGGCCCTCGACTCTGAAAGTGAGCAGGCCGTGCAGCAGGGTCTCGACGGCCTTATGCAAGGACGCACATGCATCGTCATAGCACATCGTCTTTCCACAATACGCCATGCCGACCTCATAGTGGTACTTGAAAAAGGGCATATCGTGCAACGTGGCACTCATGACCAACTACTGGCTCAGGAAGGCCTCTACAAGAAACTTGTGGAGATGCAGAGCTTCGCGTAATGGCACTATAAACAAGACTATTGTAAATATTATTTTGCCATATCGGAAAAAGTTAGTAATTTTGCAGCCGCTTTGGGAGTATAGCTCAGCTGGTTCAGAGCGCCTGCCTTACAAGCAGGAGGTCACTGGTTCGAACCCTGTTACTCCCACGCCAAAGCCCTCACCAAGAGGGCTTTTTTGCATTATTTAAGAATTAATTTCATTGCCGTATGAAACAATTGTCGTACTTTTGCATTTCGTAAATGACAAAGAAAATAATGTATAACCTTAAAAAACAGTAAAATGAAGAAAGTTTTATCATTCGTTGGCTGCGCCCTTTTTGTCGCCGCCATGACCGTTTCCTGCGGTAACAACAACCAGGCCGCTGAGGACACCCTCGCTGAGGACACCATCCTGACCGAGGCCGTTGAGGAAGTCGCTCCTATTGAGGGTGAGGCTGACAACAGCGCCATGCTTGCCGCCGCCGCCGAGGCTGGCCAGAAAATCTGCGAGTGCACCAAGGGTGACGCCGCCAGCATCGAGAGCTGCATGACCAGCGTTCTTGAGGCCGGTTACGCTCAGTACAGTGGCAACGAGGAGTTCGCCGCCGCCGTGCGCGCCGAGATCGAGAACTGCGTCAAGGAGAAAGCTACCGCCGCCGCTAAGGATGCCGCTCAGAAGGGTATCAAGGCCGGTGCCGGCGCCATCGCCAACGAGCTCAAAAAGTAAATAAACGACAACAAAAAAAGGCAGGTTCTTTATCGGACCTGCCTTTTTTCATACCCATACAGCCATGAAAAGAACATTGCTGACAATACTGCTCACAGGAGCATTGATCACCGCCTGCCACAGCAATCAGAAGCCCGAAGAGATACTAGACCACCAGCAGATGGTGGACTTCCTCACCGAGTCGTGCCTGATAGAAGGCTACTGCGCAATAGAGACACGATATAACTTCGACTCATTGACGCCCGAGATGGTATACGCCTACGACGAAATACTGGCCGAGCAGGGCATCAGCCGCGAACAAGTTGAGGCGAGTCTCGCCTACTATGCAAAACATCCTGAGGAATACCTGACCATCCACGAAGATGTGGCGGCAGCGTTAAACGCCCTCGCCGACACCAGCTCATTCTCTGGCGATCTGTAAGCCGCCAAAGGAAATAGCTATAGGCTTTCTGCGTGCAGCAGAAACATTTATCGGGTTAGAGGTCTTCGAGGCAAGGAACCACTGCAGGTAATCAAACATCACGCCGGAGCAGCGACCCGTAAGACGGCTCTCGCGGGCATCAAAAAGAAGCACCTGTGTGGTAATTGTGTCGGGCCACCAGTTGGCACGTATAGTGCCGTCAGACATGTGCAACTCCGTCATCACAGAGTCGTTGCTATAGTATTTAAGGTTGCCACATTTCATATCGCCGGCAAGAGAATTGCCCGGCATGGTATAAGTCCCCGTAGGGGAACTTACGCTCACCCAACCAGTATGTTCACCTACTTCATTAAGTATCTTCAACTCAAAGCGGGGATATGCGGCATCCGGATGATGGGCGTCAATATAAATCCACTCGAAATGATTAGTAGTGGTATCCCTTTCTATATGCGACGTATATGAAAGCGTCTTCCAGTGGCTGTCACCGAAAACCACAGTAATGCTGTCGGTGATTTCCAGAGCCGAGTCATTGTTATAACCATTATAGGTAGTGTCTGGAGGTACAGGCACTGGCTCAACCTCCGGCATATCCTTGCGGCAAGCCGAGAACACCATACTGGCGATGCATGCCACAACAAATAACATTCCGAATATCTTGGCGTAATTTTTCATAATGCGCGATACAAATGTAAAATATTAACGCCGTTCTACACTAATTATTGTATAGAGTTATCTTTTTTTACCATTGGGTCGTGGGCCAACCACCGACCTTCTCTTTTACGCATCTCGATGGTATCACTGAAGTCTTTGATTGGTGTATGCTTATGGTAAACAGCGTATGCTGTAGTATCTGACAGTTGCTTTACAGAAACAATATCTATCGTCGCCGGAGTATCTGATTCTATATAACTGCTATCAACAAACTGCATAAAATAACGAACCATCTCCAACGTCGTATTATTTGTCTCCTCCGTACAATATTGTACAGCTTCATCAAACCGATAATTCGCCACAGCATAATTGTAATCGTATGCTGCATTCTTTATATCTTTGTTTCCACAGGACGCAAAACACATGCAAGCCAAACAAAGAAAAAAATATCTTTTCATTCCGAACACATTAATAACAAAAGGGTGCTCCACTGCTGAAGCACCCTTTTGCATTATCATTACTGATTAGTTTCTTTTACGAGTACCCATGGTAGTCTTAACAGTCTTGGTGCCATCGTTATTGTTGGTCACCTGGGGCTCTTCGGCAGCCTTGGTCTCTTTGTTGTTTCTGGTACCCATCTGGGTGGTCACGGTCTTGGTGCCATCATTATTGTTGACGACAACAGGCTCAGCCTTTTTTTCTGCTTTTTTAGTAACAGCCTTCTTGACGGGTTCCTCAGCGACGGCGACGGTAGTGGTGTCAGCGACCTCTTCCTCAACCATCTCCTCGATGACGGTGGTGTCCTCAACCATGGTGTCTTCCACCTCAGCGGCTTTGTTATTGTTGCAAGCAACGGTCAGAGCCATGGCGGCAACAGCGAGTGCTAAAACTTTAATCTTCATCTCTATTGTTTTTAATCGTTAGACTAATTAGTTATTTAGATAACGAGGTCCCATTTAGCATTGGTGAGGGTCACAGCAAGGGCCTTCTCGCCAAAAGCAGCGGAGATGGTGCCAGAGATAGTCTTGGCCTGGGCATCAAAAGCGCTGACAACGATAGAACCATCAGCAGCAGGAGTGTCATACATGCTGGTGCCATCGAAATACACGGCATAATAGTCGGAGTTGGCGAAGCCATAGGTGTCAACAGCAGCCTTGCAGACGAACTGAACAGAGGCAACCTGAGCGGCGGCATCCTTGTAGATGTCAAACTTAACGAGATCACCGCTAAGATTCTCACAGTCCATAACCTCGTCACAGCTCCAGCTGGTACCGCCAAAAGTCACAGCAATAGCGGGAGTGGGAGTGACGTTGCCATTGTTGGTTGTTTCCTCGTCTTTTTTGCAAGCGGTGAACAGCATAGCACCGGCGAGCAGGGCGACGCCCATCATTTTGAACATGTTTTTCATTGTCTTTTAATGTTTTATAGGTTAATAATTTTTTTCTTTTATTTTGCAAATGTACACCTTTTTCCTGACATGCAACAAAAAAAAGCACTTTTTAATATTTTTTATACATTCGCCTCACTTGCCGGACTTAACATCCAGCGCGTCACGCAGGCCGTTGGCCAGCAGCATGAAGGCCAACACTATAACCATTATTGCCGCGCCTGGGAGCAGGGCCAGGTAGGCGCTGTCGAGCAGCAGGTAGCCGTAGTAGTCCTTGACCATCATGCCCCACGACGGCATAGGGGGCTGCACGCCGATGCCGAGGAAGCTCAAGCCGGCCTCCAGCAGTATGGCGCTGGCGAAATTGCTCGCCGCCACAACAACGACGGCGCCCACGATGTTGGGCAGTATATGCCTGAAAATAGTGCGGAATGTGCTATAGCCCAACGCACGCGTGGCCTCCACATACTCTTTCTCCTTGATGCTGAGCACCTCGCCACGCACCACACGCGCTATGTCAACCCACATCGTCAGGCCCACAGCCACAAAAATCTGCCAGAATCCTTTGCCCAATGCAAAGGTGATGGCTATGACCAGCAGCACCGTGGGTATGGACCACACGACATTTATAACCCACATAATCAGGTTGTCAACCCATCCGCCGCGGTAAGCCGCCAAGGCGCCGAGGGTGATGCCCACCAGCAGCGCTATAAGAATGGCGATGAAGCCCACCGACAGACTCACGCGAGAGCCTATCATTATCATACTCAGCACGTCGCGCCCATACGGGTCGGTACCCAGCACGAAGGTACGCTCGCGCACCGTAGTGCCGTTTGCCGCCACAGCCAGAGGTGCCCCGGCCACCGGCTCGGCATATATGCTGTCGCCCTCGGTGCGGTAAGAGGCTATAGGAATGGCGGTATAGGGCAGCGGCGTGCCCTTGATCATGTTGCGCCGCAACGGCACCGTGTCGCCCACGCAGAGAAACGTGGCCTTGGAGCCCGGCTTCAGCGTCGCCAACTCCAGATACTGCTGGTTGCAGAACGGCGTGGGGTCAGGTGTGATGAGATAACCCAGGATAGCCACTACGGCAAAGAAGCCGATAACCACCAGACTTGCCACCGACAGCGGGTTGCGGCGGAAACGCCGCCACACCATCCTGTCCAGCGACCCTGACGTCACTTCCTTTTTCTTTCCTATGAGCGATAAAAATGTCATACTACATGAACCCCAGCTCCACCTTTATGTCGTCGGGTATCATATCCATGCTCCATGGCGGGTCGAATGTCAGCTCCACATCCACGCTCTTCACGCCGCTGATGTAACTCACCATCTGTTTCACCTCCTGGTACATATACTCAGCCTCCGGACAGTCGGGGGCTGTCATGGTCATCAGTATCTTGACGTTCAGTTCCTCGTCGACATCTACCTTGTATATCAACCCGAGGTCGTAGATATTCACCGGTATCTCAGGGTCATAGATATTCTTCAGGCAGTTGACCACCGCGCTTGTTATCGTTTCTTTCGTTGGCTCCATAGCTGTTTGCTTGTCTACTATTCAACTACTGCCCTTTCACCTTGTATGCCAGCGCGTACATCTTCATCTGCTTCACCATCGAGGTGAGGCCGTTGGAGCGCGTGGGCGAGAGGTGTTCCTTGAGACCTATGGCGTCGATGAAGGCTAGGTCGGCGTCGAGTATCTCCTGCGGCGTATGTCCGTCGAGGGCACGTATGAGCAGGGTGATGATGCCGCGCGTGATGACAGCGTCGCTGTCGGCACGGAAGCGCAACACGCCATTCACAAACTCGCAGCTTAGCCACACCCGGCTCTGGCATCCCTTGATGAGGTTCTGCTCCGTCTTGTCCTTCTCGTCAATGGCCGGGCACTCCTTGCCGAGGTCTATCAGGTAGGCATACTTGTCGAGCCACTCGTCGAAGTTGGCGAACTCGTCGATAATCTGTTGTTCTGTCTCTTGTATTGTCATCATTTCGGTGCTTTATAAATCAGGAATCCGGCGGCGATACCGAAGATAATCTGCGGCAGCAGCACCGCCATGAACGGCGACAGGTTGCCGTTGGTGGCGAACACCGTGGTTATCTTCATGAACACCACGAAGGCGAAGGCTATGGTGATGCCTATGGCCAGGTGCACACCTATGCCGCCACGACTCTTGCGCGCCGCTATAGCCACGCCGATGAAGGTCATCACTATGATGGCCAGTGGGTTCAATATCCTCTGCCACAGCTCTATCTGCGCCTCCTTTATCAGTCCTGTGCCACGGTGCCTCTCCCTGATGATGTGCCTTATCAGCGCCGGCGTATTCATGGTGGTGATGTCCTTCGACAGCAGGTCGAAGTCCTCAGGCTCAAGCCCCAGGTCGCGATGGCCGCCGTCGTCGTATTCAACCTCCTCGTTGCCGTCAGGCTTCATGGTGCGCTTGGCGTAGCCGTAGCATATCCAGTTGGCAGTCGTTGTGTCGTAGGTTATCACCGTCGCCGTCTCGCGCTGCATCAAGCTTCCGTCCTCGTCAAACAGGTCTCGCTGGAACTCCGTCGCATAGTGTTGCGGCACATCGTAGGCCGCTGCGAACACTTGCTCACCGTGGCCCGACTGGAAGTGTATGTTGTTGTAGTAGTTGGTGGCACGCGACTTGACATAGTGTTCCTCAAACTCCAGCAGGTTGCGGTTCGAGATGGGTATGACGAAGTTGCCCAGCAGCAGCACCAGCATAGCCACTATCATCGAGCCATAGACATAGGGGCGCAGCATGCGGCGGTAGCTGACGCCCGACCCCAGTATGGCTATCACCTCGGTGTTGCCCGCCATCTTAGAGGTGAAGAAGAGCACCGAGATGAAGATGAACAGGGGGCTGTAGAGGTTCACGAAGCCCGGGATGAAGTTGCCGTAGTAGTTGAAGACCACCTGCCAGAAGGTGGCATGGTGGCTTATGAAGCGGTCGAGCTTCTCGCTGACGTCGAAGGTGATGATTATGACAATAATCAAAGCCAAGGCCAGCAAGAAGGTCTTGATGTACTTGGCTAAGATATACTTGTCTAATCTTTTCACTACCTAATCAGAGTAGCT
>JAEEGG010004560.1_pt1 | contig 33486 bp, 25 predicted proteins | sample 9134161 | NCBI WGS metagenome assembly JAEEGG01 (sample SAMN16246543, study PRJNA631951) | gut metagenome | biome: gut microbiome; feature: rumen; material: CR-attached | host: Bos | place: Iran: Karaj | collected 2018-10 | reverse complement strand
CATTTTAAGTCTAAAAATGCTGTAACAGCCATTTCGCTTGAATTCCCATCTTTTCCTTGTGAGTCTCAAATGAAAAGAATACCTTTGCAATCGATTAGGGTTTCAATTAACTCTGATTTTGATTCAACCAGCAGCATCCGTCGGGATGACGCGTGCTGCTTTTAAAAAGAAACCTTCCAGATAAAGGGATGGTAAGAGATCGAGATATGTTACAGGGTAGATGGCAACGAAATAATCGGCCTGTCGCTTGGCTCAACGAAGAATTTGCACGATTTAAGAAGATAAAATAGAAATGATAATGGAAACAATGAAACTTTGGAAAAAATCGCGATTAAGCGAGAGCCATGCAAACTCGTTTGCAAATGGCCGAACGGGAGCGATTTATATAATCGCCTTTATGATGCTTGCTGCTTTCTCCCTCGCCTCTTGCAGCAACGACGATAAAAACAACAAAGTCACTGTCCCCAATTTGCAGAAGCCGACAGCAACGACGCAACTGACACTTGAGAACGCCCCCGTCATGGACGGCTCTGATTCTACGGAACCGCTCAGAAGTCTGTTGATGTGCCGATTGCTTGGTATTGAGTACGAATGGAGGCAAAGGCTGCAGACCAATGCAACATGGGGCGTCATTCCACTATGGCACAATAAAGAAACAAAGGATGCAGTACAACGGATCTTGCAGAACCGCAACACTCACGGATCTTTTGTCAGTCTGATAGACGGTGACAACGACATTATCATCACAGCACGCGGCATCAGCCGTGACGAGCAGACATACGCCAACGAAAAGGGCGTCTCGCTTCTGTCCTATCCTGTGGCGAAGGATGCCTTCGTATTCCTCGTCAATCCGAAGAATCCTATTCGCAATCTTTCCAATGAGCAGATGATCAAAATATATACTGGCGAAATCCGCAATTGGAAAGAAGTTGGCGGTAATGATGCCATGATCAATCCCTATATCCGTAATCCGAACTCTGGTAGTCAGGAAAAGATGGAAACAATTGTGATGAAAGACCATCAGATGATAGACTGGCCTGAGATGGTTGGGTATGTCATGCTGTCGCCTTATTATCAGCTTGAACAGGATGAAAACGGAATCGCCTATACACCGTTCTACTATTACGATACAATTGTAAACGACGATCGCACTGAAGTTATTGGCATTAATGGCGTAACGCCAGACAAATCGACCATCGAAAACAATTCCTATCCATACGTGACCGAGGTCATGGCCAGTGTCCGTGCCGACGTTGACAAGGGGAGCACTGCCTATCAGTTGTTCTACCGACTCGCCACAGGTCAGCACAACGACATCGTGCAAGAGAGTGGATATATCATTTGTAAATGATGAAATTAAACATAATGTTGAACTCTTTAACGAAGTAAAAACTATGAGTCCGAATACACATCGTTCCTGTCCTCATGTGTATTAGCAAAGATCAAAGAGGCCTGTCGAAGGGCATGAAGAAGACTGTCAAGCCCGTACTAATGAGCAAGGAGGAGTTTTTCACTAAATTCGTGAAGACCACGGACAACAATGGTAACGTATAATGTCATCGTCTTCGGCGACTGCCGCATGCCGAAGCAGGGCGAGCCGGGACAGTTCGTCAGCTCCGCCGATATCCTGATACACATCGGCGGCACGCTGACGCAGCGGCTCTCCTCCAACAAGCTGGGCAGGGCGATGACAGCCCTGGGCTTCGTCGGCGTGCGCTCCCACGGGCAGCGGGGCTACAACGTCGTAGCCTACAGTCCTGAGGAAGTGAGGGCCAACAGGTCGATGCTGGCCTGCGACGCCAGGCCCGAGTCGGAGGCCTCCACGGTGACGATGGACGAGATCTGTGACACATTTGACACATTATTCTGAGACTTCCTCGTGCGTACTGCGCACGCCTATGCGGTACGCACGTAAAATTTGCATATTGTGTCAATTGTGTCACGTTTAGATGATAGTTTACTGTTTATAGTTTATAAAGATGCTTAGCATGAGTGATGGAAATAGGTTCCACGGAGGAGAGAAATGCCTAGTACGGGTGATGGAGATAGGGAGTATCAGTATATGGAAGATATCAGCAACAGCGTGACTTGGCACATCTATCACCCGTGGAAGATATCAGAACAAACGATAGAAGGCAGGGGTCTCCTTTTGATATATGTCAAGTATTTGTGTGCGCACACAGCAGCGGACACGATTGACAATTTGTAACGAAAGTGGAGTGTTTTGCGGCAAAGTGTAACGAAACGTAAGCAAAGGACGGCGTTTTGTTTACAAAATGATAGTTCGGCAAAGATTTAACAATCAAAGTGAAAGAAAAATGAATGAATATTTATCAAAACGTCGTACCTTTGCAGTCGCAAACAAGTTGCAACGGCGAGTGAAGGCTGCGGTTCAGCATAGCTCGAGCGAGCTCGGTTCTGCATTCACCTTGCACTTCACTTGCACCCGATAGAGGGTTGGGTATTAGTAATAATTAATAAGGTAAAAAGAAAAAGGTATGAAAAGGATTGAAGCAATTATCAGGAAGACGAAGTTTGAGGAGGTCAAGGAGGCCTTGCTCAACTCGGACATCGACTGGTTTGAGTACCATAACGTGCACGGCATCGGTCAGAGCCGTCAGGAGAGGATCTATCGTGGTGTGCAGTATTCGACTGACGTGATAGAGCGTGTGGCACTGACCATCGTATGTCGTGATCCGCTGGTGGAGCCGACGGTGAAGGTGATACTGAAGGTGGCCCATACGGGTGATGTCGGCGACGGCCGAATCTTCGTGAGCGACATGATCGACACATGGAGCATCCGCACAGGTGAACACGGTGACACTGTTTTGAGAGACAAGAAATAAATAAGAAGTATGGATTTAGAAACGAATTCCCGTAATAGTTCGTAATATCCCGTAATAATATTATGGAAATTATGGGTAATTATGGCAATTAGTTTCTTATAAAAAAAAGAATGTTATGAACGAAATTGGATTATCACTCGATACCGTATGGATGCTATTGGCAGCCATGTTGGTTTTCTGGATGCAGCCGGGCTTTGCGCTGTGTGAAGCGGGATTTACGCGTAGTAAGAACACGGCAAACATCCTGATGAAGAACTTTGTCGACTTCATGTTCGGCTCGTTGTTGTTCTTCTTCCTTGGTTTCGGCTTTATGTTTGGTGGCGATGTGCTCGGTGGTTTCATTGGCGCACCCAACTGGGGCAATCTGAGTTTCTACGAGAGCGACCTGCCTGTAGAGGGCTTCTTGATTTTCGAGACCGTGTTCTGTGCTACTGCTGCTACCATCGTGAGTGGTGCTATGGCTGAGCGCACGAAGTTCTCGATGTACCTGATTTACAGTGCCGTCATCTCGCTGATTATCTACCCCGTTGAGGGTCACTGGACTTGGGGCGGTGGCTGGCTCTGCAACGATGCTGCCGACGGCTTTATGATGTCGACCTTCGGCGATGTGTTCCACGATTTTGCTGGCTCTGCCATCGTGCATAGCGTGGGTGGCGTACTGGCTCTGATCGGTGCGCTGGCACTCGGTCCCCGTATCGGCAAATATGACAAGAACGGCAAGAGCCGCGCTATTCCTGGTCACAACCTGACGATGGCCGCCCTGGGTGTGTTCATCCTCTGGTTAGGCTGGTTCGGATTCAACCCCGGCTCACAGCTGGCTGCTTCTGGTGAAGTGAACCGCATTGCCATCTCTCACGTGTTCCTGACCACCAACCTCGCTGCTGCCGCTGGTGGTGTGGCCACGATGTTCCTCACCTATATCAAATACGGCAAACCATCGCTCTCACTGACACTCAACGGTGTGCTGGCAGGTCTAGTAGGTATCACGGCTGGTTGTGACCTCGTATCGCCAGTAGGTGCTGTGATTATCGGTCTGGTATGCGGTCTGGTATTGGTATTTGCCATCGAGTTTATCGACCACAAACTGCACATCGACGATCCTGTGGGTGCCAGTTCTGTACACGGTGTCTGCGGTATCCTTGGTACGCTGATGACAGGTCTGCTGTCAACATCGAACGGTGCGTTCTACGGTCACGGTTTTGGATTCTTCGCTGCTGAATTGTTCGGTGTGTTGGTGATTGACCTCTGGGCTGCCGCCTGCGGATTCGCCCTCTTCTATGGTATCAAGTATGCTCACGGCCTGCGCGTCGGCAAACGTGTCGAGGAAGAAGGTCTTGACATTTACGAGCACGGTGAGGCTTGCTACAACTAAATAAAATGTACTAACAGGACAATAAATTGTGAAATTTGTTGTTAATAAAAGAAAAGGATTATGAAAAAGATTGTTTTATTAGCTATGGGACTGGTCATGAGCATGACCGTCATGGCTCAGGATGAAATTGAGAATGAGAACAAGGTTGAGACAACGATCAGCGGAGATATCGTCAGCAGGTATATCTGGCGTGGTCAGGACTTGGGCGACGTGTCGCTGCAGCCCACCCTCGGTATCGGCTATAAAGGCTTCTCGCTGACAGCCTGGGGCAACGTGGGACTTAGCAAAGCAGAAGACACGAAAGAGTTCGACCTGACACTTGCCTACACTTCCGGCGGATTCAACATCGGCATTACGGACTACTGGTTCGACGCCGGTCTCGACCCTGAGAACCGCTACTTTATGTACAAAGCCCACTCGACGAACCACGTGTTTGAGGCGAACATCGGCTACGACTTCGGTTTCGCATCGCTCCAGTGGTATACGAACTTTGCCGGCAACGACGGCACGAACGAGAGTGGTAAGCGCGCCTACAGCAGCTATTTCGAGGCTAACGTCCCGTTCAAGCTGGCTACGGTCGACTGGACTGCCACAGTGGGCGTCATCCCCTATGCCACGACGTTCTACAACGACTGGACTTCAGGGTTCTCTGTCACCAACGTCGCGCTGAAGGCAACGAAGGATATCCAGATCACCGAATCGTTTAAGATCCCCATCTTCGGACAGGTGGTTGCGAACCCCCGCACTCAGAAAGCATACCTGGTTCTTGGTTTTACGCTGCAACCATAGTCTTCGCCAGGCACGCGTCCCCTCTTCTGTCTCTGACACGGAAGAGGGGATTAATTTTATGGCTTTTGACGATTTGTAACGAAATGATAGGCTTTTGATGCAAAACGTTAGCAAAGTGAAAGCAAATACGTTTGCAAACTTTACATAACGAAAGCAAGTAAGATTTTTAACAATCAAAAAGTAAGTCAATTTGTGGTTATTAATGCAAAATGTATTACTTTTGCACCTTGAATTTAACACAGTATTATATATAAGGTATGAAGATTAAGAAAAGATGGATAATCCTGATGACGGCGATGACACTGATTGCCGTGGCAGGCCTGGCGGTAGGAGAGCCATCCTTTGAGTGTGACTGGTCGGTGATATCTGCGGCCGACGTGGCGTGGCTGATTACGGCCACGATTTTCGTTTTGATGATGACACCCGGACTGTCGTTCTTCTATGGCGGTATGGTGGGTGCGAAGAACGTGATCTCGACGATGCTGCAGTCGTTCATTGCCATGGGACTGATATCGGTGCTCTGGGTGGTTATAGGTTTCTCTTTGTGCTTTGGCGACGACATCGGCGGTATGATTGGCAATCCGCTGACGTTCCCGATGTTCCACGGCGTGGGTGCCGATGTGTATACCACTCCGGCAGGCAACGTCCTGGGCGGTGCAACCATCCCGTTGGCACTGTTCGCCTTGTTCCAGATGAAGTTCGCCATCATCACCCCGTCGCTGATCACAGGTTCGTTTGCTGAGCGCGTGAGGTTCTCGGCCTACATGTTCTTCATGATGTTCTTCTTTTTCGTGATCTACTGTCCGCTGGCGCACATGACATGGCACCCGGAAGGCCTGTTTATGAAGTGGGGCGTCATCGACTTTGCCGGTGGTATCGTGGTGCATGCCTCCTCAGGTATCGCTGCCCTGGCCGGAGCTATCTTCCTCGGACGCCGTAAGGCCGAGACGCGCAAGAGTGAGCCCGCCAACATCCCCTTTGTGCTGCTGGGTGCGGCGATGCTGTGGTTAGGATGGTTCGGCTTCAACGCCGGCTCGTCGCTGCATGCTGACGGACAAGCCGTCAAGGCTTTCCTGAACACGAACACTGCCTCGGCTACGGCGATGATGACATGGATATTCTTCGACTGTCTGCGCGGTCGCAAGCCGTCGGCCATGGGTGCTGCGGTAGGTTGCGTGGTCGGTCTGGTGGCCATCACACCGTCGGCAGGCTATGTCACCGTGGGCCAGAGCATCTTCATTGCATTTGTCATCACGCTGATCTGTAACGTCGCCGTCTACTGGCGTTCGCACTCCCGCATCGACGATGCCCTCGATGTGTTCCCCACCCACGGCACGGGCGGTATCTTCGGTACGGTACTGACGGGAATCTTCATCCAGGAGGGACTCATCGCCGGCACATGGGACGGTTTTGTGATTTTCCTCTACCATCTGCTGGCCATCGTCATCGTGTTTGTCTATACCTTCGGCATGAGCTGGCTGGGCTACAAGCTGATTGACATGCTCATCCCCATGCGCGTCTCAGTGTACAGTGAAAAGGTGGGACTGGACTTCTCGCAACACGACGAGCATTACGGACTGGCGCACATCGGCGAACGGGAACTGGCGGAGTATGAGGAGCACATCAAGGAAAAGGTAAAAAAGTAAAAAGGTGAAAAAGTGAAAAGGTAAAAAAGAAAGCAAACTTCAAAACAACATAGAATGGATACAAAGTACATTTTCGTCACAGGTGGAGTGGTTTCCTCATTAGGCAAGGGAATCATCTCCGCCTCGATCGGCAAAATGTTGCAGGCACGTGGCTACAAAGTGACCATCCAGAAGTTCGATCCCTACATCAACATCGACCCTGGGACACTGAACCCCTATGAGCACGGCGAGTGCTACGTGACGGTGGACGGTATGGAGACCGATCTCGACCTGGGACATTACGAACGCTTTACGGGTATTCACACCACCCGCAACAACTCCATCACGACTGGGCGCATCTACAAGACCGTCATCGACCGTGAGCGGCACGGCGACTATCTGGGTAAGACGATCCAGGTGGTGCCGCACATCACCGATGAGATCAAGCGGCGGATGCTGCGCGAGGGTCTTGATGAAGGCTTCGACTTCGTCATCACAGAGGTGGGCGGTACCATCGGCGACATTGAGAGTGCGCCGTTTATGGAGGCCATCCGTCAGTTGCGCTGGCAACTGGGGCGCAACGCCGTCTGTGTACACCTGACCTACGTGCCCTACCTGAAAGCGGCTGAAGAGCTGAAGACGAAGCCCACGCAGCACTCCGTCAAAGAGTTGCAGGGGATGGGTATCCAGCCCGACATCCTTGTGTTAAGAACCGAACGTCACCTCGACAATGCCCTGCGCATGAAGGTGGCGTCTTTCTGTAATGTCGACCTAGAGTGCGTGGTGCAGAGCGAGGACATGCCAAGTATCTACGAAGTGCCTGTGAGCATGCAGAAACAGGGACTCGACGCCGCGATATTGAGAAAGATCGGCATCCCTGTGGGAGAGACACCGGCGATGCAGCCTTGGCACGACTTCCTCGACAAGCAGCGTAAGGCCACACGAGAGGTGCATGTGGCTTTGGTAGGGAAATACGACTTGCAGGATGCCTACAAGAGCATTCGCGAGAGTCTCAATCTGGCAGGCATCTACAACGATGTGAAGGCCAAGATTCATTTTGTGAACAGCGAGGAGATTACGGCTGAGAATGTCGCCTCGAAATTGGAAGGCATGGCGGGTATCGTCGTCTGTCCGGGCTTCGGCAATCGCGGCATCGAGGGTAAGATCATCGCCGCCGAATATGCCCGTACGAACGACATTCCCACCTTCGGCATCTGTCTAGGTATGCAGATGATGGTGATTGAGTTTGCCCGTAACGTGCTGGGCTATCATGATGCCAACAGCAGTGAGATGGACACGCAGACGCCGCACAACGTCATCGACATGATGGAGGAACAGAAGAATATCACCCAGATGGGTGGTACCATGCGACTGGGTGCCTATAACTGCGAACTCGTCAAGGGCAGCCGAACCTACGAGGCCTACAACGACCTAACAAAGGGTCAGACTTCTTGTGAGGTGATTCACGAAAGGCATCGCCACCGCTATGAGTTCAACAATGCCTATAAGGAGGAGTACGAATCGAACGGTATGAAGTGTGTGGGTATTAACCCAGCCTCCGACCTTGTTGAGATTGTCGAAATCCCAAAGAAGCGCTGGTACATCGGCACACAGTTCCATCCAGAATATTCATCGACGGTCCTGCACCCGCATCCGCTCTTCATGGACTTTATTAAGACTTGCGTCATATCATAATAACGTTATAACGGAATAACGAAAAAGCATGGAACAACTGAAGCATGAGTGTGGTGTGGCGATGATACGCCTGTTGAAGCCGCTAAGTTACTACGAGCAGAAATACGGTTCGTGGCGCTACGGTTTCAACAAACTCTACCTGATGATGGAGAAGCAGCACAATCGCGGACAGGAGGGTGCCGGTATCGCTTCCGTCAGTCTTATGAAGGAGCCAGGCACGGAGTATATGTTCCGTGAGAAGGCCGAGGGCAAGGATGCCATCACGGAGATTTTCAGTCGCGTGACAGAGGAGATGGCCGGCGAACTGCTGATGGGACATCTGCGCTATTCGACGACAGGCAAGAGCGGACTGACGTTCGTACATCCGTTTCTGAGACGTAACAACTGGCGGGCGAAGAACCTCTGTCTGTGCGGCAACTTCAATATGACCAATATCGACGAAGTCTTTCAGTTCCTCACCCAACAAGGCCAGTCGCCGCGAATCTATGGTGACTCGTATATCACCCTCGAACTGATGGGCCACCGTCTGGACCGTGAGGTGGAGCGACTCTATGCCCTCGCGAAAAAGCAGGGATTGAAAGACACCGCAATTACCGATTATATCGACAATCACGTGGAGATGGCCAATGTGCTGAAGAGCACGATGAGCCATTATGACGGTGGCTATGTGATGTGCGGACTGACGGGAAGCGGCGAGATGTTTGCCGTACGCGACCCTTGGGGCATCCGGCCTGCATTCTACTATCGCGATGACGAGATGATTGCTCTCGCCAGCGAACGGCCTGTACTGCAGACGACATTCGACCTGCAGACAGAGGATATCTGTGAACTCCAGCCAGGCGAGGCACTGATCGTGCATAAGAACGGGGAGAGCCAGCTTGAACAGATTATGCCAGCCCAGCCCCTGAGTGCCTGCTCGTTCGAGAGGATTTATTTCAGTCGTGGTTCAGACCGCGACATCTATCAGGAGCGCAAACGACTGGGTGAGCAACTCACGCCTGCTATCCTCAAGGCCATCGACGGCGATGTGGATCATACGGTCTTTTCGTATATCCCCAATACGGCTGAGGTTGCCTTCTATGGTATGACGGATGGTTTCCGCAAACTGCATGGAGAGGTTCGTACGGAAAAGGTGGTTTGGAAAGACATCAAACTGCGCACCTTTATCGCTGATAACTCTGAGCGCAACGATCTGGCTGCCCACGTCTATGATATCAGTTATGGTTCGCTGAAGCCTGAGGAGGATAACCTCGTCATCATCGACGACTCGATTGTGCGTGGTACGACGCTGAAAGAGAGTATCTTCAAGATTCTCGACCGTCTGCATCCCAAGAAGATCGTGATGGTGTCGAGTTCGCCGCAGATCCGCTATCCTGACTACTACGGCATCGATATGTCGCATCTGGAAGAACTCTGCGCCTTCCGTGCGGCTATCGCGCTGATTAAGGACAGGGGCATGCAGAAACTGATTGCCGATACGTATAAGGCCTGCAAGTATTCGCCGGCCTCACTGAATCATGTGCGTAATATCTATGCACCGTTCACCGTCGAGGAGATCAATGATAAGATTGTGGAGATGTTGCATCCTGAGGGTATGCAGGCGCCCATCGAACTGGTGTATCAGAGCATCGAGGGTCTGCACAAGGCCTGTCCCAATCACCCTGGCGACTGGTACTTCACGGGCCATTACCCCACCCCTGGCGGCATCCGGATGGTGAACCAGGCGTTTGTGAATTATGTAGAACAAGTATTAAAGTTACAGTTATAATAATAAGATGAAGAGACAAGCAAGACTGATCCTCAATGACGGCACGACGTTCTGCGGCTGGGCTTTCGGCGCAGAGAAGAACGTGTCGGGCGAGGTGGTGTTTAACACGGCGATGACGGGCTATCCGGAGAGTCTGACGGATCCCAGCTATGCCGGACAAATGCTGGTGATGACCTATCCGCTGGTGGGTAACTATGGTGTGCCGACGACAGAAGCAGCGGACAACGGTCTGCCCAAACTGATGGAGAGCGAACGAATCCACGCCACGGCACTGATCGTGGCAGACTATAGCGAGACCTATTCACATTGGAATGCCCAGGAATCCCTGGATGCGTGGCTGAAGCGCGAAGGTGTGCCGGCTCTCACAGGCATCGATACCCGCCGACTGACGAAGGTTTTGCGAGAGAGCGGCGTGATGATGGGGCGGCTGGAGATCGGTTCCGTAAGTCGCTGTAATACAGCGACGAACACAACCGAGGACTACGGCAGCGTGAACTGGGTAGAGAAGGTGAGCTGCAAGGACGTTATCACTTATCAGCCTGAGGGTGAGAAGAAGCATCGCGTCGTTTTAGTCGATTGCGGTGTGAAGGCGAACATCATCCGCTGTCTGTTGCGGCGCGGCATCGAGGTGGTGCGGGTGCCTTGGGACTATGATTTCAATCAATTGGAGTTTGATGGGCTGTTCTTGGCGAATGGTCCGGGCGACCCTGAGCAATGCAGCAAGACGGTAGAGCATATCCGCACATTCCTCAACAACCCGCACGTCAGACCATGTATGGGTATCTGCCTCGGTAACCAACTCTTAGCCAAGGCGGCAGGTGCCAAGACCTACAAACTGAAATACGGTCACCGTTCCCATAACCAGCCCGTGCAACGCGTCGGCACTACCCAGTGCTTCATCACCTCCCAGAACCACGGCTATGCGGTGGACGCCTCCACCCTGCCGTCAGACTGGGAACCGCTCTTCGTGAATATGAACGACGGCTCGAACGAGGGTATCCGCCATACGTCGAAGCCCTGGATGTCGGCCCAGTTCCACCCAGAGGCCTGCAGCGGCCCTGTGGATACGGAGTTCCTGTTTGATGAGTTCGTCGCGATGTTAGAACCCACCCCCAATGCGAGCAAAACTAATTACGCTCCCCTCCTTTCGGGAGGGACTGGGGGTGGGTCAAAAGTCCTCCTCTTGGGCAGCGGTGCCTTGAAGATCGGTCAGGCGGGTGAGTTCGACTATAGCGGTGCCCAGGCACTCAAGGCCCTGAAAGAAGAAGGCATCCACTCCGTACTCGTCAATCCTAACATCGCCACCGTCCAGACGTCTAAAGACGTAGCCGATACCGTCTATTTCCAACCCGTGACCCCCGAGTTCGTGGAGCGTATCATTGAGAAAGAGCGCCCTGATGGCATCCTTTTGAGTTTTGGCGGTCAGACGGCCCTCAACTGCGGTGTGGAACTCTACCAACGCGGTGTGTTGGAGAAATACGGTGTGAAGGTGTTAGGTACCCCCGTACAAGCCATCATCGACACGGAAGACCGTGACCTCTTTGTGAAACGCCTCGATGAGATCGGCGTGAAGACCATTAAGAGTCAGGCTTGCAACACCATCGACGAAGTACGTCAGGCCGCCGCCGAACTGGGTTTCCCCGTGATCCTCAGAGCCGCTTATGCGTTAGGTGGTCTTGGTTCCGGCTTCTGCGACAACGAAGAGGAACTGAATGCACAGGCCGAGGAAGCCTTCTCGTTCTCGTCGCAGGTACTGGTGGAGAAGTCGCTGCGAGGCTGGAAAGAAATCGAATACGAGGTGGTACGCGACCGTTACGACAACTGCATCACCGTCTGTAATATGGAGAACTTCGACCCGCTGGGTATCCATACGGGTGAGTCGATTGTGGTGGCACCCAGCCAGACACTCTCCAACACCGAATATCATAAACTGCGCGCCCTCGCTATCAAGATCATCCGTCATATCGGCATCGTGGGCGAGTGTAACGTGCAGTACGCCCTCGACCCCAATTCTGAGGACTACCGCGTCATCGAAGTCAACGCCCGTCTGAGTCGTTCTTCGGCCTTAGCATCAAAGGCGACGGGCTACCCCCTGGCTTTCGTCGCTGCAAAACTTGGACTTGGCTATGGTCTCTTTGAACTGAAGAATTCCGTCACGAAGACCACCAGCGCCTTCTTCGAGCCCGCCCTCGACTATGTGGTGTGTAAGATCCCCCGTTGGGATCTGACTAAGTTCCACGGCGTGAAGCGCCAACTCGGCTCATCGATGAAGAGCGTGGGTGAGGTGATGGCCGTAGGCCGTACCTTTGAGGAGTCCTTGCAGAAGGGTCTCCGTATGATCGGGCAGGGTATGCACGGCTTCGTGGAGAACCACGAGATCAGGATTGCCGACATCGCCACCTCCCTCCACGAACCGACGGACATGCGTATCTTCGTGGTGTCGAAGGCACTGAAGATCGGCTACACCGTTGAACAGATCCATCAGTTGACGAAAATCGACCGCTGGTTCCTGCAGAAGCTGAAGCACATTGTCGACATCGACCAGCAACTGAAAGAGTGCGACCAGTTGTCTGAGGTCTCCGAGTTTATGGAGCCGAGTGAGTTCAAGGAGTATCTGGCGTCGCCGGAAATCGCCCCGTTGCTGCACGCTGCCAAAGTCTATGGTTTCTCCGACTTCCAGATAGCCCGTGCGATAGGCCTGGAGCATCGGATGAAGATGGAGCAGGCTGGCCTCACCTTCCGCAAATGGCGCAAGATGCTTGGTCTCGTGCCCACCGTCAACCAGATTGACACCCTCGCCGCGGAATACCCCGCCCAGACCAACTACCTCTATCTTTCTTATCTTTAATCGTCATAACGTCATAACGATATAAGGAAATAACGTCAAATCGAAAATTATCAAATTGTAAAATATTTTGCATTATGTGTGGAATCGTAGCAATATTAAATGTCAAGGAGCAGTCGCATGCTCTACGTGATAAAGCATTGAAGATGAGTCAGAAGATCCGTCACCGCGGACCTGACTGGAGTGGTATCTATTGTGGTGGCTCTGCCATCCTCGCCCATGAGCGTTTGAGTATCGTGGATCCTGAATCAGGCGGCCAGCCTCTCTACAGCCCAGACCGTAAGCAGGTTTTGGCTGTAAACGGCGAGATCTATAACCATCAGGAGATCCGCCGCCGCTTTGCCGGACAGTACGAGTTTCAAACGGGTTCTGACTGTGAGGTTATCCTCGCTCTCTATCGTGAGAAGGGCATCGACTTCCTCGAAGACCTCAGCGGTATTTTCGCCTTCGTGCTCTACGATGAGGAGCGCGACGAGTTCCTGATTGCCCGCGACCCCATCGGTGTCATTCCCCTCTACATCGGTTACGACAGCGACGGTACTGTCTATGTCGCCTCCGAACTGAAAGCCCTTGAAGGCCAGTGTGAGCGCTATGAGCCCTTCCTGCCCGGCCATTATTATTGGAGTGTTGACCCTGGCCAGAAGTGGTACTACTGTCGTGACTGGATGCAGTACGACGCCGTCAAGGACAATCCCGCCTCTGTGGAAGCCATCCACGATGCGCTGGAGGCTGCCGTCAAGCGTCAGCTGATGAGTGACGTGCCCTACGGTGTGCTGCTCTCTGGCGGTCTCGACTCATCGGTCATCTCCGCCATTGCAGAGAAATACTCTGAGATGCGTATCGAGGATGACTCGAAGACCAAGGCTTACTGGCCCCGTCTGCACTCGTTTGCCGTGGGACTGAAAGGAGCCCCCGACCTGGCGAAGGCCAAACTCGTGGCCGACCATATCGGCACCGTCCACCACGAGATCAACTACACCATTCAGGAGGGGCTCGATGCCATTCGCGACGTCATCTACTTCATCGAGACCTACGATGTCACCACCGTCAGGGCCTCCACGCCGATGTACCTGCTGGCCCGTGTCATCAAGTCGATGGGCATCAAGATGGTGCTCTCCGGTGAGGGTGCCGATGAGATCTTCGGCGGCTACCTCTACTTCCACAAAGCCCCGACAGCCAAGGACTTCCACGAAGAGACCGTGCGCAAACTCTCGAAACTCTATCTCTACGACTGCCTGCGCGCCAACAAGAGCCTCTCTGCCTGGGGTGTCGAAGGCCGTGTGCCCTTCCTCGACAAGGAGTTCCTCGATGTGGCCATGCGCACCAACCCCGCAGCAAAGATGTGTCCTGGTACCACCATCGAGAAGAAGATCGTGCGTGAGGCCTTTGCCGATATGCTGCCAGAGGCGGTGGCCTGGCGTCAGAAGGAGCAGTTCAGCGACGGTGTCGGCTATTCGTGGATCGACACACTGAAGCAGATCACCTCCGAGGCCGTCAGCGACGAAGAGATGGCCCATGCCGCTGAGCGTTTCCCCATCAACCCGCCAAAAAACAAGGAGGAGTACTACTATCGCTCGATCTTTGCTGAGCACTTCCCCTCCGACTCTGCCGCCCTCAGCGTACCCAGCGAGGCCAGTGTAGCCTGCAGCACCGCCATTGCCCTCGAATGGGATGCCGCCTTCAAGGGCATGAACGACCCCTCGGGCCGTGCCGTCAAAGGCGTGCATGAGCAAGCCTATTAAACATACGTAAAGGTTGGGGCGATTTCGTAAAATATATGAAATCGCCCTAAACTATTTGCATTTCTCACAGAAAATGATTAACTTTGCACCAAAAAGGTGTGAAGATGAAACAAATTGCACGAACAATCCTATTACTGGTGGCCATGTGTGCCCTCACTCAGACGACCCTGGCACAGGACATCAAAAAAGCTATCCGAGAGCATTATGCCGAGGCGAAAGCATACGTGGATCAGGTAAAGAAGATGGAGGCCGAAGGCTTCTCATACCCCGTGCCCCAGTACTTCTCGGCACACGTCAGGCAGAACCTCCCCGCCACGGGCTTTCATCAGGAAGAGCTGTTGATGTACTACCAGGAGCGGCGCGACAGTGTTGAACAGATCTACCCCTCGCTTTTTCTGGATTTCGCCATCAAGAAGTACAACTTCGCCGCACGTGAGTACTATGAGGAATATCTCTACGACGAGCAGGGCCGTATCCAGTTCATCTATGCCACCGCACCCATCCTCGACTACGAGAATGACTACGAGTTCCGCCTCTATTTCTCCGACGGCCAGCTCATAGAGCTCCTGGTGAAGCGCCGTCCGCAAGGCAAGGGGGAGTACACCACCGTCTATACGGGCAAGACCGTCCCAGAGGAGTACAAGTATTCCTATAACAGCTACTACAGCACGTCGCAAAACGTGATGCGCACCTTCAACGCCATCGACGAAGGCCGACAACTCTAACTTTGTATTTTTCTAATCTATTTATTTTATAATTTTCTAATTTTATCCCGATGGAAACAACATTAGTATTACTGAAACCCAGCTGCGTACAGCGTCAGCTGATTGGCGAAGTCGTTAACCGTTTTGAGCGCCGCGGACTCCGCATCTCCGGCATGAAGATGATGCAGTTGAGCGATGAGATCCTCCGTGAACACTATGCCCATCTCGTCGACAAGCCCTTCTTCCCCTCACTCTGTGCCTCGATGCAGGCCTCACCCATCGTGGCAATGGCCATCTCGGGCGTAGAGGCTGTCCAAGTGGTGCGCACGATGGCAGGTGTCACCAACGGCCGTCAGGCAGCCCCTGGCACCATCCGTGGCGACTACTCCGTGAGCAACCAGCAGAACATCGTCCATGCCTCTGACTCTGTGGAGAACGCTGCCATCGAGGTAGCCCGCTTCTTCCGTCCGGAAGAGATCTTCGACTATCAGAGCGGCGCCTTTGCCTACGTCTATGGCGATGGCGAATGCAAGTAAGACCGCGATCGTCACGATGGCACTCCTCCTCGGAGGATGTCATCAGCTGATGGCGCAAGGAGATGCCGACAGCGTCTCCTTGCGTCCGTCTTTCGGTTTGGACTACACCAGCGAACTGCAGACCGACTTCAGCCGTGCCAAGTGGAACAACATCCTCCAGCTGCGCGCCGACGTGCCACTGTCGAGGAAGTTCTCCTTCCATGTGGCTTCCTCCAGCTTCGTCACCACCAATGAGGAATATCTGGCCGACGACCTACAGGGGTTCTCCAACATCGACTCGTGGAATATCCCGTTTACCTTTATGGTTGCCGGTTTCACTTGGCACATCAACGACCGCCACTCACTCTTCGCCGGCATCCGCCGCATCGATGAGGACTACTTCTGCAGCGACGCCCACGCCCTCTTCACCAACAGTTCGTGCGGAGGTTACCCCACGATTACTTTCAACTATCCCGTTGCTATTTATCCCGTGTCGGCGATGGGCATCCACTATGCCTATGACTCTGAGAACCTGGGCGTTCAGGCTTCGATATACAACGGTATGGCATCCGATGAGCTGACAGGGCGATACAACATGTTCCGTGTCTGTCCCAAGAGCGACGGCGTATTAGTGTTCAGTCAGGTGGAATACCGCCATCAGGAAAGCCGCTATGGCATCGGTGCGAGCCTTTTTGAGTCTGAGACGTGGGAGGAAGAATGGAAACCGTACCATCGTTCATGGCGGAGATAAGTAAATTCTGAAGACTGGTCAACAATGATATCACTGTCACCTCCAAAATTTACAAAAGAAAGAAAATGAACCCAAAATGAAAGTTTTTATCCTATTTTGCTTGTTGGTATGAATAATTTTTGTACTTTGACTCCGTCGAAAGTACTCTCGTTCGACAATAAAAACAAAAAAAACGTTTTTTGTTTTGTATTGTGCTCACTTATTCGTACCTTTGCAAAAGTAATGACGGTTACGGTAATTGTAAATACTATTTTAAGATATGAAGTTCTACGATAGGGAAAACGAGCAACAGGTGCTTGGCGAGGTTTTGCAGCAGAGCCGACGCGAAGCACGAATGACGGTGCTGATGGGACGCAGACGTATTGGAAAGACAGAGCTCTCACAGCGATGCGGTGATGACAACGTACTTTATTTCTTTGTGGGAAAGAAGGCTGAGACGCTACTATGCCAGGACTATGTACGTGAGATACGTGAGAAGCTGGATACACCTATTCTTGGCACACCAACCTCCTTCTCCGAAGTATTCAGGTTTGTACTCCAGTTGTCTGAGAGCCGTCCGTTCACGCTCATTATCGACGAATTCCAGAACTTCTTAAAGATAAACCCTGCCATCTTCAGCGACATTCAGCGTGACTGGGACTTACACAAACGCAACAGTCACCTAAACCTCATCAGCGGCTCGGTATTCACACTGATGACGAAGATCTTCGAAGACAAGGAAGAACCATTGTTCGGACGTGCCAACGAGAAGATGACCCTTGAGCCGTTTACTACCGATGTGCTGAAGCAGATTCTGGCAGACTTCAATCCGAAATATATGCCGGAGGACTTGCTGGCTCTGTATAGTATTACCGGTGGCGTTCCCTGGTATGTCACGCTGCTGCTCGACAAGGGCAAGGCCACCAAAAACAAAATGCTGGCAGCACTGACTGAGGAGAACTCGCCTTTCATCAATGAGGGAAATAATATTCTGATAGAAGAGTTTGGCACAGATTACGTCACCTATTTCTCTATCCTCACCTGCATAGCCAGCGGCATGAAGACCCGTGCAGAGATAGAGAACGAACTCCAAAACAACAATATCGGTTCCTATTTGGTGAAACTGGAGGATTATTATAAGGTAATCACCAAGTCGTTGCCCATTTTTGCCAAGGAGAACAGTAAGAAGGTACGATATGCGCTGAACGACTGCTTCCTGATATTCTGGTTCCGCTTCTTCTATAAGTATCAGGCACTGGTGGAGAACAAGGCCCTGAAAGCACTCGGTGACATTATCAAGCGCGACTACAGTGGAGTGTCTGGTCTGATGATGGAACGATACTTCATGAAGAAATTCCAGGAAGAGGGCCGCTATATCGTTGGGAAATGGTGGGACAGGAAGGGCGACAACGAAATCGATCTCATAGTCGTTGACATCATCGAGAAAGAGGCGTGGATCTATGAATTAAAAAAACAAGGCTACCGCTACAAAGAAGATGCCTTCCGCGAAAAGGTTGACAAAGTTCTAGAACAGACACCCGAGCTTCGTAAGATGACGATTCATGTCGGGTCGTTGTCTCTTGAAGATATGTAAGGACAAAAGACATGAACTATCGAGTTTCATTGGAAGAAAACAAACAGTTAAACGAATTACATGGCCTACTATTCACGACATTCCATTTTTCTATACGATAACGACAAACAGAAACTTTTATACCTTCAATCCCTTATTGAAGAAGAGAAACTATCTTTTGAGTTGAGAGAGGAAACCGTCTATCAGTACGATGGGGAACCTCTCAACATACTGTGTATAAGCGATGCCAATTATGACCCAGAAATTGGATGTTCATGGTATAGTTTTGATCATGACATGGAACGCATCTCTGAGAAATTCAATCAGAAATACCCTGATGACCTAATCGCTGTATATGTAAAAACCGAAGACGGCTACGAGATTCTATATGAATTTCACGATGGTGTGAGCAACTATACTGACATCATTCACTTTCAAACCGAGCTCAACAAAGTCTGCGAGGAGTTAAATCAGAAAAATGCAGAAGTGCCCGTCCCGCTTTTTGAAGTCATTGATATAGCACATCATCCAACAGTTCTTTTTCACTTTGGGGCTTATACTTTCATTGGATATAACGTTTTCGAACTTTATAGCGAGGACAATCGAACTTATGGAGCTGTTGCATCATTTGGCCATTCGAGTCGAAACCACAATCATCTTCCTTATAGAGCCAAAGCCCAACAGATACTCTATGACTATCTGTTGGAGATACGAAAGGCAGGAAAATTAAGATGACTTAATGGCACGAACGACATTCCCACGGTGGGAATGTTTTATTCCCAGGCCGGGAATATATTGTTCCCAAGCTGGGAATAAATAGTTCCCAGTAAGGGAACATTTGACGCAAATAAAGCAAGGTTTAGCACAAATAAGGCGGCATTATTGAAAATTAAGCTTGCATTATTGACAGAAAACGACAGAGTATTAACGAAAAGTGGTCCATCTCTCCCGTCGGATGGTGCCGAGCCCTTTAAACAAAGGGATCTTGCCATTTTCATCTCTCCCGTCATCTCTCCCACGTCTCTCCCAAATCACTCCCGTCATCTCTCCCGTCGATACACCTAAAACGAGTGTCGACGTCTCAACCGACTGCCTACTCCGCAGATTTGATTTTAACAATTGAGAAAAACTTGGAAATAATTTAAGAAAAGACTTGCATAACTCAAATAAATTACGTACCTTTGTACCATCGAAAAACACGCTGTGAAAAGCGCAACGAAACTGCTACAAGGAGATGGCAGCAAGGAGATAGAATAATCTTTTGAAGAACATATATTATGGAGAAAAACATGACCACAACTGGTGAGGCACTCGCTGCTTCACAGGAGGTAACGCTCGTCATTGAGCAGTTCCTCAACGAGAACTACCGCTTCCGTAGGAACGTTCTGAACGGAAAGGTAGAGTTTGCAATCCTGCCCAAGGAAACTGGGGCAAAGCTCTCTGGCGCCTCTGATGAGGCTGAATTGATTTACAGGCCGTTGACACAGGCTGCTCTCAACAGCATCGTGATTCGTGCCAAGCGCGAACAGGTGATGGAAAAGGGCAGTCCGAAAGCGGAGATTACGGAATATGTGCAATCGGAAGAGGTTCCTGAACACAATCCCGTTCAGGGCTTTCTGAGCAGTCTGCCCAATTGGGACGGACAGAACCACATTGCGCGCATCTTCGGACGCATTCCTGGTATTACGTCTGAACAGCTGAACTATCTGACCATCTGGCTACGTTCGGCTGTAGCCCACTGGATGCAGATGGACATGTTGCACGGCAACGAGTGTGTCCCTACGCTGATTGGTGCGCAGGGCTGTGGCAAGACGACCTTCGTGCGCCGTTTGCTGCCTCACCATCTGCGCGAGTACTATCTGGATCACCTGAACCTGTCGAACAAGTTCGACAAGGAGATGGCGCTGACGAACAATCTCTTCGTCAATCTGGATGAGCTCGACGCCATCCGTCCCTCCCAGCAGTCGTCGCTGAAACAGACGCTGAGTGTCAGCAAGGTGAACGGACGTCCTATCTTCGGACGTGCCCAGGAGGACCGCACGCGATTTGCCTCGTTTGTGGCAACTACCAACAATCGTCATCCGCTGAAGGATGCCACTGGTTCGCGTCGCTACATCTGCATCCTGATTCCTGACGGACGGATGATTGACAACACGGGCGACATTGACTATGGTCAGTTGTATGCGCAGGTGGTGTACGAACTGCTGGAGCAGAAAGCTCCCTACTGGTTCAACAACGATGAGGTGGCTCGTATCCAGCAACTAAATCAGGAATTCATGGAAAAGAAGGACCTGGGCGAGATGTTTGTGGCGTGCTTCCGTCAGCCTCATGAGGGCGAGGTGGTGAAGATGATGAACTGTGGCGAGATGATCAGCCTCATGCAGAAGGACTATCCGTCGCTGCAGAACACCGTTGGCAACAAGGTCAGGCTTGGCAAGACCATCTCGGCCCTTGGATTCAAGCACAAGGAGCATTCCCATGTGGCTTACTACGAGGTCGTTCCATTGAAGGCAGCATGAGGGGTGATGGGAGAGATGAAGGAGAGATATGGGAGAGATGAAAAAAATCTCTCCCATGCTGAAACCTCTTTGTACAAAGGCGATTCCCAGCGAATATGGGAGAGATGAGGGATTTTTGAGTTAAGAGTAAAATTTAAATGATATGGAAAACAAAGAATTAAAAGCGAAAGACATCCCTATGGGCTATGCCCTGTGTTTCAACGATGCGTGCAAGCGCAAGGACACCTGTATGCACTATCACGCCAGGCTGTTGACGAGCCCGCAGGAACGGCATATTGGTCAGGCGGTGTATCCTACGGCCTGGCAGGATGGCGAGTGTCGCTGTTATTGCGAGAAACGATTGGTAAGGAAGGCTTGGGGATTTAGTCATCTGTATGACAATGTGCCGCGTCACCAAAAGGCGGAGGCCCGCCACTGTGTGCGCTCATACTTTAGCGCCGGCATGGGCCCTTACTACCGTTACCATCACGGCGAAAACAAGCTCTCGCCCAAGCAACAGGATGACATCATGCAAATCCTATCCCACTTCTGCTGTACCGACGGCATCCATTTCGACCACTACGAAACAGACTGGGATTTCGGATGACAGACAACGTCAATTCCTTTAACAATCAAAGCGAGCCGCTGATAACAGCAGCTCGCTTTATACTCATATCTTCATATTTCGCTTGCATTCACATCAGCCATCAGACCTCATACATCCGACATCTTCCAGCCATATTTCGCTTGCAAAGATACACCTTTTTTATTAATATCGCATGCAAAAACAGAAAATGTTATATCTTGGAAGATAGATTTTACGCAGGTTCAAAAGCAAAATCACTCGTATGACAGTACCAGTCCCTCCTGTCATACGTACGTTTTTTACGCTCTGACGATTAAATTTTTCTTAAATTATACCTTATTATAATAAGATAATGGAATTATTTTGTATCTTTGCAAACAAGTATCGGCTAATCGTCGTAAACGACGCAAGCTAAGGCTGATTCTCTGAGTGCAGGGTGCCGGTATGATTTTAGTGGTAGATAAAGCGTTTGCTGTTTATTCGAAATGTTCGAGAAACTTGGCGGTTGACAGAACACACTGCGAATGGATAGAAAGCGGGCGTTCACGTATAGGCGTGGACGTTCTGCTCCGTCCTCGCAATGTAGGTTCCGCCAAGTACCTTCGAACATAGGATGTGAGACGTCGTCCACGTTCTTTTTGTTCAGGCACTTGGCGGAATATTCGTATCAGATAGCGGCGTATAAACGATAGTACGCTTATGCAAGCAACCAATAGCGACAATCCCGTACTGAACAATCCGTACGAGGAGCCGAAGTATTACTACGATACTGTGCGTGGTAATCTTGACTATAATAAAGTGCTCAAAGGGCGTCGTCCCTATATGGGCAATATAGATATTACACCTTCGTCTACAAGGACCGAGGGTGAGTTCTTTTCAGACTCAGATTTCTCAGATTCCACTGACCCCAATGTTCCTTTTATCAACTCCATTCGCGCTGAAGTGAAGAAGTGGCGCGAAGATGGATATCCAAAGACTACGCGCATCACTCGCAATCTTCTCAACTTCTGGTTTGTGGAACCTCGCCAGAACAATCTTCGTCTTTTCTTTTGTCAGCGTGAGGCAGTTGAAACTGCAGTTTATCTGAACGAGGTGGCTGACCTTGACCCTAATGTTGGTCGCTATCTGCTACATCAGTTGGAAGAAAGACTCAGCGAAGTCTCTGATGATCCAGCCTACCAGCTGCCTCGAACTGCCTTTAAGATGGCAACAGGCACAGGTAAGACTGTCGTGATGGCGATGCTGATACTCTACAACTACCTGAATAAACGCGAATATCACAACGATACTCGTTTTGTTGACCATTTCTTGTTAGTGACACCAGGCGTGACTATTCGAGAACGTTTGAATGTACTCTATATTGATAACTCCCATACTAATATTAACGATCGTAACGACTACTACCATCGTCGTGGATTGATTCCTCGCCAATACGAACAGCAACTGGGAGGTTTGAACGCCTGCATCCAGATTCTGAACTATCAGCAGTTGGAACCCAAGATGCTGAAGGGCAAACATGAGTCACCACTGGATGGCAAGTTGCACTACGATGAAGATGGCAATTTGGTGAAGCAGCAGGTAAAAGAAAGCTACGCCACTCTCTTAGGGCGTCTGCTAAAGGGTATGAAGGGTAAGCGTATCGTTGTCATCAACGACGAGGCCCACCATTGCTACCTGCCCAAGAACTGGGAATCATCTAATGATGAAGAGGCCAGCGAAGGTGTTGAAGAGAACAAGTACGCTATGATATGGTACGAGGGTCTGCGTCAGATGAAACTATGTGGTTATAAGATTCAGCACGTCTACGACCTGTCAGCTACACCTTATTATCGCAAAGGTAGCGGCTATCAGGAGTATTCACTATTTCCATGGGTGGTAAGCGACTTTGGATTGGTGGAAGCCATCGAGAGCGGTTTGGTAAAGATACCATTCTTCCCAGCCTTCGATACAACAGCTGACGAAGAACCCAAGTTCCTGCAAATCTATAAGCATATACGTTCTGAAATACCCAAGAAAGGTATGCGTGGCAAGCGCAAGCAAGATCGCGAAGAAGGCAATGAGGAGGATAAAGGCAAAGAGCTTGCACCCAAGATTCCTGCATTGCTACGTACTGCCCTCGACCAATTCTATAAAGACTATGAGGACTACGAACGAGGACTAAGAGGAAGTGGCGAGGCTGCCAAGGATATTTTCACTACTCCACCTGTATTCATCGTAGTCTGCAACAACACCTTCTTCTCGAAAGAAGTTTATAAGGAGTTGGCTGGATGGGAAACCACCAACGACGATGGCGAGATAGAACGTCATCCTAGCAAATACGACCTCTTCTCTAACTACGACCCAAGTACAGGATTGCCTCGCCAAAAGTCGCCAACATTGCTGGTAGATTCTGTGGCGTTGGATTCTGCTGCCGATGTGGTGGACGAGGACTTTAAACGTATCTACGCAAAAGAGATAGAGGATTTCAAACGCGAGTATGCCATTAAGAATGGTTCTGGCAATGCAGACAAACTGAAGGATGCTGACATCCTGCGCGAAATCGTAAATAGTGTGGGTAAGCAAGGAACTCTAGGTGCTGATATTCGTTGCGTAGTGAGCGTTGGAATGCTAACTGAAGGTTGGGATGCCAACACTGTTACCCATGTGTGTGGTGTTCGTGCCTTTGGCTCGCAGTTACTTTGCGAGCAGGTTGTTGGTCGTGCGCTACGTCGTCGTAATTACGATTTGGTGGCATACGACAAAGACGGCAAGGAGATTCCTGAAGAGAATATCCGTCGCTATAAGCCAGAGAACATTACCTACAAATATCCTCCTGAGTACGCCCATATTATTGGCGTACCATTCAAGAACTTCAAGGGTGGTACTGGTACTCCGCCACCTCCACCAAGACCAAAGACAGAAATAAAAGCTCTGAAAGAGCGAAGCGAACTGGAAATCAAGTTTCCCAACGTTACTGGCTACAAGAGCGAGAGCATCGACGAGAAGATAGAGGCCGACTATACAGGCGTGAGTCCTTTTGTCATCGACTTCCGCAGTCAAATTCCACAAAGGACGCACCTCGCATCGCCTATCAACGATAAGGATGTCATCATGCAGACAGACGTAGAGGAACTGCGTGACCATTTCATCATTTTCTATCTCACGCAGCTAGTGATTAGCGAGAAGTATTCTGTTGATGGCCCACAATTCCAGAAGTTCAACCAACTGAGGGATATTGTGGAATACTGGTACTACCATCAAATTCAGATTATTGGTGGCAGTGGTGATATGCGCCGTTTCGTCATTATGTACGATGCTAAGGAGGTGGTGAGCAGCATCTACGCTGGCATCCATCAGCGCAATGTGGCTACAGGTCATGTACGCTTGACGCCCATTCTCAATTTCTATAATCCTGAAAGCAGCACTCGCTATGTGCGTGGCTATACATCGATGCCTACCATTGACACCACGAAGAGTCATGTCAACAAAGTGGCTGCAGAAGAGGATTCCTGGCAACAGATAGCCGTTATGGCTTTGGAGGGTTGCGAACAGGTAAAGTCGTATGTGCGAAACCAGTATCTGGAGTTTTATATTCCCTATTTGGAGGGCACTACTGAACGCAACTATATGCCAGACTTTATTGCAGTAGTCAACAAACCAAATGGCGAGACTGTCAACCTTCTGCTGGAAATCTCACACTTTGTTGGTTACGACCCACAGAAGTGTGAAACCATCCGTCGCTATGTGAATGATTATTGGGTAGAAGCAGTAAACACGCTTGGCAAATATGGCCAATGGGCCATGTTGGAAATCAGCAACGTAGATAATTTGAGTGAATTACTAAACAACAAAATACAGAACTTATGAAGAAGCCAGTAAGCAGCATACAGCATAAAGAAGATAAACGTGCATCAATCCCTTCGACTGAGCGTGAAGGTATGGAAGCACCAGCCACTGAAGGCATGAACAAGCAGTCTGCCTATCAGGTGTTTGCACATGAATTTACTCGTGGACGCGACCCAGAATTGTATTGGGTTGACAAATATAAGAATGATGATGAAGATACGCAGGCATCGTATCTAAAGACGGATGTGCGCAGTCTCTATGTGCATGAGGATGTCAGCCCAGAATATCTCATCAGTCAGCTCTATGAGATGAAGAAAGAGAAAGGGCCAGTGCAGCAGGATCTCTTTGCTACGCCTGAAAACATCGATGATCTGATGGAGCGTGTGGCCACTTACTATCAGCACAACGATGACTGGCAGAATCGTCTAATACTTGGTGACAGCCTTATGGTAATGAACTCGCTGCTGAATCGTGAAAGCATGAAAGGGAAAGTGCAGTGCGTTTATTTTGATCCTCCTTATGGTATTCGTTATGGTGGTAATTGGCAGATAATGATAAATAAGCCCAAGATGTCTCATGACTCGCGTGACCAAGAGTTGACTATTGAGCCAGAAATGATTAAGGCGTATCGTGATACATGGGAATTGGGTATTCATAGCTATCTTTCTTATTTGCGAGACAGGCTTGTTATGGCAAGAGAACTTCTGGCAGAAAGTGGTTCCTGTTTTGTGCAAATTTCAGACTCCAACGTACACTTAATTCGCTCATTAATGGATGGCGTTTTTGGTAGCGAGAATTTTGTGTCTCAAATAATATACCAAAAGACTACAGGTGCAGGTAGTCCTGCTGAATTACTCGCACCAGCATCTGTGGCAGACTATATAATTTGGTATGCAAAAGACATGTCACAAATCAAATATAGAAAACTATTAACGGCAAAAACATTGGGAGGTGAAGGCACTGCTGCCTATAATAGAATAGAATTACCCACAGGAGAAAGGATGTCTATAGCAGAATGGGAAAAGATAAACCAGAAAGAATTCGACTATAATGCTCTGCCTAAGGGATGCAAGTTGTACACGTTAAGTGATTTGACGTCACAATCTGGTGGGGATATTGGACGTTTCCCAATTGAATTTGAAGGTAAAACCTATCAAATTAAAAATGGTAATGTGTGGAAAACAAACGAGGATGGCATAAAACGGCTTATTGATTTAAAACGCATAGAAGCCACCTCTAATGGCACATTAAGATACGTAAGATTCTATGATGATTTTCCTGCACAAATACTAACCAACATGTGGACAGATGTTTCTAGCAATTTGGGAACAGACAAGATATATGTTGTACAGTCTGCTCTTAAGCCTATCCAGCGTTGTATTCTCATGACCACAGACCCCGGCGATTTGGTGCTTGATCCAACATGTGGCAGTGGCACGACTGCTTACGTTGCAGAACAATGGGGACGTAGATGGATAACGATAGATACCAGTCGTATCGCACTGAATATCGCTAAGCGACGACTGATGACAGCAGTACTTCCTTATTATGTGCTCCACGATGAAGAAGGAGGTAATATACGTCAGGGGTTCAAGTACAAAACAGTACCACACATCACCCTCAAAGCACTTGCCAACGATCTTCCATTCGATGAAGAGATTCTTTACGACCAGCCAGAGGAAGACAAAAAACGCATTCGCGTAAGTGGCCCTTTCACAGTTGAAACGCTACAAAGTCTCGATGTTACAGCACCCAAGGATGTGGACGATAGAAAAGATACAGAAGAGGATGATAGCCTGTTTATTCGTAGAGTGTTCGACCACTTGCAGTCTGGTGGTATCAAGAATGGAGCCAAAGAGCAGAAGGCTGTGATGCATGGTATGGAAACGGTAGTGAACCCATATCTGAATGCACGTGGCTACTATACTGACGATGAAGGACGCGAGCGTCTGGTATATTTTCTGATTGGTCCAAAGTATGGTACAGTTAGCAAACAACAAGTAAACAAGGCTACACAGGAAATGATTGCTCGCCAGAGTGAAGGTGCATCGTGGTTGGTAATCTTAGGATTTTCATTCGAAGACAATATCGAAAACCAAACCATCAGCTTTGCTGGCTTCCAGGTATCGAAGGTGCGCATGGGTGATGACTTGCTGCAAGATGGTCTCCTGAAGAAAGATAAAAAGGCTGCATCGTTTATCATCATTGGCGAACCAGATATTGCACTGGTAAAGGATGAAAGCAACAAGTGCCACATTGAGATACGAGGTCTCGACATGTACGACCCCATCAAGAATATGGTAAAGGAACGTAGTGTGGCTGATATCGCATATTGGGAGATGGATACAGATTATAGTGGCAATCGTTTCCGCGTAAAGAGCATCCACTTCTGTGGTGGCGGCAAGGATGAGTTCGATCCTTGGAAGAAAGGCTTAACCAGCTTGCAGCCTCGTAGCACCAAAAAGGGCATTGAGCAGACACTCCGTATGGAGTTCTGTGATGAAGTTTGGGATAGACTCTATGACTTCCGCAGTGAACCTATGGACTATGTGGAAGGCCGCAAGGTGGCTGTGCGCGTAGTATCACAGTTTGGTGAAGAATCAACGAAGGTAATAACCATGTAAGGCTTATGAAATATTGGCTCGTCATATCCAACAACAAGTTCTTCCGTCTGGATGATTATCTGGAGGAAAGAACCAGTGTGACTTGGCGACAGACCAACAATTTTGAAGTTGGTGATAAAGTGTTCATCTATACTACTGCACCCAAGTTCTGCATCAGTTACGAGATGGATGTGGTGGCAGTAGAATTGACAGCAGAGCACTTTACTGATGAAGAGGCTTATTGGACGAATCCTCATGACTATATAGCTGCTGTTATGGCCAACAGGTTCTGTGAGTTTAGTTTGGTTCGTCGATTCAATCCAGAGTCCATGCCTCTGCGATTACTGAAGATGCATGGGCTGGTTACACCACGAGGGAATATGCAGCTTGAAGGTGATTTGCTGAACTTCATCCTGTCTACCATCGATGGCAGCTTCCTGAAGGATATTGAGCCAAGTGATATACCTTATCCTACAGAGGTGCATGAGACAGATGCCTATAACGAAGGTGCTGTGATGCAGGTAACAGTGAACCGCTATGAGCGCAATCGTGAGGCACGCGACAGATGTATAGAAGCTAAAGGCTGCAAGTGCGCTGTTTGTGGTATGGATTTCGAGCAGACGTATGGCGACATTGGTAAGGGTTTCATTCATGTTCACCATCTCATTCCAATCTCATCAATTGGTGAGGATTATGTAATTGACCCTATCAACCATTTAGTACCAGTATGTCCCAACTGCCACAATATGCTGCACAGAAAAGATCCGCCTTACACGCCAGAAGAGCTAAAAGAGAAAATTTCCAAGACTAAAATAAATAAATTGCACCATCAATATGACGAAACTTGAAAAGCTTTACAGCATCATAGATAACTCTCGCGAAGTGGGAGTGAGGAGGGATGGGATTAACGATAGTCCTTACTTATCCCGTATTTGGAAGTGTTCCAGTAATAATTTGTATTGATCTTGCGCTGTAAGGCATGTGTCCGTGAGATATTCATTAATATGTCCCCATTCGCGGAGGCCACGATAGTAGAACATCTTCAGCTCGTCAGTGATGATAAAGGGGACGTGACCATTGGCAAGACACTCCTTGAACATCAATAGGCGGCCTACGCGCCCATTGCCATCTTGGAAGGGATGGATACGCTCGAAGCGGACGTGGAAATCGAGGATCTCTGCAAAGGACTTTGGGCGGAGTTTGTTATATTCAGCCAGCAAGGCCTTCATCTGGTGGTGTACTTCCTTTGGTGAGCATGTGTCCTGCCCTCCGACTTCATTCGGCAGGCGCTTATAGTCACCGACGACAAACCAATCCTTTCGGCTGTCGCTGGTGCCTGACTTCAACAGCAGATGAAGATGCTTGATGAAGTCTTCGGTGAGAGATTCCTCGGCATGATCAATGATGCAGTCGATACAGCGGAAGTGATTGACGGTCTCCACGATGTCATCCACGTTGATAGCGTCGTCGGTGATGCCGATAGTGTTGGTCTCGAAAATGTAGCGTGTCTGGTCATGGGTCAGTCGGCTACCCTCGATGTGATTGGAGTTATAGGTCAGATCGATCTGGGTACGATGGTAGATGCTGCCCTTTAGTCGTGATGCCTTTTGCTCACGTAACGTCTTCAGCAGCGGAGACTCTACGACTTTTGCGGATCCACGCATTGGCAGAGGAGCATCGGCAGGGATGTTCCATGTCTTTCCCGTTAGGAAGGCACCATCGATCTTACCGTTGGCGCAGTAGTTGCGAGCTGTGCGCTCTGAAATGCCGTATTTCTCGGCAAATTGTGTGACTGATATGTACTCCATCTTTGTCTATCGGCAAGTTTTGTTGCCGTTTTCTGCCGCAAAATTACTAAAATTTGCCGATACCGGCAAGAAAATGAAACTAAATTATACCGATAGAATATAAAAAATGTACTCATTCCTACCAGAGCAGACGGCAGGAGTGGGTACCAGGAATCTGCATGTCTGCGAACTGCAGGGCATACTTTGGCCCATAATTGGGTACAAATCGGGTGCAAATTGAAATGTATAAAAAAGAAAAATCCTGTAAGTCGTTGACCTACAGGATTCTTTCTAAGGCGCTTCAGGATGGGCTTGAACCAACGACCCCCTGATTAACAGTCAGGTGCTCTAACCAACTGAGCTACTGAAGCAGTTTTTATACTTGTAAGAGCGCTGCTATTTTTGTTTAGCGGGTGCAAAGGTACGGTAAAAATCTGAATCGTGCAAATTTTTTGGCGAAAAATTTTATAGATTGCGTTATTTTTTGTACTTTTGCCCCCAAATATAAGGAAAAAGATGATGAAAAGATACATAATACTGTTGTTCGGCGCCTATCTGATGGCACTGCCGACGAATGCCCAGGAGGTGAAGAATCACAACCTTGAGGTGGCGAAGAACTTGGAGATATTCAATGCGCTGTACAGGCATTTGGATATGATGTATGTCGATACGCTGGATGCCAACAAGGTGGTGACGGCAGGTATTGACGCCATGCTGGAGTCGCTGGATCCGTATACGGAGTACTATCCCGAGGAGCGTCAGAAGGAGTTAAAGCAGATGCTGACGGGCAAGTATGCAGGCATCGGAGCGCTGATTCGCTACCACCAGAAGCTGAAGCGGTGCGTCATTGAAGAACCCTACGAGGGAATGCCGTCAGCGGAGGTGGGTCTGAAGAAGGGCGACATCATCCTGCAGATAGACGATACGGTGATGACAGATAAGGACACGCGCTATGTGAGCAGTCATCTGCGTGGCGAGGCCGGTACGACGTTTGTGCTGAAGATTCAGCGTCCGTCGACGGGCAAGAAGATGACGTTTAAGATTACCCGTCAGAACATCAAGATGCCAGAGATTACGTGGTATGGTATGTTGGACAACGGCATCGGATATATCAGCCTGAACACCTTCACGGGCGAGCCCGCGAAACCTATGCGTCTGGCATTCCTCGACCTGAAGAAGCAGGGTGCGCAGAAGCTTATTCTCGACCTGCGTGGCAATGGCGGCGGTTCGCTGTCGGAGTGCGTCGACATTATGAGCATGTGGGTGCCGAAGGGTCAGCAGATTGTAGAGACGAAAGGCAAGTTGAAGCGTGCGAATAGCGAATACAAGACCCGTCTGGAGCCTATCGACACGGTGATGCCCATCGTGGTGCTGGTGAATCGTGAGACGGCATCGGCCTCGGAGATTACCAGCGGTGCCTTGCAGGACTTGAAGCGCGCCATAATAATAGGTACGCGCACATACGGGAAGGGCTTGGTGCAGATTCCCAACGTCGACCTGCCGTATAATGCGAACCTAAAGCTGACCACGTCGCGCTACTATCTGCCCAGCGGTCGCGGCATCGATATGAAGGAAGGTCTGAAACCAGACATCGAGGTGAAGCCCGACACGCTGGCCAATATCACACTCTATCTGGACCGTCTGGACTCGACGGAGGTGATGTTCGACTACGTGACGGAGTATATTGCCAAGCATCCCACCATTGCTGCCGCCAAGGACTTCCACCTGACGGATGCCGACTACGACGACTTCAAGCAGCGCGTCATCAAGGGCGGATTCACCTACGACCAGCTGAGCAAGAAGCAGATGGACGAACTGGAGAAGGCCATGAAGTTTGAGGGCTATATGGACGATGCAAAGGCAGAATTCGAGGCTTTGAAGGCAAAGATAGACCACCACGACGTAGCCCGCGACCTGGACAAGAACCGTCAGGAGATTATGCAGATGATAGAGCAGGACATCGTGTCGGCCTACTACTATCAGGGCGGCGAGCTGCAAGTCGGCCTGCGCAACGACAAGGCCTTAAAAGAAGCCGCACGTATTCTGAACACTGAGGGTGAATACGCACGGATTCTGAACGTTGAACGTTAAACATTGAACGTTGAACGACAATCGTCTGGCACTAACACCGAAAGTTCAAACGTCGTTCAATGTTCAACGTTCAATGTTCAATGTAAGATTTTCATCAGCTCCTTCATACCTTCGGAGGCGCCCTTCTGGATTTGTGTCACGTTGCCACCTGCACTGATAGGGTTGGGGTCGATGAGGTAGACGGGAACGCCCGGACGCACATAATGGATGAGTCCTGCGGCAGGATAGACGTTGAGCGACGTGCCGATGATGATGAAAATATCGGCAGTCTGAGCCTCCTCGGCAGCAGCAGAAATCATGGGAACGGCCTCGCCGAAGAATACGATGAACGGACGCAACAGCGAGCCGTCGCCAGCCTTCGTGCCAGGAGTGACCTCGCAATTATCGGGCGTCAGCAGTTGCTGATAGCGCGGATCGTCAGGGTCGTTGCTGGAGCACACCTTCATCAGCTCACCATGCAGATGGATGACCTTCGAAGAGCCAGCCTGCTCGTGCAGGTTGTCGACATTCTGCGTCACCACCGTCACGTCGTAGTTCTTTTCCAGTTCAGCCACCAGTTTGTGACCTTCGTTAGGCTTCACACCCCAGCATTTCTTGCGGAGCATGTTGTAGAAATTAGTCACCAGCGTGGGGTCGTTGAGCCATCCCTCGTGGGTAGCTACCTGCTGAACGGGATACTCCTCCCACAATCCGTCAGCATCGCGGAAAGTTTTTAATCCACTCTCCACAGACATGCCTGCACCAGTCAAAATTACTATCTTTTTCATACGCCAAAGTATTAAGAATGCACAAAATTAGTAATTTTTCTCGAATAATCGCATATAATTCACGAAATATTTGTAACTTTGCAGCCGTTTTTTAAGATTACACATTATTAATATAGAGAAAAGACATGGATAAAGTAAGTTATGCGTTGGGTCTCGGCATCGGTCAGCAGCTGGCACAGATGGGAGCCTCGGAACTGAATATTGACGATTTTGCACAGGCCATCAAGGACGTGATTGCCGGCAACGAACTGAAGGTAAAGCACCAGGATGCCCAGAAGATTGTGCAGGAGTTCTTTGCCGCCCAGGAGCAGAAAATCAACCAGCAGCGTCAGGAAGCCGGTAAGGCACACAAGGAGGCTGGTGAGAAATATCTGGCTGAGAATGCCAAGAAGGACGGCGTCATCACCCTGCCCTCAGGTCTGCAGTATCAGGTGCTGAAGGAAGGCAACGGCAAGAAGCCCTCTGCCAAGGACAGCGTGAAGTGCCACTATGAGGGTTTCCTCATCGACGGTACCGTATTCGACTCCAGCGTACAGCGTGGTGAGCCTGCCGTATTCGGACTGCAACAGGTCATTGCCGGATGGACGGAAGGTCTGCAGCTGATGCAGGAGGGCGCGAAGTATCGTTTCTTCATCCCCTATCGTCTGGCTTACGGCGAGGGTGGTGCAGGTGCAAGCATTCCTCCCTTCGCAGCACTCATATTTGATGTTGAATTGATTGAAGTAATGTAATTTTATATTAAAAAAAACAATGAAAAAGTTTACTTTTGCTGCACTCGCAGCAGTTTCTGCCGTCATGATGTATGCATGCGGCAATGGCACTCCGAAGGCAAACCTGAAGAGTGATGTAGACACCGTTAGCTATGCTATCGGTATGGCTCAGACTCAGGGTCTGAAGGATTATCTCGTTGGTCGTCTGGGTGTTGACACCGCTTACATGGACGATTTCATCAAGGGTCTGAACGAAGGCGCTAACGCTGGTGACGACAAGAAGAAGGCCGCTTACTATGCTGGTATCCAGATTGGTCAGCAGATCAGCAACCAGATGGTGAAGGGTATCAACCACGAGCTGTTTGGTGACGACTCTACCAAGACTATTTCTCTGAAGAACTTCATGGCTGGTTTC
>JAEEGG010004558.1_pt1 | contig 33491 bp, 29 predicted proteins | sample 9134161 | NCBI WGS metagenome assembly JAEEGG01 (sample SAMN16246543, study PRJNA631951) | gut metagenome | biome: gut microbiome; feature: rumen; material: CR-attached | host: Bos | place: Iran: Karaj | collected 2018-10 | reverse complement strand
CGCGCTTGCCCTGTTCGGTTTCGGGAATCTGCAATTCCGAATATTGTGGGTCTTCGTTTATCAAATATTGTATCAAACGGTCTAATCGGTTCATAATCAATGTTTTTTATTTTGTTGGGACGAATGTTGGGGCGAATGTGGTAGGGGCAAATAATTATTCGCCCCTACGGGCAATCAATGTTTCCAATACATCCCCGATATCACCGTTGATTACAATCGACCGGTCGGCAATCAGGTCCACGGTGAACGCCTCGCCGAGGTTGACGGTGGCGTAGGTGGCGTTCGGGTTCTGCATCGTCCAACGGATGAACGGAATCTTGAAGATGATCGGCGTGTTGCCGCCGCTGCCCAAATCCAAAAACAATATTTTACCATTCAGTAGAGGCGTGCCATAGCGCGTCTCTGCGTTCAAATGCCGTCTGATGAAATCCGTATACCGTTCCGAGGCAGCGTGCCACCCTTCGTCCTCCACAAAGGTCTCGTCGGCGCGCAGGTTGACCTTCATCGGACCGCCACAGACGAGACAACGGGGCACCAATTCCGACGGAATGCACATATCCATCTGTTCGGCAATCATCCGTTTCACCATTTCTTCGTTGTCGTAGGTTTTCTGGTGACAGGGCTTCGCGCATTGGAACAGGCCGTAGTCGCCTTGTGTGTAGAACAGCCGTTTTTTGTCAAATCCTGCCTTCTGGAACTGGTGATCGACATTGGTGGTGATGACGAAATAGTCCTTGTCTTTCAGCAGTTTGAGCAGGTTGTCATAGACGGGCTTCGGGGCGGGCACGTAGCGGTTGTAGTAGATGTGGCGGCTCCAGTAGGCCCAATGTTCCTCTTCGGTGGGAAACGGGTAGAAGCCCGCCGAGTACATATCGGTGAATCCGTATTTCCCGATGAAGTCGGCAAAGTGCCGCTCGAATCGCTCGCCGGAATAGGTAAACCCCGCCGAAGTGGAGAGCCCCGCCCCGGCACCGACGACGATGGCGTCGGCGGATTGTATGGTCTGGTGGAGTTTCTGAATATTGTCCATTGGAATAAAATCTTGGGACAAAAATAAGAAAATTCGAATTACATCTTCAAGATGATTTTTCCGCCCGCTCCGCCTTTCTCAAGCAACGTATGCGCTTCCACGATTTCATCCAGACGGAACACTTTGGCGTACAGCGGCTTGACACTCTGTTCGTTAATCAAACGGAAAAGAGAGTCGATTGTCTCCTGTGTCGGGAAATTGCTGAAGAAACCTGTCAGAAACACACCGTTGGGGATATATTTGATGGGGTCGAAATGCTCCACGGTGAACACGTTGCCAAGAATGCCCGTGTCACAGACATAGCCTGGCTTTGTGACGCAACGCAGTGAATCCTGCAAGGTGGCGGGACCGACCAGTTCCAATACTTTGTTTGGACGCATCTCGGCGGGTAGGCTTTTCGCCAAACTGCCATCATCGATGCAACAAAAATCTGCATCGATAGCTTTCAGACGGTCGAAGTCCTTCTCCTTTCGGCATGCGGCAATCACCTTGGCCCCCAGCGCCTTGCCAAGCTGGATGGCAGCCTGTCCTACGGTACTGGTCGCACCTCGTACCAACAAAGTGTCGCTTTCGTTAAGCAAAAGGCACTCAGTCAGGGAACCGTAAGCGGTAAAATAAGTTTCCGGGATGGCTGCCAGAGACACCCAGTCCAAATCAGTTTTCACCTTGAAGACATTGGTGGCGGGCAGCAATGCGTATTCGGCATAACTGCCGTTGAACGAGCGACCCATGCCGCCCATCAGCGCAATCACCTTGTCGCCCTTGGCCAAACCGCTGTCAGAAGGGTCAACTACCTCGCCCACGCACTCAATGCCTGGCACGATAGGTTTTCGAATGTAATCGTTCTCAATTTCAAACATTCGCAACATGGCTTCCGAGTGGTTCAGTCCGGCGGCGTGAATCTTCACCAACACCCAACCCGAACATACTTCCGGGATGGGGATTTCGCTTACGTGCATTTCCTCGGCAGAGCAGCGATGGTTTAGTTGTATTGCTTTCATAACTTTAATCATTTAGCCGGCCTGTTGTCCGTCTGTACTGCTTTCCAACATTGCGGGTCTGCAGCAAAGAAATTATGTGTGTGACCGAACGCCACTGCAGGACAACCCCGGCAGAACCTCAACAACTCGCAATTGTGGCATTTCTCAAACTTCTCGTACTGGCGGTAATAGTCCATTTGCGGCGAAGTCCATAGGTCATAGAGGGGAGTGTCAAAAACATTGCCAACCTTGCTTTCGAAGCGGCGGCAGGCCATTACATCACCATTGGGTAAAATGGTGAAATGCCCGTGTCCACAGTTGCAGCCGTCATAAACGGTGTCTTCATCCAAACCATTGGGTATCTTGAATTGCCCGATTTCGTGGAGATACAATCCCCAAAGATGGTCTTTCAGGTTGAAGGTGGTTATGCAGTTTTTGCCGTACTCCATGTACTTTTTCCAACAGGTATCCAGCACTTGGCGATATTGCTGTGGAGAGAGGTGCGCGCTTTTCTCCAGACTCGTCGGACAATACCGCGCAAAGGCGAACACATCTGCTTCGTGAGCCACCACTGTATCGATGATTTCTGGCATTTGGTCGGCGTTTACGCCCGAAACGGTGGTCATGATGGCCACGCGGATCCCGTTGCGATGCAACACCTCGATTTTCTCTAACGTGGTGTCGAACGAGCCGGGCTTGCGCATAAAGTCGTGGGTTTCGCGGTTGCCGTCGATGCTGAGCTGGTACTTCTCGCAGCCGTAGGACTTCAGTTTCCGGCACACCTCGTCGGTGAGGTGGAACGGGTTGCCCAAGATGGTGAACGGGATGCCGTTCGCTTTCAGGATGGCGAGGATTTCCCACACCTGCGGGTGCAGCACGGGGTCGCCGCCCGTGACATATAGATAGGGCATGCGGTTGCCCATGCGGCGACACATATCCATCATGCTGTCAATCACCCTGAGGGCGTTTTCGAGGCTCACGCTGAGCAGCTCGGGGTGCCCTTCGGAGAAGATGTAGCAGTGCTTGCACCGCTGGTCGCACCAGTCGGTGATGTGCCACTGGAAGGAGAAATATTGTTGGGGCATGGTGTTCGTTTTTAACGTCTTATAATAGCCCCCGCCGGACAGTGCTCGTAGCAGTTGCCGCAGTGGAGACAGTTGTTTTGGCGGATGGCGAAGGGGTCGCCCTCGTCGATGGCATCCTGTGGACATACGGTCTGGCAGGTGCCGCAGCCGATGCAGGCCTCCGTAATCTGGTAACCCTTGGGTTTCAGCACGGCGTTTCCCACGGTGAAATACTCCCGCGTGATGGGGCGCGTGCCGAGACAGAAGTACTCGATGGTGTAGTCCTTGATGACAAACATCGTGTCGATGTTCTTGGTCTCGCCTGGATAAACGTTCTCCAAGTAGGGCTGCTCCTCGTAAAGCACGTTGCGCCATTTCACCTGCTCGTCCCCGGGCACTTGCACGGCCTTGCCCGAAACGCGGATGGTCTCCTTGTAGCGGGTGTAGCCCAGAATCTGCACTCGCCCGTCGGCCTGCAGTTGTCGGCAGAAACTCTTGCCGCGAGCCGTGAGGAAGTAGATGTCCGTGCCCTCGAAGTGGATGGCGCTGATGTTGCGCACCTGCGGGGCACCGTCCTCATCCACCGTGGCGAAGTTGAGCACGCCGACGAAACCTAATTTCAACAAACAAGTCTGGATGTCCATTTCTGTATTTTTTTGCGATTCTCCTTAACCTCAATTATTCACACTTCGGCTATAGATTGATTAGTGATTAGTGACTGCTCACTGCTCACTGCTCACCTATCATTATGAATAATGCTGGTTTAAACGTGTAAACTGCGGTTCAACATTGGTTTGTTCACAAAGAAAAGGCGTTCCGCCACGGGAATGGTCAGAACGCCTTCGTTGGGTTGCCGAGGATTATTTCGCGCCGCACGCGCTGCCGCACGCACTCGGTTTTTCCTCTTTCTTGGGTTCGGCCGCACCGCAGGCGCTACCGCAGGCAGAGGGTTTGGCAGGTTCTTGCGCACCGCAGGCACTGCCGCAAGCGGACGGCTTTTCTTCGGGTTTTGCCGCGCCGCACGCACTGCCGCACGCGCTGGGGGCTTGGTTGGCGAAGGAGGCTACAAAACCTCCGAAATCCGATCTTTTCATTGTTCAAAAATTTTAGTTAGAATTTATTGGGTTGTTTTGAATGACTTTGTCTGTCCGCGAGAATGTCCGAGAAATGCTCCAGCGCCCACGAGATCAGCGCGTCCAAATGCGGCATCAAACTTTTCCCGCGTTCGCTGAGACCGTATTCCACCCTGGGCGGCACCTCCGCGAATACCTCGCGGCTGACGAGACCGTCGTTTTCGAGGTGGCGCAGCGTGGAGGTCAGCATCTTTTGCGAGATGTCGGGTATCTGCCGCCACAATTCCTTGAACCGCAACATCTCTTGCTGCTCCAGCGTATAGAGCACTAACAGCGACCATTTGTCGGTGATGCGCGAAATCACGTTGCGGATGGGGCAGTCGGGGAACGTAGCGTTCTGTATCTCTTCTTTCTTCATCGCTTTTACTTTTTCAGCCGCAAAAATACACAAAATATTCTATTTCACAGTCACTTACCTCCGGTCAATATACGCACCTTTTGGTTAGTTTTGCTGAAAACTAATAGATTAAAAAATGGTGTCAGCTAAAAGTCACGTGTAAACAGTGAGGATATGATTCGCGCTTCATCTTTGACTTTTGTCTTTGTTTAATCCAATAAGGAAAAAGCGTAAAAGAATAGGATGACGTATATGGGCACAAAAAAAATATAAAAAGCGGCCACTAAGCTGGCCTTAAAATGTTTCATGTTGGATTTATGTTGTATTTTTACTTCAGGATTCCTTTTCGATATTCGCTCGGCGAGAATCCGGTGTGGACCTTGAAATACTTCCGGAAGGTGAACTGTTCGGGGAAGCCGAGGCGGTCGGCGACCTCTTTGATCGGCAGGTCGTGTTGGATGAGCAGGTGCTTGGCCTGGCTGATGGTGAAGATGTGGATCCACTGCTTGGGCGTTTGGCCCGAGTACTGACGGACGAGCGAGGAGAAATGGCGCACCGTCAGGCAGGCCTCGGCGGCATAGTCGGCCACGGAGAGGCGGCCGGTGCAGTGCAGCGCGAGCGATTTCATGAAGTTCACAAAGAGCCGTTCGCTGCGCGAGGGAGCCTCGGCCGCAGGTTTTTCGGAGGAGGCAAAATCATACAAGAACTCCAGAATCAACTGTAGCCTCTGCAACGCGATGAGATGGTCGTTCATCTGGCGGAAAATCTCCGTGCCGGGCTGCAAGGCCTCCCGCTCCGCGATGCGCCGCGCCACTTCGATGATGTGGGCCTGCTTGTCTTCGTTAAGTTTCATCATTGGCATGGAGTTGCTGACTGCAGGCAGCATTTTCGAGAAGAAAGGGGTCGTTTCGCCCGACACGCGCGCCATATCCTCCACAACCACGCATTCGGCGTAGTCCTCGCTGCGCTCAATGTCCAAGGTGGGGAGCATCGGCGAAACCACAGTGGCAACCCCTTTTTCCATTCTGCAGATACGGCTGCCGACAATCCGCTTTGCCCAACCTCCCGTACACAACGATATACCTACTTTTTGCTCCATAATCTTTAAAATTCAGGATTGCAAAAATACAAAATAATTCAATTATCGTACTTTTTACTCAATATCCGCGACGCATTGCTCTTTGCCGCGCGATAGAATGTGGCTATTTTTGCATCGTTAAAACAAGGGTGTTTTCAGGTTTTGTAACTAACTAAAAATCAAATAGAAATGAAGAAGATAATCAACAATTGGCACAACATTTCGGTCTTTTGTGCCGGCGCTTTCGCCCTCGTGGCCATTCTGGTGCCGATGGCAACGGTCACCAAACTGCTCCTTGCCGTCAACGCGGTGCTGTTTCTCCACTTTTTCGAGGAGTTCGGCTGGCCGGGCGGTTTTCCTCTGGTCGGTATGAAAGTATTGATGGGCAGCAGTGAGCCCGACTCCTCCAAATGGGGCGTGAACAATCTCAGCTCGATGTTCGGCAACTGGGGGTTCCTGCTGATGGTCTATATACTCCCGCTTCTTCTGCCGGGCGTGCGCTTCATGACCTTGGCGGCCTTCATGTTCCTCTTCGCCGAGGTGCTCATGCACTTTGTCATCTTCCCGATCCGCCTCAAGGCCTTCTACAATCCCGGGATGGTCACCACCGTGGGGCTGGGGATCATCGCTTGCTGCTACTTCTTCGGCGGAGTGTTCGACGCAAGCCAGTACGTGTGGTACGACTGGATGCTTGCCGTGGTGTGGTTCGCCGTGATTTTCTTCATCAGCTTCCGCTCACCGCTCTACTGGAAACTCGGTAAGAAAGCGGGATACGCGCTGACCGAGCAGAGCGCCTTCGGGGCAATGGAGAGGTAGGCGAAGACTTTGTTGGGCACATACATTGTTCCATAGTGCATTAATTCCAAATTTTCCACAACAAACAACTTTACGCGAATCGAATCCTCTCCGCAAGTTGCAAGAAATAGTCGTTGGACCAGATGTCGAGGTCTTTTACATTATTGACAAATCGAGACACATCATCTTTGACAAGTTTTATGTTTGTCTTTGACAATCTTTCACGAAGGATTTCAAGAAAGTCTTCCTTACTCAAATCCAGCCCGTTGAACTCTCTAGTCCTCCAGATGGCGTAGTGTTGTAGTAAGCATTTTTTGGGAAATATCGGGAATTTGCCGCCACAGGTCGTTGAAGCGCATTACCTCTTGATGCTCTAAAGTGTAGAGCACCAAGAGCGACCATTTGTCTGTGATGCGAGAAATAACGTTCCGCACAGGGCAATCGGGGAATGTGGCGCTTTGTATCTCTTTCTTGTTAGCCATTTGATGATATTTTCTGCAAAAATAGTCAAAAAACTCCCGAAAATACCCACTTATTGGGATATTGCCATATTCGGGAAAATCAGATTTTTGCCGTCGGAAATATCAAATGGACAAATTATGAAACCGAATTACAAAAATTGGATTCCGAAAGGTATGATTTTAGGGACTTTGGGCGGGGCGGTGGCCAGCCTCGTTTTGTTCCTCGTCTTGGGCGTGAGCGGCCTGCTTGCCGTCGGCACTTGGAAGACTATCCTGAAAATCGTCTTCCTCGTGCTCGCCATCGTATTGGCATTGATTGCGTTGTGGATGTGGCTGTTGCACAGGGCTTTCTCATACGACGGGAAACGACAGATGTCGAAACAGATCATCGAAGGTCTTTCGCAGTATGTCATCCTTCCTGAGGGTGGAAAAGGTCTTGATGTGGGTTGCGGCAGCGGTGCGTTGTCTATCGCCGTCGCCAAGCGCAACCCGCAAGCCAGAATGGTTGGCATCGACCGATGGGGTGCGGAATACGCTTCTTACAACCAGAAGCTTTGCGAAGAAAACGCAAAGGCCGAAGGGGTGGACGACCGCACTTCTTTCGCCAAAGGCAATGCGCTGAAACTGGATTTCCCGGACGAGACTTTCGATGCTGTGACCAGCAACTATGTCTATCACAACATCCCCAGCCGCGACCGGCAGGCCATTTTGCTGGAGACACTGCGCGTGCTGAAGAAAGGCGGCACCTTCGCCATCCACGACGTCTTCTCGCGCATGATGTACGGCGATATGCGTGCCTTTGTGCAACGATTGAAAGAAATGGGCTATGAGGAGGTGGAACTTATTGACACCACCCAAGGCATGTTCATGTCCCCGTGGGAGGCCAAATGGATGACCTTGATCGGATCGGCCATCTTAAAAGGAAAGAAATAAACACACAAATCATGGGACTTTTGAGCAAATTTTTCAGCAATGCCAGAAAGCCGGAGGGCTTTTTAGGCAAAATAATGGTGAATGGAATGAACGGCGGCGGTCACGCTGCGATGGCGAATTGGGCGTTGGCAATGGTGACGATTGGCCGCGACGACCGCATTCTCGACATCGGGTGCGGCGGTGGCGCGAATATCGCCCGGCTGCTGCAACGCACCCTGCGGGGAACCGTCACGGGTATCGATTTTTCGCCAGTATCTGTACGGAAATCAACGAAAGTGAACGCCAAAGCCATTCGGGAAGGCCGCTGCAGGGTCTTGGAAGGCAATGTCGCCAACCTCCCGTTCGCCGAAGGCTCGTTCGACGTGGTGACCGCCTTCGAGACCATCTACTTCTGGCCCGACATCGAGCATTGCTTCAACGAGGTGAAAAAGGTGCTGAAACCCGGCGGTCAATTCGTCATTGTCAACGAATCAGACGGCAGCGGCGAAATGGATGCCAAATGGGAGAGCATGATAGAGGACATGCACACCTACACGCCGGAAGAAATTAGGCACCATCTGACGAATGTCGGCTTCAACGACCTCAACATCACGGTGAACGAGGAAAAGCGGTGGCTGTGTGCGACGGCGAGGAAATGATCAACTGTTTCGGCTTTCTGTTTGAGTAGTCAGGTCTGAGCACTTTGTTTCGGTGCCACACATAATCCGGCATTGTCGCTTTTCTTCCATCATCATTCCATTGGCGACAACCTCCACCCGTTGTCCCCGTGGTAGATCATCTGTCGGGTCATGCCGCCGTCGATGCAGATGTTCTCGCCGGTGATGAAGCTGGCCTTGTCGGAGCAAAGATTATAGACTGGCCATTCTTTTCCCTGCATCAAAAGCATTCTGCAAATCTTGTTGCCAATGCTCTTCACGATACTTTCGCTTGGCCTCTTCTGAGAATCCTGCAAGTTCGTAATTGTTGTAATTCTTCACTTGATAGGTGTTGTAGGCAATAATATGCTCAGGCTGACCAAGGGCGGCCGTGATACAGTGTTCTATCGAACCATAGCCCTGACTGTTATTTCGCTCAGGCGTTCCATTCATGGTCTCCAATAACACTACGGGCATCTTCTTCGGAGCTGTCAAGCTATAGTCGTTGTACGAAAGCCAGGGGAAAGCCAAGCGTTCCAGGAATGCTTGCATCAGACCAGTAATCTGACCAAAATATATCGGAGAACCAAGTACTAAACCGTCAGCTTGGGAAATCTCCTCCAGAACGGGAGTTAATGCATCCTTAAACTTGCATACGTTCGATGCTTTGCCTTTGATTTTGCAGGCCATACAAGACATGCAGCCTTTATAGTCCAATTCGTAGAGGCGAACGGTCTTGACTTCAATTTCATTGCCGATAGACATTGCACCCTCGGCAAATTTCTGCAGCATAGAGGCTGTATTGAAGTTCTTCCGCGGTCCTCCGTCAATAATCACTATTTTCTTCATCATATTTAATTTTTGTCTTTCTGTAAGAACTGCAAAAATATAAAATTCCACACAGAAAACGAAAATATTATTCCTTTTCTATGCATAATTTTGATTATGCCATTGTTGTAGGGGAATTTGAAGAAGAGTCGGTCGAAGAAATCTATACTTCTTTCCGAAACACAAACATCTCATCATCCTCGCTCCAATGGCCTTCTTCCTCTTCGGGAATGGCGGGACCGTGTTGATACTTGTTCCAAAACTCGACAATACGGAAACCGCAACGGTTTACATAGAAATGGATGTTGCGTTTTTCGAAGTAAGGCGTGAGGGTCTCCCAGACACGGATTTCGGGATGCATGGTTTCCACAGCCTTCCAAGCTGCTTGACCGATGCCCTTACTATGGTATTCCGGTGACACGAACAACAATTCCAACTCACCTTTCCCGGCCTCCTTGTCGATGGACAACACAACCCCGCCTACTTTATGACCATCCATGACAATGCGATAGACCTCGGCGTTTTCTCCGTCAATGGAATGCTCGATGGTGCTTCGTGAAATCACTTCTTCGCCTTCCTCACAACGTTCATCCCTCATTCCGAACTCCTGTTGTGCACCATACTTGAACGCCCACTGGTTGTCCAAGATAAACAGCTCCCTATCGTCTTGCTGTAAGGGGACTAACTTTATTTCTGTGGTCTCCATGTTTTGTGTAATGTGATTTTAGATGGCAATGATAAAAAAATCCAGATGGTGTGAATTTTCTGTTCCTCAGCGGCAAACGTTATTTTATAAAGTTCGTCACCTTGCGTTCTGTTTCTCTTTCTGGGTAGTTGGGGTTTCCGTTGTGGATTCTCTTCAGCATCCATGCCATATTGTCGGCCATGGTGCGCATGGTTTGTAAGCCCTCGGCATCCAATGCGGCCTCGCCTTCGTCACGGCCATAAACGATATTCCAATATTGCGAAGTGACGATGGGCATATTGAGCATCTGGAAAGGCATTAGCAGGGTCTGATACACCGCTGATGCGCCGCCCCGGCGACAAACGGCCACGGCAGCGGCGGGCTTGTTTTGCATCACTTGTGGTGCAGCGTAGCACATGCGCTGCATCAAGCTGAGCAGTGTGCCGTTGGGCTGTCCGTAATAGGTGGGCGAGCCTACGATGATGGCATCACATTCTGCCATCAGGTCGATGGCGCGGTTACAGAGGTCGTCGTCGAACACGCAGCGGTTGGTCTTCTTGCAATGGTTGCATGCGGTACAGCCGTGCATGGCTTGGGTGCCGATTTGCAGCAGCTCGGTGGCAATGCCGTTCTTTTCCAATTCCTTGGCGGCTTCCATGAGGGCCAGATAGGTGTTGCCTTCTTTGCGGGGACTGCCGTTAATGAGGAGCACTTTCAACTCTTTGTGAGTGGAGTCACTCAGACCTTCTTGCTGCTTTTCTGTTTGTGAAACCTTGTCCGTTTGCATAATGCTTTCTTCGTTTGATGGTTGTTGTTCTGTTTTGTTGGTGCAGGCGGCTATAGTGAATGCCGCGAATGCGATGATTAAGATTCTAATATTCATTTTATGAAATTTATGTGGCAAAGATACAAAAAAAGCATTTTCAATAAAAAAGTCGTACTTTTGCATTATTAAATTAAATAAGAATAAGATGTCGAGATTTCTTACCACTTTGCTATTGTTTTGCACTTTGACAGGTCTGGCACAAAGTCCTCTCCTTACCACGCAGTGGACGCAGGGTTATCCTTACAATCAACTTTGCCCAAGAGATCCGTCAACGGGTTATTCGTATAGTGCTGCTGGTTGCCCTGCCATTGCTATGGGGCAGATTATCAATTATTTGCGCACGACACAAAATACCCGTTTTGATGACAGCGACGACTATTACCATAATTACGCTGGCCGCAATTACCATATTGATGACGATTGGGAAAGCATGCAGTTTCCGTCATTTCCAAAACTGAATACATATTTGGATTCCGTTGACGCTTTTTTTCAGCGCGGCGAGGAACTTCCTGACTTTTTGGCGGCTGCCGTCGTTTTTGCTTGTGGCACGGCCTGTACGCAGGTCTATACTTCCCAAGGCTCTGGCACCTTTTATGTGGATCAGGCGTTTGCGGCTTATCAACGCTTTGGCTTTACCGATTGTGTGCTATTTCGGGAACCTGATTCCGTCATGTATGCGACCTTGATTTCTAATATACATAACGGTTATCCAGCCCATCTGGCTGTGGAAAATCCAGCGGGGACGGTGGGACACAACGTTGTGGTCGATGGCTATCGCGAGGAGGATGGCAAGTTTCATATCAACTTTGGCTATGGTGGTTCTTTGGATGACTGGTACGACATCCCAGATCCTAACTTTTTAGATGGTATGACAAAGGTGGAAGGCATTATTTTGAATATCATTCCTACAACGGCACCTGTGACTGTTCGAGAGCCCTCCCGCCAACAGCCGCTTGAAGTTTATCCCAACCCCGTTTCTGACATCCTCCATGTAAAGAACCTTCCATACGAAACGGTGGATTATACCATTTTCAATGTTATGGGTCTGAAGGTGGCAGAGGGTTCCTCCAATGGAAGTATTTCTGTTTCTGAATTGGAAAGAGGAATCTATATTTTGCAAATCAAGGGTGAAAAACAGCCTGAAACGGCTAAGTTCATCGTGAAGTGACTTTCACTTTGTTGTATGATAGATAGGTTTCTATCGCTGAAAAAATATATACCGACATGTTGTTATTCAAAAAACTTTGCTAATTTTGCAAATCTGTTGTGGGTATTTGGAATATCCACCATCACCTTTAGAAACTTAGTATGTCAGAGGATTATTCAGCAAAGGATTATTCATCATTGGGGCCGGCGTATCGCAACTTCAAGGTCAAAGAAGGCGTGTATGTTCCTGAGCCAGTAGCTGAATTTTCTGGCGATAATCCGTTTACGAGGATGGCTCCCATACGTGGGAAGTTCCAGGATCTGAAATTTGATGAAACATACCCTTATCTTGACAAATCGTTGAAATTCATAATATGGCATTTTCTCATATATCTTACCACTTGGATTGCAGCTTTTCCTGTAAACCGTATCCGTTTTGGTCTCAGGATTGAAGGTCGTGAGAAAATACGCCAAAACCGTAAGCTTTTTGCCAATGGAGTGATGACCGTATGCAATCACGTTCACCGATGGGATATGATTTGCGTTCTTCAGGCAATGCGTTTCCGTAAAGCATGGATTCCCATGTGGTCAGAGCCTTTCAATGGGAAGGACGGATTCCTTATGAAACATATAGGGGGCATTGCCATTCCTGATAACTACAAAGGACTCAGGAAGTTTGACCAGGCCTTGGATGAACTGCACACCCGCAAGCAATGGATACATATTTTCCCTGAAAGTTGCAGCTGGCCTTTCTATGCTCCGCTCAGACCTTTCAAAACGGGTGCATTCAATATAGCATACAAATATTCCCTCCCTATAATCCCGATGGTGATTTCGTTCAGGCCTCGTACCGGTTGGCGCAGGTTCTTCGGTAAAGGCGAACCTTTGATTACCATTCATGTGGGAGATCCGATTGTGCCCGACCTTAATGCACCCCGAAAGGAAGAGGTGTCACGGATATGTGATTTGGCACATAAAACTATGCTTGATATGGCGGGTATTGTTTCCAATCCCTGGCCATCCAATATTGATTGATAATAACTATCCCAATGAAAACAATAATTGATCCTGTACCAGTAGAACTGCTCAAAGCGGAACTTACCAAAGCCAAGAAGTTGGAAGATACGAACAAAGGTCATAACGAGCTATATATCGTTACCTGGCATGATTCTCCCAATGTGGTCAAGGAGATTGGAAGACTGCGGGAACTTACTTTCCGTGAAGCCGGTGGCTCTACAGGCAATGCAGTGGATCTGGATGAATATGACAAGATGGAAAAGCCTTATAAGCAGCTGATAGTATGGGATCCAGACAATGAGGCGATTGTCGGAGGCTATCGCTTTTTCTTCGGCTCAGATGCTGTTTTTGATGAAAAAGGCCAACCGGTTATTGCCAGTTCCCATCAGTTCCATTTCTCCCAGAAGTTTATCAATGAGTACCTGCCGCATGTTTTGGAATTGGGTCGCAATTTCGTGGCTCCGGCATATCAAAGTACTAAGAATGGCGCAAAGTCCATCTTTGTCATGGACAATCTATGGGATGGTTTGGTGGCTATTATCATGAAGAATCCAAACTTGCTTTATTTCTTCGGCAAAATAACCATATATCCTTCATACGACCATATTGTCAGGGATTTGATTTACCATTTCCTTTGGAAGCATTTTGGCGACAAGGACGAACTTGTTCGCCCATGGGAAGACCAGGCAATAATGCCTGATTCTGACCCCGAATTGATGAATCTGATTGTGAATAAGGAAGACCTGACAGAAGATTACCTCATGCTTAGGGCTGCAGCCAAAATGAGGGGAGTAAATGTTCCACCGAATGTGACCGCATATATTTCCATTACTTCCGAAATGCTGATGTTCGGCACGGCGGTAAACCGTTTGATGCACAACATTGAGGATACCTGTGTGTTGATTCCTTTCGATGCTATATATCATGAAAAGAAGAGACGTCACATAGGAGCATTCCTTCGCTTTTCCAACACCAGAAAGCGTAAGAAGGAGCTTGTGGAAACTCCCGAAGTGGAAGATCAGATGATAGAGGACTGGTTGGAAAGTAGGTATCGCAAGGTAAAGCGAATGCTTAAGAAAATCGGTCGGAAATTATAGTTGATGTATATCCTTCAAACAGAATGCTTTTTTGTTATACATAGTTGTATTGCAAAAAGTATGAACAAAAATTGATTATCTTTGCTGTGTCAATTCCGCTATGGGTTGATGCTTTAGATATCAATGTAAATCAGAATAAAACAAAATAATATGAAAGAATTGAAATGCCCTAAGTGTGGAAATGTATTTCAAGTGGACGAAGCCGACTACGCCTCCATTGTCAGCCAGGTCAGAACTTCGGAGTTTGATGCTGAATTGAAATCCCGTATTGCAGAGCTGCATAAACAACAGCAAGTGGAAGAGCAGGCACGAGTCGCACAGGTGGGTCAGGCTCATCAAAAGGAATTGTCAGAAAAGGATAAGGTCATTGGTGAAAAGGAAAGTGAGATTGCTCGACTGAAAGCACAGATTGCTTCCGAGGATGACCGTAAAAAACTTGCTGTGGGTACCGCTGTGGCCGACAAAGACAAACTGATAGCTGAACTCCAGGCAAGTCTTGGCCAGAAAGACCAGGCCTTGCAGATTGCGGTACTCAAAGAGCGCCAGCAGGCTAAGGAAGCCGCACAGGCAAAAGACGCGGAGATTGCAGCCCTGAAATCACAAGCCCAATTGGCAGCTTCCGAAGCTTCTCTTCGTGAAAATGGCATCCGCTCCGAGTTGGAGGGGAAACTCCAGTTGGCAAAATCAGAGGCAGCTTTGCATGAGAAAAGCATCCGTGAGGATTATGAGATTAAGCTGAAGATGGCTCAGGAACAGGTCGATTACTACAAGGATTTGAAATCGAAGTTGTCCACCAAAATGGTGGGTGAAACGCTGGAAATCCACTGCAGTACGGAGTTTAACCGTGTGCGGCCGCTCTTTCCCAATGCCTATTTTGAAAAGGATAATGACGCGAGCGGCGGTAGCAAAGGCGACTTCATCTTCAGGGATTATGAAGATGGCATTGAATACGTGTCTATCATGTTCGAGATGAAGAATGAGCTGGATGAGACCGCTACAAAGCATAAAAATGAGGACTTTTTCAAAAAACTGGATGCTGACCGTACCGCCAAGAATTGTGAGTTCGCGGTACTCGTTAGCTTGCTCGAACCCGATAGTGAATTGTATAACACGGGTATTGTGGATGTTTCTTACAAGTATCCGAAAATGTATGTCATTCGTCCACAGTTCTTTATCCCGCTGATTACCCTACTGGTGCAAACTTCCAAAAAGAGTGTCGAGTATAAGAAAAAGCTGATTGTTGCCCAGAACCAGTCGATTGATGTGAAGAATTTTGAGCAGCAGTTACTAGATTTCAAGGATAAGTTCGGCCGTAATTATCGTATTGCCAGCGAGAAATTCCAAAAAGCCATAGATGAAATTGATAAATCTATTGAACACTTGCAGAAAATTAAAGATGCCTTGATAGGTTCCGAAAACAATCTGCGTTTAGCGAACGACAAAGCTGAGGACTTAACCATCAAAAAACTCACTCGCGGTAACCCGACGATGAAGGAGTTGTTTGACAACGCACGAGACCAGCTATAAATTCCCCTTCTAATAGAAGGGGTGTCCGAAGGGCGGGGTAGTGACGCGATGCTTGCATCCCAAAAATGTAGGGCTGTCTTATTATGGCAGCCGAGGGTAGTATGAAAAAACGAAATTGGCACAAATTTTCGTAAATTTGCAGCCTCAAAATTTGTACATGATGGAAGATCAGAGATTAGTCGCTTTCAAGCGCTTATTGGATATTATGGATGAATTGCGGGCAAAGTGTCCGTGGGATAGCACACAAACCATCGACAGCCTTAGATACCTTACCATTGAGGAGACTTACGAGCTGTCGGATGCTATCATTGAAAAAGATTATAATGACCTGAAAAAAGAGCTGGGTGATTTGCTCTTGCATATTGTTTTTTATTCCAAAATCGCCTCGGAGGACAAGCATTTCGACATTGCCGATGTGGCCAATGGCATTTGTGAGAAGCTGATACTGAGACACCCTCATATTTTTGGTGATGAACATGCCGCCACCGCCGAGGATGTCCGCAATAATTGGGAAAAAATCAAGTTGAAAAAGGAAGGGAACCGTTCGGTTCTGGGCGGTGTGCCCTCCGCCTTGCCCGCCATGGTCAAATCTTACCGTATCCAAGAAAAAGCCCGTGGTGTAGGCTTCGACTGGAACAACACCCAAGAGGTATGGGCAAAGGTGGAAGAAGAATTGGATGAACTGAAAACTGAGGTGGCTCAAAACTCTGATAGGGTAGAGGATGAATTCGGCGATGTGCTCTTTGCCCTCATCAACTACGCTCGCTTTATCAAGGTTAATCCTGAAGACGCTTTGGAAAAGACCAATCGCAAGTTTATCAAGCGTTTCCAGTACATCGAACAAAAAGCAAAAGAGTCAGGCCGCTTTATCGGTGACCTGACCCTCGATGAGATGGAAGCCATTTGGCAAGAAGCCAAGACTTTGTAATTAGCAAATTAGCAAATGTGCAAATTAGCAAATTGAAGTTTTTCATCAATTAACTAATTAACTAATTTGCTAATTGAATAATTATTTCGTGTATTCAAATTCTGTTACTGTAGTTTGATTGTTTTCTAAGAGCTTGCGGCTTTTCGGATATTTGCCGTCATAGCTGTATTCATAATTGATAATGTTGGTTGTGACTTGACCACCATTGTTGGAGATTATTTCAGCTCTTGTCACATTATTCTGAGATTCATATCCATTGATGACATTATTTTCAAAGAAGAGTTCTGTGAAAGCTCCGTAGAAAGGATTGTTTTTCTTGTCATATTCGGCTTTCATTTCAACAGTCTGGTCAGAAGTGGTTGATGTTCTTAATAATTTTACGAGATTGTTTTTCTCCCAGGTCAGTTCGTAATTGGATGTTGTGGTTGCTTTACTATCTTCGTGATTTTTCTTGCAAATGGTCTCAATAGGACTATATATTTCATCGGGAAGAATGTACTGCAGGGGGCTTATCATCACATCAACATCTGCTTTTGCACCAAAATAAGTATCAGTAAAATTGCTGATTTTACCATTCTTATAGGTGAAGGTGTATTGGTCAATCAGAGTGCCGTTGCTATATAATGCAACTTCTTTCAGATTTTTGCCTTCATATTTGTAGTCAATATAAACATTGTTGGAATAAACATTCATACGGGTGAGTCTTTTCTTCTCGTATGTGAAGTTCATGGTGTATGCAAGGGCACCATTGGCTGAATAATAGTCGATTTTCTCGAGGGTGTTGTCTTTGTTCCATGTCCAAGCCTCTTGCAGAGTGCGGGTTCCATTGGCATCGGTAAACCAAATTTTGCTGATTTTCTTGTTGGGGTTGTAAACACCTTCTTTGTGGCATGCACTGAACAGCATGGCGACGCATGCGATCAAAAGAATTGAAAAGATTTTTTTCATGATAATTTGTTTTTGATTTAACGGAATATATTGATTCTTGATTTCAATTTGAATTGCAAAAATATGAAAAAAATCCGTATCTTTGCAAGTTAAATTTTAATATAGAAAAATATTACTATGGATACTGTTTTAAGTGGCATCAGACCGACGGGCTTCCTGCACCTCGGCAATTATTTTGGTGCGTTACAGAATTTTACCAGAATGCAGTTTGATAATAACTGCTTCTTCTTTATAGCTGATTATCATTCTCTTACAACTCATCCGCATCCAGCTGATTTGCATGAGAACATTAAAAATGTACTAATCGATTACCTTGCTGCAGGTATCGATCCTGAGAAATCTACCATCTATGTGCAGAGCGATGTGCCGCAGGTGTGTGAGTTGACGACACTGCTGTCAATGAATGTATATGTAGGCGAGTTGCAACGTGTGGCATCCTTTAAAGAGAAAGTGCGCCGCCAGCCCGATAATGTGAATGCTGGCTTGCTGAACTATCCGGTCCTGATGGCTGCGGATATTCTCTTGCATCGTGCCGACAAAGTTCCTGTTGGCAAAGACCAGGAACAGCATCTTGAGCTGACACGCGATTTTGCCCAACGTTTCAATCACATCTATGGTGTTGACTATTTCAAATTGCCTGTCGCATACAATTTCGGCAAGCAGTTGGTGAAAATACCTGGCCTTGACGGCTCCACCAAGATGTCCAAGTCCGACAATGAGGCTTCTTGCATTTACTTGTCAGATGACCCCGCTGTCATCCGCAAGAAAGTGATGAGAGCTGTGTCTGATTCCGGTCCCACGGAACCCAACCAGCCGAAACCCCAGGCTATCGAGAATCTCTTTACCCTGATGGAGGCCGTTTCCGCCCCTGAAACGGTGGCATTCTTTGAGGAACAGTACAATAAGTGCCAGATTAGATACGGCGACATGAAAAAACAACTGGCAGAGGATATTGTGCAGTTCACTGCCCCGATTTATGAGAAGATTCAGGAGCTGCGTAAGAATGACGATTATATTGCCAAAGTGGCTCGTATGGGTGCTGAAAAAGCCCGCGCTAGTGCCGATAAAACTATCAAGGATGTCCGTGAAATCATAGGTATCAAGCATTTCTAAAAACTGAACTATGTCGTTACTCTCTCAGTATTCGCTGTGGTTTATTCCTCTTTGCCTCTTGGTTGGTGCCGGCTGCGCTGTGTTGCTGTACTATAAATCCACTACCCTCGACCTGGATAAGAAAAGCCGCATCATCATGTCTTGCCTGCGTGGATTGGCAGTCTCTTTGATTTGCTTCCTTTTGCTGGCTCCCATGCTGAAAATGGTGGTGAAGGACCTGGATAAACCGCTGATTATCTTTGCGGTGGATAATTCTGAGTCTGTCGTGTTGGCTAAGGACTCAGCCTATTATCGCCATGATTATCCGAAGCAGGTGGAACAGTTGGTGAATTCTTTCGGGGATAAATATGATGTAAGATTGTATTCAGTAGGAGAGAAAAATCAACTGCAAGAAGAGAAAAATACTGATTTTCTGAATTTTACAGAAAAATCTACTGATCTCTCCTCCATCTTTAACGAGGTGGCTACGCTGTATGGCAATCGAAATATCGGTTCGATGATTCTGTTGAGTGATGGCATTGTCAACACGGGCAGTAATCCTTATTACAAGGCTTCATCGGTGGAATATCCAGTTTATACGGTGGGGTTGGGTAGTACGGAAACAACCACTGATTTGTATGTTGCGGGTATTAATCACAATAAGCAGGCCTTAAAGGGTAATTATTTCCCCGTAGAGATTAAGGTGGCTGCTAACCAGCTGGCAAACAATCATGTAACCCTTACACTTGAAGAGGGTAAGGAGGTGTTGATGACTAAAAATCTGAACATTAACAGCCGTAAATTCTTTGAGACGGTTTCCGCTAATCTTCAGGCTACGACAAAGGGTTTGCATAAATATAAAGTGACGCTTACAGAATTGGATGGGGAGATAACGCATAAGAACAATGTGGCTTATTTCTATGTGGAAGTGATTGACTCCCGTGAAAAAATAGCAATTGTGTATAGTGGTCCGCATCCCGATGTGGCAGCTATCAAATCCGCTTTGGAAAATGCCGAGAATTACGATGTTACTGTTTCTTCTGCACAGGATTTCCGAGCTAACGTGGATGACTATTCTTTGGTGATTCTGCATCAGTTGCCGTCGGTGGGACAGCCTGCGGCCAATTTGTTGGCTCAGATAGAGAAAACAGGTACTTCCGCCTTGTATATCGTGGGTGGTCAGACCAATTTGGCGGCATTCAGCAATCAAAATACAGGGGTGAGTATTCAGCAGAATAAGAATCTGTTTAACAATGCGATGCCTTTGTACAATGAGAATTTCACAACATTCACTTTTTCTGAAGAGGCTCGCCAGTTGTTGCCGAAATTGCCTCCCATCAGTACCATCTTTGGAGATTATAAGGCTTCGGTTTCTTCCAATATATTTCTGTATCAGAAGATTAATAGTGTCAATACACAGTATCCTTTGATTCTGTTCAACGACCATAATGGGGTGAAAACCGGTGTTATTTGCGGTACGGGTATATGGCAATGGAAGTTGTATGATTATCTCTACACCCAGAGCCATCGTGAGTTTGATGAGATTATCAATAAGATAGCCACGTATTTGTCAGTTAAGGCCGATAAGAGCTTGTTCCGTGTGTCGGCGAGAAATGTGTATGAGGAGTATAAACCCGTAGTGATTACGGCGGAGCTGTACAACGAAAGCTATGAGTTGGTAAATGATGCCGATGTGTCGATTGTTATCACTGCCGAGGATGGCAAAAAATACGAGCAGCAGCTGTCTAAGCAGAATAACCAGTATGTGCTGAATATGGGTGAACTGCCAGTTGGTGAGTATAGCTGGCTTTGTTCCACGAAATATGGCAAGAACAGTTATTCCAAGTCGGGTGTATTCTCAGTAGATGAGGTGCTGCTGGAATCCACGAATTTGGTGGCTGACCATGGTATGCTGCAGAGTATTGCCACAGCTACCAATGCAAAGTTCTTCTTGCCAGAAGATATGCAGCAGATTGAACAGGAAATCAAGAATAATGATAATATCAAGCCTATTGCCAATTACAGTAAGAAGTATAATCTTTTGTTGAGCTCATGGGTCTATTTTGCTTGTATTATGCTGCTTTTGGCTATAGAGTGGTTCTTGAGAAAATGGAACGGAGGAATCTAATATGCTGAAAATAAAGAATATATTAGTGTTGGCCTTGGTGTTGATGATGGCATGTACTGCCCAAGGTCAGAAAATCGCCCTGCTGAAATACCGTGGGGGTGGCGACTGGTATGGTAATCCTACCTCTTTGCCCAATTTGATTGCCTTTTGCAACAAAAATCTGGGTACTTCCATCGACAAGGAACCTGCTACGGTTGAGGTGGGGAGTGCTGATATTTTCCAGTATCCTTTCATCCACATGACGGGCCATGGCAATGTGGTTTTCAGTGAGGAAGAAGCACAGAATCTGCGGATGTATTTGATTTCTGGCGGTTTTCTGCATATAGATGACAATTATGGTCTGAATAATTTCATTAGAACACAGATGAAAGCGGTATTTCCGGAGTTGGATTTTGTGGAATTACCCTATAATCACCCCATTTATCACCAGAAATACGATTTTCCAAGGGGCTTGCCGAAGATTCACGAGCATGACGGCAAGCCAGCACAAGGCTTTGGCTTGATTTGGGAAGGACGTCTGGTGTGTTTCTTCTCTTACGAATGCGACTTGGGTGATGGCTGGGAGGATGCCATTGTGCATGGCGATAGCGAGGCTACCCGCACCAAAGCCTTGCAAATGGGTGCCAACATCATCCAATACGTATTTACCCGATAAATCTTGTAGGGACGCTTGTTTACAATCTCGTATTTGGAAATAAAATAACGGTGACCTATAAGCCGGGTTCTGTAATCTTCTGTCATTTATCTAGGCATTATGTTGCCATAATGCTCAATCAACCTACCCTCCGGGATCGGGCGAGCCACCCTCAAGCCCCGGTTTATTTGGTTTTTCAACCCATGAGGTTTACCCCCGCCGAATATCACTACCGGCGTCGTGAGCTCTTACCTCGCGTTTTCACCCTTACCTGATTGCTCAGGCGGTTATTTTCTGCGGCCCTGTCTGTGATTCCTTGCGGAACCCCTTCCTGTTAAGAAGCATGGTGCTCTGTGTTGCCCGGACTTTCCTCTCCCTCCCAATGGGAGGCAGCGACAGAACGGCCACCGTTATTTAATGTTTATCATTATTTTGTCGTAGAGACGGGACATGCCCCGTCTCTACAATGATAAATCGTCTTTACGTCTCCACGCCTCCACGTTTTGACGTCTCCACGGATATTAGTAATTCAGCATTACTGGCATGATCAGCATTAGCAGGCTTTCTTCTGCGGAATATTCCTCAACGGGCAGAATCAAAGCAGCGCGGTCAGGGCGGGACATTTCCAGGCGGATTTCAGCACCATCCATGTTCTCAAGCATTTCGCGGAGGAACTTGGAGTTGAAGCCAATATCCATTTTCTCGCCACTGTAAAGGCCAGCGATGCTTTCCTCAGCCTTGTTGGAGAAATCGATATCCTCGGCAGTGATGTTGGTGCCTTCCTCTGACAGAGAAATACGCACTTGGAAAGTGGATTGGTTGGAGTAGTTACCCACACGCTTGATAGAGCGCAGGAACTCTTCGCGGTTCACCACCAAAGTGTTGGGATTCTCTTTTGGGATCACATTCTCATAATTCGGATACTTGCCTTCTTTCAGGGAAGAATACAGCTGCAGGTTGCCGAAGGAGAACTGGATATGATTGGTGCTTGCTGAATATTCCACTTTCACAGGGGTGTCAACACCTGTAAGGATGGTTTTGAGGTGGGCAAGAGGTTTCTTTGACAAGATGAAAGATGCGGGATTCTCGCTGGTGTTTTTGGTGTTGCGGTAACGTACCAGCTTGTGGGCATCGGTAGCTACGAAAGTGATGCAATCGCTGTTGAGCTCGCAGAAAACACCCATCATGTTAGGTCTCAATTCATCATTGCCGGTAGCAAATAGGGTTTTGCTGATAGCGCGCTGCAGCACTTGGGGCTCCATCTCAAAAGCCTCTGCATTGCCCATAGCAGGAATCTGAGGATACTCATTGCCTGGGAAGCAGGGGGCTTCATACTCACCGTTGGCGATGGTGTATTTCACCTCGTTGTTTTCTTCATTGATCACAAAGACGATGGGATTCTCACCCACTAATTTCAGCGTTTCCAGCATGATTTTGGAGGGCACTGCCACGCAGCATTCGCCTTCCACATTGGTCAGCTCGATGACAGCGGTCATCGTGGAATCCAAATCTGATGCGGTCAGCGTCAGAGTGTTACCCTTGACAGTGAACAGGAAATTGTCCAAAATGGCCATGGTGCTGTTGCTTCCCAATACACCGCTGATGGCGCTCAAATTTTTATACAAAACGTCTCTTGATACAATGAATTTCATAATACTTTCTTTTTTAATTCAAACTGCAAAGATACAATTTTTTGTTGAATTGTTGAATTGTTGAGGTATTTTTTTAATTAAGAACTAAGAATTAAGAGTTAAGAATGGTGAATTGTCAATTCTTAGTTTTTAGTTTTTAGTTCTTAATTCTATAACCTGAAACCCATAACCTGACCCCTGATTATCTCAACTGCTTATACAAATCCCAATACACCTGTGCGTCTTTTTTCTTGCCGCGTTTGTCGAGGCTGGTGGCGATTTTCTTGTAGAGTTTGCGGTATGCACCTCTGTCGTCCAAGCCATCGGCTTTGTATATTTGGATGAGTTGCTGAACGCCTGTGTTGTCCAATTGGTCGTGATCTATAAGCTGTATCAGTGCTTTTTCAGCATTCTTGACATCATTCTGGCGGAGGTAGATGTTGCACATCAGGTGGTAAGCACTCGTGAACTTGAAGTTGCAGTCGATAATGTGTTTGCAAGTTTCGATGGCCTTGTCCATCTCGCCCTTGGTCATGTAGTAATGAGCTAAGAAGTAGTTGGCTGTTTCATATTTGGGCAGGAAGGTTAGTTCATGGTCGATGTAAGTTTTAGCGCTATCTAGCTGGCCTTTCATCAGGTAACATTCGATGATGTTGTTGAGGGCAGCTTCGTTGTATGGGTTGATGGCCAAAGCCTCCTTGAAGCATAGGATAGCGCTATCCACTTGATTTTTGGACTTATATTGATTGCCTAGCATATCGACTTTTGATTGGCGCTTAAGAATCAAGCAGATAGGTTTACCATCCACATCGATGGTTTTGATGCAATCGGGTGGGGGAAAGGCACCTGCATTTTGAATTTGTTCAGGAGCCATACCCGTAATGGTGAAAATGGCGTAGTCCCAGTCGTTGTTGCCTTTTTCATACCAGCGGCAGAAGAGTGGCGCGAAGCGGGCGGTATCGTTGCGGAAGAAATAGCCGACGGAAGCAGTGTGCCAGGAGGCTACTTTGATTTTGGATCCGTCAGGATTAGGTTCGGCATTAGCGATAATCCATTCGGATGCCTCACGGGTGGAGTGGTAATAGTAGTCAAGCTCATAATTACCATAAGCTTTGTCAACACCACCTGCTAATTCGTTGAAATACACATATTCGTATGGATGGTTGGCGATGATATGGCGGATAGGACCAATCAGCAGAACCAGCAGCACCACCATGCTAGAGACATTCACCAAAATGCCTTTCGTAGAAACATGATTAGCCGTGTCTCTATCGTTGTTCGCATCTTTATCGTCATTATTAATTATTAATTGTTCATTATTAATTCCTAACTTGGATTCCACCCACTTCACTAATGCGTCAAATCCCCAGCCTGCAGCGACCACCATAGGCGGGTAGGCGAACATAGCGTGACGCCAACCACCATATACGTTGGCATGGGTGAAGACAATCCAAAATACTGGGAAGAAGAAGGTGAAGAATACGAAGAATGCCCAGAAACGGTCTTCTTTTTTGATCCAGCAGAATACAAAGAACAGAATCACACCAATAATGACCGCGATGGGAATAGTCATGAAAATGTATTTCGGTGTATAGTACCAAGGCAGCACATCTGACCACTGCAGTGAGCCTTCAAAGAGTTGGCGGATAGAAACATCGAATGACGACATTAATTTGAATGCTTCTATGGGATGTTTTATAGGAGCTTGTAGTGCGTATGGCCATAGGAGAAGACCAGCGAAATATCCAACGACACATATACCTAATCCCATAATCAGCATTCGTCCTATTGCTTTACCAGAAACATAGTCATTTAGGGCAATATTTTTCTTGTTGGCGAGTTTCAGTTGACGCTTTTTTGTGGAAAAAGTATAAATGAGGTATATTAAACCAAACAAGCCGAAGTAGCCGAAAAGAATAAGACCTCCGATACGTACGCTTATGGCAAATGCAATGGCAAAAGTCAGGATAAGGTAGGTGTACCATTTGACTTTCGGAAATTGTTTGAAGAACAAAAGCATGCCATATAAGGCTAGAACGACAGCGGTTGCGAACGGCAAATCTTTCGGATTATTAAAAGAATGTCCTAAAAAACGTGGTGAAAGGAATAAAAGTACCATGGTAAAACAAGCGGCACGAAATCCTCCTACATGGTATGCAATTAGTCCGGCAATGAAAATGGCAAGCCATCCTAGCAGCGAGTTGCATATGTGTCGAGAAACATTGATGTTGTCCACATGGCATACTCTATTGATGAAAGCGGTAACTACATCAAAAGAAGAACCGTAGTATTGCAGGTTGGTTTTGAAATTCAGGCAGGTGGTGTCAGCTCCATGAGTTTGGAAATAGTTGATGACATTTTCTCCTTGAGGGATTTGGAATGCGTCTTCGTCACCTGTGTTGCCGGCATCAAGGCTTAATATGGGCATGACAAATAAAAGGGTAATGGATAGGACAATAAAAATCCAAAACCAAATATTTTTCATATTATTCCGGAAAAAATTTTGCATAAAACAAAGTATTAGGTTATTTGTATTTTTTTATTATTTTGAACAATTCGTATGGCGCTTTGAAAAAATCTTTCATTTTTACTTGTGAGCCATGGATGTCTTCCCATTCGAGTAAAGGATATTCATAGACGTCAGTTATGGTATTTTGTATGCCGAAGGCTTTTTTATATCTTGCCAACAATTCAACATCAAAAAGCCATTTGGTAATAAATGGTTCAGAAAAAAGAGTAGGAACTACATCGTATTTATATAATTTTGAACCACATTGGGTGTCATAAACAGGAAGTCCAAGTGAAACCGATGCAGTGGTGGCAAAACAGCGTCCAAGGTAGTGTCGCGTTTTTTTTCTTTTTACTTTTGCCCCTAAGCGCATAAGTCTTAATCCTGTGACGATTTTGTAGTTTTCCCTTTGGAATTGTCGCACAAAATTGGTGATTTCATATAGTGGAGTAGCCAGATCTGCATCCCAAAAACCAATATAATCGGAAGGAATCTTTTCATAGGCATACACCATTCCTTTACGAACAGCCTCTGCTTTACCTCCGTTAGGTTGTATATCAAGATAATGCATGTTAGGCTGCTGTGACAACTGTTGTAGTATGGCAAGTGTGTTATCCTTGCTGCCATCATTCACAAAAAGGAAATGAACCGAGGGATTCTCTTTGACAAATTGGAGAAATTCGTTTTGTTTTAATCTTTTTTCCTCGTTGTAACAGGGAATAACGATGGTTGTATTCATGATGCTAATAATTTACACCTAAAGAATATGGATTATCTGTGTGCCAGACAGGTATTAAGTTGATTGGCAAGGAATGGATATGCGGGAAGAGCTGCTTGCAATTGAGGTATAGCATTGTTGTAGTCACCTTTGGCAAAATAAGAAAGGCCAAGGTGGGCTTTGATAAATGGCAGTTGGCTTTTATTTGTACACTGTTGTTCCGCTGTAATTAATGAAGAAATAGCTTCATTGTATCTGCCTAATTCATAAAATGCTGATCCTTTATACATTGAGGCATACATAACCTTGTCTTGTGTTGGGAGGAAAGTCATATCTTTGTCGAAAAATTCTATACATTTTTCGTAATCTTTATTTTGATAGTGTCCTAATCCTGCCCAGAACCATATTCCGAAGTTGTCGGGATCAAATTTGTAAGCAGAATCCAATAGAGCAACACCTTCAGCAATTTTACCTTCACGAATGCATCTAATGCCTCTGGAGTCAAGCTTGTTTCGTTTTACAACAGCACAAATAGGGTTACCATCTACTTCTTCCACGTGAATAGTGCCTTTAGGCGGGAAGAATTTTTTGATGGCTTTCGGTTGGATTACATGGAAGTTGATGATGGAGTAATCACAATCTGTTTCAGCAAAGCCCATGTATGAAGTCGAGAATACTTTCACATGATTGGTGTCTCCTAACATTTCAGCATAATAAATAGGAGTGAAGATTTTGGTGGAGACGGTTACCAGAGAGTCTGTTTTATTCAACTCATTTTCACGAAGCCAATCGTAGGCTCGGGTGGCGGAAGTCTCATAGAAATCCAATTCGAATTTCAGGTAAGGATTACCAACGGATTTGTTATAGTAGCAGTATATGTAGTTATGGTTTTTCACCATCCAGATTAATGTCGGTGAAACAATCAGTAGCATACATGCAGCCACGATAGGGTAGTATATCGTTTCTTTTAATTTTTTAGGTTTGACAAATTCAATCAGCTCGTACCAACCGATAGACACTAAAACGGCAAAGGGAGCGTAGAAGAAAAGAAGGTGTCTCCATCCGTTGTATATGTTTGCGTGGGAGGCAACGATGTAGATGGGAGGGAATAGGGCGGTGAAGAGCAAGAATATAATAGCGGTTTTGCGGTAGTTTTTGAAAATTCTGACAATAAACGCCAGAAACAAAATAGCCCCAATGAAAATATAGTATGGTAAGGTTCGTAGGAGAGAAAACAATAGGTAGTGTTCTGGTGGATTGGTGGATTCTGCCATTTTGCCTTCATAAATGAAGGGGATTCGATGAGAATATTTGCTAACTGATTCAAAGGAGGACATTATATGTTGAATAAATCCTTCATGAAAGGCGTTAGGATATGCACAAAGTCCAACAAAAACTGCAAAAATGCCAGTTATAAGGCAAATGACAAGGATTTTGGTAATCTGCATAAAATCTTTTTTTACAAATAATTGACGCAGATTTTTATTCATGATAAATTCCAAAACAACGGCAATGAAAAAATAAAGCAGTATCAAAATTCCGGAAATTCTAATACTTGTGGCAAATAATATGCCGAAAAAAATATAAAGGACAGCTTTAATACTGATACGGGGAAGCTGGTTGGTGAAAATGAGTAGACCGTAAATTGCAACAGCGAACCCTAATGCAGAAGGTACATCCTGTCCTCCACAAAAAGAGAGACCTAAAATTGTAGGGGTTACAAACATCATCACCATTGATATAATCCCTAATTTATAATCTTTAATTTCTTTTCCTATCAATCCGGTGAAAAGAATAAGTAAAAATCCAAAGAATGCTAAACAGAACCTTTTTACCAATAGGAGGTTTTTTATATGCAGCAATCGGCAAATTCCTGCTGGTACAATTTCAAAACCAGTGCCTGCATTTTTTAACTGGGGAACTTGTTTTACATTATAATCATCCACCTGACTATAGTCAAGTACTGTTGTGTCTCCGTCAATGTAATAGTCCAGGGTAAATTTGCCATGGGCCACATACCATAAATCATCACCTCCAGATCCAACAGAACTTGCATTGAGTAGCATTAGAATTAGGATGACCGCCGCAGTTGAATAAAACAAACATTTGCTCCAACGTGAGGTAGAAGTGTTTCTTGAATTTTGTGATAAAGAGGAATCTTGTGTGTTTTGGTTGTCCGTTTTAGGCATGGATGGCCTGTCAATTTTTTTTGTTTTCATCAAATTTTGAGTTTAATACTGTTTTTAGCCCAAAGAACAGATCTTATTAATTATTTTGCAAATTGCTGATACATCGGTTTCATTTAATTCATAAAACATCGGTAGTCGAACTAGACAGTCGGCAAAATGGTCACAATTGGGTAAGTCCCGGCCGTCATGTTTCTCTTTGTAAAACTCGCTGCTGTGCAGGCTAAGGTAATGAAAAACAGATAGAATGTTGTTGTCTTTCAGTGCTTTAATCAAATTTGTGCGCTCTTGAAGACTATTGCATGTCAAGTAAAACATGTGTGCATTGTTGGTGGCAAAATCTGGAATATCCGGCAATTGAAAACAACCCTTATCCGCTAAAGGTTTTAACAATTGGAAGTATTTGTTCCATAATTGTTTGCGTTTGTTTTGGATATTGTCCAGTTCTTCGAGCTGTGCCCATAGGAAAGCGGCTATTGTTTCGCTAGGAAGGAAAGACGATCCTATATCACACCATCCATATTTGTTTACTTCTCCACGGAAAAATTCGGCACGATTAGTGCCTTTTTCCCAAATGATTTCTGCACGACGGATGAATTTAGTGTCGTTGATACCTAACATACCACCTTCGCCAGATATAATATTTTTAGTCTCATGAAAAGAGAATGCAGAAAGGTGGCCTATAGTGCCCAAGGGTTTTCTTTTATAATAAGAATCGATAGCTTGAGCGGCATCCTCCACTACCAGAAGGTGATGCTGTTCGGCAATTTCCATAATCCGGTCCATATCACAAGCAATGCCAGCATAATGCATGGGTACAATTACTTTCGTTTTCGGTGTGATCAGGCTTTCAATTTGTTCTGCATCAATATTGGGATTGCCTTTCATGCTGTCGGCAAAGACAATCTTTGCTCCCTGGCGTACAAATGCCAATGCAGTGGATACAAAGGTATAACTCGGGACAATCACTTCGTCGCCGGGTTTGATATCACAAAGAATGGCGGCCATTTCAAGCGCATCTGTACAGCTTGTGGTAAGCAAACATTTCTTGAATCCATATTTTTCTTCGAAAAAATGTTGGCACCGTTTTGTGAATTCCCCATTACCACTGAGCTTGCCGTTGTTCACGGCTTGATATATGTATTGGATTTCTTTGCCAGAAAGATATGGTTTGTTGAATGGTATCATATAGATTATAAATAAAGTTTTTTACTTTTGTCCTTTATAAATGCATAATTTAAGAATTCGATTCTGCAAAAATACGAAATTTCCATAAAATTGAAATCATAAAATGGAAAATCTTCGTTCTACAAATTTTTATACCAAATCCCGATATTCTGCCCCGATGAGTTGGATGAGGTCGTCGGGGGCAACGTGTACTTGGTAACCGACTTTGCCGGCACTGAAATAGATCTTGTCGCAGAGGGTGGCGCTCTCTTCTACAAAGGTGGGGAAGGGCTTTTTCATGCCGATAGGGGAGCAACCTCCGTGGATGTAACCTGTGAGCGGCAGGAGGTCTTTCTGCTTGATCATGGCGATGTTCTTGACACCGGCTGCTGTGGCGGCTTTCTTGAGGTCCAGTGTGCAGCATACGGGGATGACAAAAACATAATGGTCGCCCGTATTGGCTACTGTCACCAGGGTTTTGAATACCGATTCTGCAGGCTCGTTCAGCACCTGCGCAATGGTCTCACCATCCGTCATGCTGTTATCATATTCATGTGCGGTGAATTCAATGCCCTTTTGGCTCAATATACGCATTACGTTGGTTTTCTCCATGCCTTACAGTTTTAATTTATGAGGGGGTTGCGGTTTCACCGCATGTATTTTCGGACGCACTCTGTGCGTCCCTACTGCTACCTGCTACCTGCCACCTGCCACCTTTATTCCTCTTCCAGCTCTCTATGTTTCGCATAATTGCGCCATTTCTCTATCACTGCGGCGAAGTCTTCTGGTAGCTCGGAGTCAAACAGCATGTATTTTCCCGTGCTGGGATGCACAATACCTAAGGATTTGGCATGCAATGCCTGCCGTGGCATCAGACGGAAACAATTGTCAATGAATTGTTTATACTTGCTAAAGGTGGTGCCTTTCAGAATTTGGTCGCCACCATAGGTCTCGTCGTTGAACAAGGGGTGGCCGATGTATTTCATGTGCACCCTGATCTGGTGCGTTCTGCCGGTCTCCAACTGGCATTCCACCAAGGTTACGTAACCGAAGCGTTCAACCACTTTCCAGTGGGTGACGGCATGTTTGCCTTGGTCGCTGCCTTCGGGGAAGACAGTCATCACTAAACGGTCCTTGGGATTGCGGCCTACGTTGCCCACAATGGTACCCTCATCTTCTTTGAAATCGCCCCACACCAGAGCCCAGTATTTACGCTCCAAATCGTGGTTGAAGAAGCGTTTGGCCAAGGTCATCTGTGCCAACTCATTCTTGGCCACAATCATAATGCCGGAGGTGTTTTTGTCGATGCGGTGCACCAGCATGGGACGCTGGTCATTGCCATCTTTATCTTTCTTGCCTAAAAATCTGTAGGTAAGAGCATTGACAAGTGTTCCAGTATAATTGCCGTAGGCGGGATGCACCACCAAACCGGGTTGCTTGTTGATAATGATGAGGTCGTCGTCCTCGTAAGGTACATTAAGTGGAATGTCTTCAGGGATGATTTCAATGTCGCGCAAGGGTTGCGGCATCAGGATGGAGATGACATCGAGAGGATGGACACGGTAGTTCTGCTTCTCAGGTTTCCCGTTCACCACAATGCAATTGGCTTTGGCAGCCTGCTGGATTTTGTTGCGGGAGGTGTTGGGAATCAGGTTCATCAGGTATTTGTCGATGCGCAGCATTTCGGTGCCCTTATCGACCACAAACCTAAAATGCTCGTATAATTCTTCCTTTTCCTCGGTGTTGGGAATATCCTGTGTTGTAACCTCTAAATTGTCCATTGTTCGTACATCCTATGCGGCGGTTGCGGTTCCACCGCAAAATTTTGTTTCACCATTCCGTCTGCGTAGCTGGCGGAATCTCTGTCCATTGTTCGTACATCCTATGCGGCGGCTGCGGTTCCACCGCAAAATTTTGTTTCACCATTCCGTCTGCGTAGCTGGCGGAATCTCTGTCCATTGTTCGTTCATCCTATGCGGCGGTTGCGGTTCCACCGCATGTGTAATTCAAAATTTCCATCCTAGATTAAACTCCCCTGCGCAGCACTCCCCTCGAGCGAAGCGAGACTCCCCTTGAACACGAAGTGCGAAACTCCCCTTACGGACGCACGCAGTGCGTCCCTACTGTATCCTGTATTCTATCTTCCGCACAACTTGCAAACTGTCTTCTTCACCTCCACGTTGTCGAACACGCAGATAGGCAGTTTGTCAAACATTCCGCACAGGCGGGCACCATCGCGTTCAGCGGCCATTTTCACAGCTTTGGTGAAGAAACTGCTCAAATATGTTTCCTCGCGGTGGGCGGCCAAGCTGACGTAAGAGAACAAGAAATCGTTGGAGATGGAGGCATCATCCAAGAAGGGCTCCATGATACTCATGGCGTACATGTAGTCGTAATTCTTGATGAAATAGGAGGCCAGTTTATAGGCGTTCTGCCAGCTTTCCAGTTTCTTGTTGGTGATGGTTTTGATCTTGTCGAAGGTGGCATTATAAACCACAGTGCCTTCTGAAGTGGGAGGATTAGCGTTGATGTATTCGATAATCTTGAACTGGTATTCGAGGTTGAGGTTGTTGATGTCTTCCTTGGATAGGGTGGGGAAGCTGTACAGCTTGTCAATCTCGGCTTGTGTTTTGGCAATTTCGGCTACACTGCTGATGGGTGTATGGAATACTTTGCCGACAGCAACATTGTACAAAACAACGGGATTGGTGGGTTCGTAGGTCAAGGTCTTGTTCATGCCGTTCACCATTTCATCATTGAGTTTGGAAGAAAGGTAATATTGCATGTAGAGTTTGTTGTTATGCAACTGCTGGAATTTCTTGTCGGCGGGAATTTCCAGTTGGTTAACACTGCTGGTGGTGTATTTTCCTGCTTCCACTTGCTTGATCATATAGTTCTCAATAGCGGTGGCCAAGGCATAATTTTTCTCTTTGATGGCTTTGTTGAATTTCCAAGCAGCGAGGTTCTCGGCTTCAGCGTCGTTACCTGCTTTGTAAACCACATGGAACACCAACTTGATATATCTGTGTTTTGACAAATATTCCTCTTCCAATTCCTTGGCGATGGCGTTGTTGTTGGCTTTCAGATTCTTGATGGCATCAGCCTTGGAATATAGAGTAAGGTCATAATGTTCGGGGTTGTTGTTCACATCGCGTTTGAAGTCTTCCCAACCATCGTCGTAGGTAATGTTGGTGGTCACTCCAGGAAACATCTGTGCTAACAATTTCTGCATGCTTGCGGCACGTTTTTTCTGGTTGTTGATTTGAGTCTGGTCGGTGCTGTAGTTCAAAGAGTTTTGTGCGATAATGTCGATACTTTTTATTTGATAGGCGGGGGCGTCGATGGCCTTGATGCTGGAGTCGATGTCAGCTTGGGTATAGGCTAGTTTGTTGAGCGTGAAGGGGAATTTCACTTCATGGGTGCCTTCTTCTGGGGCGGCTACCCATTCGCCAGTGCTTTTCATGCTGGCATAGTCGGGCATGTAATTGATTTTGGCCTGATAATTAGCTTTTTTGCATTCGATGGCTTTCTTGATGATGGTACGGCAGGCGTATTTGTCTTCTTTCAGCACAATGATATTGACATCAAAATCGGAATTGTCCTCGATGGTTTCGGGAACAGTGGCTATTTTGGCGTAGAGTTTGCTGGATTTTTTGTCTTTGATGGTGTTGTCAGACAACATAGTTTCAAAAACAATGGGTTTGGAGATGAATCCCTTGTTGATACGGTCATTGTCAATAGTGTTGTGCTCGCATTCGTATTGGCTGTGCTGTACAAAATCCAATACAATGGCGTCACCTTCCTTACCGATAAGTCTTTTCAGGTATTTGTGGTCACCGCAATTGATAAATACCTCATTATCTTTTACTTGTATATATTCTGAAAGGACTTCGAGATTTTTGTCTGCACTGCATTTCGCACAAACTTTTTCATCAGGGTAGGTCATTCCGTTTTTGTTTTTGGAGAAGGGAACGTCCT
>JAEEGG010004557.1_pt1 | contig 33492 bp, 27 predicted proteins | sample 9134161 | NCBI WGS metagenome assembly JAEEGG01 (sample SAMN16246543, study PRJNA631951) | gut metagenome | biome: gut microbiome; feature: rumen; material: CR-attached | host: Bos | place: Iran: Karaj | collected 2018-10 | reverse complement strand
TCAAATCTTTCGAGTCGATCATGCAGGTAAGCGGAGGTGATTCTCTTACGGGGACTAGCTGGGGTGGTAATTCTGATTCTCCAGGCGGTCCAACGGAATCTGATGCCCGCGAAGTCCTCATCAGCGACGAGACGACCATCATCGCTCGCAACGCTTGGGAAGAATGGTAATTTTCAAATTGACAATTGACAATTGATAATTGATAATTAGAAAATAGTAAATCAAGGAAAGGCGGAGTGGCAGCAATGTCGCTCCGCTTTTTTTTGTTTACGGACACAATTAACGCTTGTCTTTTCCTTTGGCGCCAGCGTCCTTTGCTTGCAATGGGGCAGAACGACGTGAACGCTATTTCCGTGATGTCTGTTAACTACACGTAAGATGCGAACAAATCATCCATTGTCACAACAGCGTTAATGCTGCCGGAGTACAGATTTGACTTCAACCCGTAAGTAGTGATCAGTACGGTGTGAAGCGCCTCTTTCGCTTTTGTGAAATGGACAAAGGCGGCACTCCGTTCGCGAAGATGCTGCTCGTATTTCTCTGTAAGTACATACTCAGACTGGCAATACTTCATCTCACAAATATCAATCACATTATCCCCACGGCAGAGTAAAAGGTCAATTTGCACACCAGGCCAGTTTGTGCCGTCTTTATCTGTTTGTTTAGGCGACGACCAGGAACATACATTGGTTAACACCCCTTTTATGCTCAATGCACCACGTATCTGGCTGACATGGTGCAGACACACTTGCTCAAAAGCGTAGCCTGCCCAGGCATTTCTTGCACTCTCTTTGATGTTAGACCAAAAGTGCTCATCGAGCCCGGTACGATTGCCGATAAATTTGAGATAATACAGCGAATAAAGATCCGTGAGCTGGTAAATACTTCCCTTTTCTTTTTTGCCATACGGTGTATACTTTCGTACGAAGTCACACTTGCAGAGATTATCCAAGACCTCTGTCAACCCTCCACCGTCACCAATGTTCAAAGACTCCTTGATCTCCTTCAGAGTAAGCCCCTTATTCTTCGTGGCAACAGCTTCTACCACCTGACGATAGACGACAGAAGACTTGAACAATGAACGGAACAGGAAGTCATACTCAGTGCGTAACGGTGCTTTTTCACGAAAGAACAGATTATCTATGTTCACGCTGAAAGGTAGCCCTTTTTCCAGCATATCTATGTAGTAGGGAATACCGCCCATAATCATATAGGCTTCCAGTATCTGGTAGCGGTTCCAAACTATGCCTTTGCGAAGCCTGAGAAACTGCTCAACCTCGGATAACGAAAACGGTGCAACATATATTGAACGTGACGAACGACCATACAGACCGCCTTTGTCGCCAACCACGTTGTCAAGCATCCACGATGTGGCCGAACCACAAACAACCAGTTTCAATCCGTCGCGGGTGGAGCCCCATGTGTTCCAAAAATAGCTGAAGGCTGCCAGAAAGCTTGATTTCTGCGTGTCCATCCATGGCAGCTCATCCAAAAAGACCACCACCCGTTCTTTGTTCAATCCAGACAGATGTTCTTTCAGTTGCGCGAAAGCCTCGAACCAGTCCTTGGGTATTGGCCGCTCCACTTTGCTGTATTGAAAGAGGGCATCCTTGAACAGCATCAACTGCACTTTCATCGCCGTTTCGAAACTGCCCGTGAAGAAGAAGTCGAAGGTGTCGTTGAAGAAATACTTAACGAGATAGGTCTTGCCTACACGTCTGCGCCCATACACCGCAATCAGGCGCGCCTCGTTCTCCTCGCAGATATTTTTCAAGATATGCTGCTCGTATGTTCTGCCAATAATACGATTATCTTTATTCATGCTGCATTTGTTTGCGATTTCGGAACAAAGGTAAGTATTTATTTTTATTGTTGCAAATATTCTTGTTCCAAATCTCGTTTTTTTGGGCACATTTGGACAAAGAATGCACTATACCTGCTCCAAATCTCGTTTATTTTGCCACATTTGGAGTCGTTTGAGAACTTAACGGACACAAATAACGCTTGTCCGTTATGTCCGTTATGTCCGTTCGTGGCAACAGGATTTGTCTTTTCCTAAAAACTGTCAACCGTTTTTAGGAAAAGACATAACCCTTTGCAAAATCGCCAATTGGCGACCAGTACAACATTTAGTGCCATTAAACGTTTGATGAAATCCGGCTACGTGATACGTGTTACAGACTATGAGATAGAAGATCCTTTTTTCAAAGCGTGGATTATAAAATCAGACATGTAAAAGCAAGAGATAGTCAACAATGATATCTTTCACTGACAATACCGGCGGAGTGACATTGCTGCCACTCCGCCGGTATAGTATCAAGAAACGTACAGATAGAGAAGCGTACAGACGAAAAACGTGACAAAACACAAAAAAAGTACGCAAACCGGATTGCTTTACAAATAAAAATCGCTATCTTTGCAGACGAAAAGCGTGACACTGTAACAAAAATAGTCTGTACCATGATCATAAAGAGAGACAGATATCTAAAGCAGCTTATAGCCAGGAAGAAGGATGGTATGATTAAGATTGTGACGGGCATACGTCGTTGCGGCAAGTCATACCTGTTGAATGTTCTTTTTCGCCAACATTTAATCGACGAGGGCATAAAGGAGCGCGACATCATCATGATGGCACTCGATGAGGACACCAACATCCGCTACCGTAATCCTTTGGAGCTCGGCAAGTTCATTCGAGAGCAATGTGCCGACCAGTCGCGCTTTTTTTATGTCCTGTTGGATGAGATACAGAAGGTTGACAGCATTCAGAATCCATACCTGCCGGATAACCCGAACGAGAAGATTGGTTTCGTGGACGTCTTGCTCGGACTAAAAAAACTGCCGAATGTTGATTTGTATGTCACCGGCAGCAACTCCAGGATGCTTTCTGTGGACATCTTGACCGAATTCAAGGATCGGGGCGAGGAAATTCGCATCAACCCGCTATGTTATGATGAGTTTGTGTCCGCCTATCAGGGCGACAAGCAAATGGCGTGGACTGAATTCCTGATGTATGGCGGCATGCCCTTTGTGATGAGTAAGTCAGGCCATGCGGACAAAGCGGCTTATTTGCACGATCTCTTTGAGCGCACCTACATCACCGATGTCATTGAGCGTAACAGCCTCAAGGGATCCAAGGATGTCTTGGAAGACTTGTTGGACTTTCTGGCATCTTCTGTAGGGAGTCTTACGAACACCACCAGACTCGAGAACACCTTTAAGTCAGAGAGACGCGTCAACATTTCGCACAACACCATTGCTGCGTATATCGACTGTTTCATCGATGCCTTCATCCTGAAGAAAGCGATGCGCTACGACATCAAAGGGCGTAAATACATCGGGGCGCAACAGAAATATTTCTACAGCGATGTCGGATTGCGCAATGCACGTCTGAACTTCCGCCAACAGGAAGAGAACCACATCATGGAGAACATCATCTACAACGAGTTGACGGCTCGGGGCTTCAGTGTGGATGTCGGTGTTGTAGAGACGACGTTTACGGGTGACGACGGCAAACGTCAACGTTCGCTTTTGGAGGTAGATTTCGTGTGTCACCAAGGTCATGCCCGCTACTATATTCAGTCCGCCTTGACCGTGGCGGAGGAGAGCAAACGGCTGCAGGAGATCAACTCTCTCACGAAGATTAACGACTCGTTTGTGAAGATCGTTGTTGTGCGGGATCGCATCATCCGTTGGCACGATGAGGCAGGTATTCTCTATATCGGGATAGAGGATTTTCTGCTCAACTACATCAATCAGATGGAGTAATTCGACATCTCTTTTTTTCCAAAAAAACAGCGGAGCGACATTGCTGCCACTCCGCCGGTATTGGTGATGTTTTGGTTTATGAGAGACTCCAGAGATTTTAAACTGCAACAAGTTTTTCTCCGAATGAGTGAATGGCATATCTTATTTGTTCCAAACGCTCAGGACTCGGTTTCTTTATTCCATAGATATACTTTGCCAAAAGACTTTTATTGATCCCGATATACTTTGCCATCTCAGAAACATTCAGCTGAGGAAATTGCCTGAAGATATTACCCACTTCGTTCTCAGGATTGGGCTCTGCCGTTTCATAAAAACTGGAGATATGAACATCTTCATCCAAAATCTCCCATCTGATGTCGTCGCCAAACTTTCCTATCTTAAAGTCCTGACGTTCTCTTTCTCCAGCCTCTTTCAATGTGGGAAATGCCTCAAGCGGACGACTATAGGTGTTGCCACTATCCGTCAAAACATAGATTCTCCCTTCTTCAAACCATACTTTAGAAATTTTCTCCATAACCCCTTAATCTTTATTGTCCATGTGTTCTTTCCATTTCTCAATAAACTCTTCTCTAAAGGTTTCGCACATTATTTGTGCTTTTTTGAGGTCCTTCGGCTTTATTCCTTCATTCTTTATTAGCGTTATCTGTGGATCTAGCGCAAATTTCGCCCTCCCGTCTCCGTTTTCCACATGGACGTGGATTGGCGAGTGTTCTTCTGAGTAGAAATAGAATCTTAGTCCGAAGGCAAGCAGTATTGTTGGCATATTCTTTTTCTGCAAATATAGGGATATTTTCTTTTCCCCGCAAATATAGTCCGAATTTTCTTTAAAAAGTTTTATTTTTTTATTTTTGTCAGCAGAAATACAATAAAAGCGGAGCGACTTTCCCAAGCCACTCCGCTCAAACTACGTTAACTAATCAACTATATTAACAAACGAAAAATATAGCCTTCATTATAAAGTTTAGAGTTTAGTGTTTAAAGTTTAGAGACGATGTTGGAATCTCTCTTACTTCTTACATCTTCCCTCTTACCTCGGAGCTTGCTCCGTGCAATTACCATTCTTCCCAGGCTCCGCGAGAGCGAACGACTTCGCGACCGAGGTTATCATCACTATACGTAGGCAAGTCGGAAGTACCATTACCTTCACCTTGACCGTATTGGCTATCATCTCCCTTATAGATACTGTCTGCAATCATTTTGCACACCTCAACTTTCACTACTTGAAGTTCAGGCTTAATATATTTCTTTTTCATTCGATTTCGTTTTTCCCTCCCGGGCCGAAACCCGGGAGGAGTTTTACCTTATATATATTACTTCAACTTTTGACCGTTAGCATCGAATGCCTTACCGTTCTTCACAATGACGATGCGACCCTTCACAAGGTACTTGCCGTCCTTCATGGTCTTGGCTTCAGCCTCGATGGCCTTAAGCTCGTCGATGGCAGTAAAATCATCATCCTCGCCGCCGATAGCGATACGGGCAGGAGTTAGATTACTCTCCGGCTGCAGGTAGCAACGGTTTGCGCCCAAGTTTCTGCTTTGTCCGGTGGGAACGCGGAAGAAGGCTGTTTTACCGTCAGAATACTGCATAATGTAGTAGGGATTCTCTCCAGACTCCTTGGTCTCTGCTACATAGAGTCCCTTAAGCACACCGCTATCATCCGGATCTTCTGCAGTATTTACTCCATAGAAAGTCTGCGAGAATGTATCGTCAGCAGTTATCGACAGAATAACAGGAGTGCCGGCATCAATAACACCGTCCTCGATTTCCTCAAGGTGTACCCAATTATCGCTAGACATAGAAGCTTCGTATGCAGTTACGCCATCAGGAATGGCAACATCGAAGGGAGCACAGAATGTACCCATCTTGGCAGTACCGGAAACCTGCATGGTGGCAGAAGTGGCCTCTACAAGAGTAAAGTCTGCGTTACCAGCCTCTGTGTATATGTTGCCACCGCTTTGACATGCAATCGTTGTGTTGGTGAGGGTATTCTGGATGTTGAATACATTTGCCTTGTCTGTGGCAATAATCACAAAGTTGCCTTTCTTTTCTGCGTCTGTTGTTGCCTGAATTTGACTGTCTGACCAATCGGCAGTGCTTTCGTTTGTTGTACCATAGGTCATGTATGTTGTACCTGCAGCAGTTTCAAAGCTAACATTGTAAGTGTTGCCTGATACGTGTGTGAAAGCCACGCTCTGATTGGTCGTGTTACCGGTGTTAATGGTATAACCAGTAGGATTACTATCACTGGTCTCACCGAGTGCAATACCAAATGCTTTTCCTGTCTGCGCGTGTCCTGTGGTGGCAACAACAAAGCAGTAACGCTTCTCGGCATCGGGAGCGTTGAGTTCTGCTGACTCGTAGGTCCCGATAGCAGTGTTCAATGTGGTGGTTGCACTTGTGATATCACCAAGATCGGCGTCATCGTCATCGTATACGCCCTGTGCCGCATCTATAGCTCCACTGAAGGTCGTACCAGCAGCGGCAGGAATTTGGAAGACACCCGTACCTTCATTAGCCGATTTGCGTGCTCCTGTTGCCTCATTGATCTTATTCAACAAAGATGTACGTGCTGCAACCTTCGGGTCAGTAAGCAGAGCAAGGCTGGTGAAGCTGACATATTGATATTGTGCATGTCCTTCAGCAGAGAATGAAAGTGTTGCATTTCCTGTTTCTGCGAGTTCGAAAGGAATATACTTCCATTCGAAGCCGCGACCCGTTGTGTTTGCAAAAGTACCTTCGTTATAAGAAGCCACCCCTGAAGTCGTAATACCCTTACCATTATCTCCCTGATGACCAGAGATTGTAGAAATAGTATTACCACCAACAATTACACTAAGTGTGGCGTTAGCATAAGTTGACACACGACATGCAACCTTAAGAATATATTTACCTGCTGCAAGATTTACAGTTTGACTGCGAGACATATTCCAACTTGTGTCTCCCCAACCACTGTTCATCTCAAAGTATTTAGATTCATTCGTACCGTCCCAATGCTGACCACTACGTTCGCCAACATTGGTGTCTGTCCACGCACCAAGTGTAGATCCAGATACATCGTCGTACTCCTCTGCAACAATCTTGTTGTAGTTCAGAACATTAATAGAATGTGCAGCCGTCAGGGCAGCCGAAGAAGTCGTTGGAGTAGCTACACCAGAAGCATCCGTTTCAAGCAACGTAGCTGTTGCGACTTCAGCAGCATATTCATTGTAATTATTCTTAATGGTCTCGTCAGTAAATGCATCTGTTGCACTGCCTATTGCGACAGCGGCATTATAATAGTTTTCTGCATTATTTGTTGCAGGAGAGAAACTGCTTACATATGTTGTATATGCAGTATTAAACGTGGTTTTCTCTTCACCTGTAACATTGATATATGTAGTGCCTTCAGCGTCATAAACCTCTGTAGCAGCAGCAGCCTTGGTTGCATAGAGATTATAGGCATATTTTGCTGCTTTGAAATTATTGACAGCAGTACGCAAAGCGGCAAGAGCAGAGATATATCCTGCCAAATCAGAAGGAGTTGCTGATACAGCAGATGAGAGAGCGGTTCTCTGAGTTGAACCACTAACGATATTTGAATAATCGCCATTATTTAGTAATGCTTGAGCACTTGTTTTGCGTGCCGTCCATTCTGCAGCATAAGCTTCTGCTAACGAAGCATAGTTCAATTTTGTCAGCGAGAAGTTATCGAGGATTGTCCAGTCAGCACTAATTCCACCAGTCTTCTTTGCACCAATACGGAGCGTGCCAGCAGCGCCAACCTCAACAATAACTTTATTGTCTTTATAATAACCGGCAGAGATAAAATCCTGTGCCTGATTCATCCAATTTGGGATGTCGCCAAAAAGGCTACCGTATGCTGTCACTTTACCAGCTTCTTCGTATATGGAAAGTAATGAAGTAGAGCGTTCAACATCATCTTTACCCTTTGCATATATTGAGGCAAGCAATGACTCTTGAGCCTTAGCACGCTTTTCATCTATACCAGCGCCATTTCTATAGAAGCCCTGCAGTTCAACAGCATAGATACCAGCATCAAGACCTGAAATATCTTGGTACATATCAAAGCCGTCAGTATTGTTATAGAATTCAATCTCGCTATTTCCATGAGTACCTGCACCTGTCCAGCCACTTGCATCGCTGTCAAAGTTAGGATTAGTAATCTTGGATGAAACGTCGTTGCCAAGATAGTAAAGGCGTACATTGTCGAAAGCAACCCATTTACCTGTTCCACCAGCTTCTATTTGAACACCCAGCTCAACAGCACCTTCTGAGGCAACAGTAAAGTCTACTGCGTATATCCCCACAGCATTAGGAATCTGTGTTTTTGTGGTTCCTGCGTAGAGATATGCCTTTGTACAGCTTGATGTTGCGCTTGCCGTAAGGCGATATTTTCCGGCTTTTAAAGTAGGACTTTGATATATTTTGTCCGCTGTGGTTAGACCGCTACCAGACCATTTCTCAAAAAATATACCACTGGCAACAGCTTGTTCACTATACTTACGATAGAAACCACCACATGTCCAGGAAGGTGATGTCTGGCCAGAACCATCCTTGGGCGTAGCATCAGTGTTATTAGAAACACGTTTTTCAAAATCAGGGTCTCCAATGAGATAAGTAACATCTAACGGATTGCTTGGAGAAGCTGCTCCTAAGTTTTGACGAGTGGCTTTAGGGATAAGAAGCCAATAAGAATTTTTCCCATTTGCCGATGCGCCAGAACCATACACTTCATTTCCCCATGCTCCTGTATTGTTACCCCAATAAAGGAATGTTCCTTCAGCATTGGTCTGCTGAAGTGTATAAGCGTTGGTGTATCCATCACAATCTACCTTTGCAAAATACCATCCATTATCGCCATTGTCATTGTTTGTCCAGTCTCCCCAAACATACGGACCTGCTCCACCTCCAACATTTGATTTCAAAGCATACTTCCCACTTTTAACTTCAACGGTAATAACAACTCCTTGACCATCAACCACTGAGTGAGTTGACCATGAAGCACCATTGCTTAAATACCTGTCGGCACCAATGTTGTAAAGATAATAATCTCCGGCTGCCACTTCTGCACCGACAGTCCAACTTTGTGCCTGCACCCCGATCATTGTCAGCAGTGCGCACAATAAAAGAAATAATTTTCTTTTCATAGTTTAATTAATTAAGTTAGTTATTTAAATAGGTTTTCTTTGGTTTAATGAATAGATTCTTTGTTTATTGCATTTTTTGTGCTTGACTCTATGTTGTTTAATTTTATCATTATTCACGTTGCAAATGAGTGAGAAATCCGACTCGTTCATTTCGGCCTTTTTGTCCTCGGATGTCGCTAGTATTCATGCGGTTTCTCCCATTCTATCGGGCGTTTTGTTGGAGCAGTAACGTCTTATCTTTCAGGATGTTTGCCGTTGTCCGATTTTTTCGTCGTTTTGCTCCGGAGCACGCTTGCTCCTGGCTTTCTTCCTGAAACACCGACACTTCGGTGCTATTTTTCGTTTTTCGCAACAAATGAGCGCCTTACACGCGCATTCATAGTCGCATATCAAATGCAAAGATAGATTTTCTTTACGAAACAAGCTCACTTTTCCTAAAAAAATATTAAAAAAATGTGGTTAATTTCGCTTTTTTGATAACTCCAGGAATCAAAATCGTAAAATATGCCACAAAATCGCCGTCACAAACGGGCCAAAACGGCATCAATAGATCAAGCCAAACATCCAAAGGGGAATTCTGTTGCCCCGACCAACCTCTGTGTCGTCTAATGCCAGGAAACTGTCCGGCTGGTCCTTGATCTGTTCGAAAGTCTTTCCTTTGCCGCCAACCTCAAAAAGAAAACGGCGGTCAACAAAAAAGTCTCCGGCGACAGGATAGCGTACGTCATGAGACTGGGACACCTGATTGAGGAAGAATGTCTCACGCAGAGTGCCAACATCAACACGAGGGGTGAGCGCATACATCAGCGTGGGGTTGTTGAGATATATCTTGTCCGGACGGGAGAGGTTGTCCAGACTCTTGGTGTTGTCGCCGAGAAGCATCAGCAGACCGCCGCGCTGGAGCGCATAAAGCATCTTAAGCCCCTGGTTGCGATCAGTCTCAAGCTCGCGATAAAGTTCATTCATCTTAGGCATCTGAGGAACCCGTTCGGCCAAAATCATCATCAGCTTTTTCGTCTTGCGGCAGGTGGAAACGGTGACCTCGTCGATATTAGGATAATCGACGTCGATAACCTGATTGACAACGCTTTGCAGGCGCTGGTAGTAACCTCTGCGCACACTCTTGAAGAACGGATAATAGCCCACCCTCAGATAGTTGTGGAAGTGCTCCAGAATGCGCCCGCTCTCCTGAATCCGCGACGCGATGGCAACATGCTCGGAGAGAAGCTCATCGAGGGAAACGGGGTCACAGGACAAGATGTTCTCATAAGCCAAATATTCACGAAACGAGAGACCGCGCATTTCATACATCGTCTGCCTGCGGGAGAGATCTCCTTCGCTGCTGTCAATCTGCAACATGGAAGAACCGGTGTAAACAATATGAAGGCCCGGAAAATCGTCGCAGAGATTCTTAAGGAGCGTCTGCCAATGTTTATAATAGTGAATCTCGTCAATGAAAATATGCGTGCCGCCATGAGCGTAGTGGTAATCCACCACATCACGTATATCATGGCTGCTAAACCAGAGGTTGTCCAACGAGACGTAGAGCACTTTCTCCAGTTCTGCTCCTCCAAAGGTCTCTTTGATGTGTTGCAGCAACAATGTGGATTTACCGCTTCCTTTGGGCCCCTTGATGCCGATGAGCGTGTCCTCCCAATCTATCTGGTTGTAGAGATAGCGAAAGAAGGACGTCGGAGTGGCAGAGAGCCGACGGTGGAATATCTCAAAAAGGTAGGAAATCTGCTCTTCCATGGACTGTAAATTCGTTTTTTCGACACAAAGGTAGAAAAAATGTTTGGAAACATGCGTTTTGTCCTAAAAATAATGTTTGGAAACACGTTTTTTTTGCCAAAAAATAATGTTTGGAAACACTTTTTTGGTTATTTTTTTGGTAAATTTGGTCAAAAAAGGCCATGATATACGGATACGCTCTACCGCTGGATGGCGGAGGAACGGAAACGCATGGTTAACGTAGTTCGAGCGGAGTGGCTTGGGAAAGTCGCTCCGCTTTTTCTTGCGATAATTTCGCGTGATTATTTGCTTGAATCAGAAAAATATCGTACTTTTGCAAAATATAGACCTTAAAAAGGAACTTCTCAATAAATCCTCGGATGGACGAACAGCAGAACATTATCATATATCGCACCGCAGATGGCCGTGCATCTGTTGCACTCTTTGCTAAGGACGGCAAAATATGGCTTAACCAGCAACAGATGGCAGAACTTTTTGCCACCTCTAAGCCAAACATTAGCATGCATATAGCAAACATCTTAAAAGACAACGAGTTGGATGGTGATTCAGTTGTTAAGAATTTCTTAACTACTGCCGCTGATGGGAAAATGAGGCACAGATGTCAGATGATGAGGTTTTAAAAATGCTTGAGGACTTGGAGAGAGACATTATACAAAAGGGAAAGACAGATTGAAGGCAGATATATGAAACCATAGGCTTTGCGCTCTCAATCCTTGTAAACATTTTTTGCTAAATATCGCCCCGTTTAACGACGGGGCTTTTTTATGTTCCGTTCTATCGCCCGACAGAATGGGATGATATGCCCTGATGCGGCATGAACAGGCAGTCGTAAGGATGGACATATAACCTATTGACAATGAAGAGGAACAATCGACAAATCGCCCGTGAATAATACAACAAAATGCTTGACAGCGTTTGGATGAGACAAAAAAAGAAAACAATAACAACAAAAAAAACAACTTAATTTAAAATCATGAAACAAAAATTACTACTTTTATTGACAGCGTTAATGCTGCTAACCACAGGAAATGCGTGGGGAGAACTCACGCCGGTATCTCAAGATTATTCCAGCGGTATTGCGGACTGGACATCGGGTAATGTCGGTCGCTATACCGTTGACATGAATGCAGGTGGATATTTAACAGTGAATGCTGTTGGTACTGGCGACAACGGTGCAACGATTACAGGTTCTACTGTGAGCAATAAGGCGGCAGCAGGTATCGATTTTGCCTCGTCAGATGATTTTACAATGATTTTTGACCTACAATTGAATGGTGGTAATAATCAGTGTTCTTTCTTCCATATAAATGACGCAGCAAATGGTGGAGGCAATGAATCGGAAGATGGTCATATGCTAACATTATATCAAACTGCAGTAAATGGTACAACATGGAGAATTAATCATTTGGAAAGCCAAACCGTAACATTAACCAAAAGTACATGGTATACCTTTAAGTTAACAAAATCTGCCTCTTATTTATATCTTACTGTTACACCAAAAGCTGGGGGAAATCCTGTTTTTGAAAGACAGCGTATAACGGTAAAAAGCGCCAAGGGCGGTTTGGGCAATATGATTTTCCAAACCAAGCGTTGGTATTCCTTCATGGCGATTGATAATGTAGTTTTGCGTGCGGTGGAAGATGGCGATCTTCCCGATGTCACCAATGCAAACTACACCGTTCATTTTAAGGATGGTAATGGTGCCACAATAAAGGACGACGAGGTTCGTAATGATGAAGTTGACTCCGAAGTGGGTGCAAGCGATGCTGACAAGGTTGCATTTATTGCAGGGGGCTACAAGTATGTTTACAAGACTGATGGTGGCGGAACCACTGTAACCAACGATGGTGCAGCGGAATTTACCGTTACTTATGACAAGTATGAAAGTACAGCCTACACCGTTAAGGCTCAGGTGGGTGGAACAGATTTGACAACGCTCGCTTCGGGCACGGCATACTTTGATGGTAGCACCACTGTGTACTGGAATAAATACATCAATGTGGATGACCAGTGGTATGTTGCCGATGGGACAACTTATGGAAAGGCAATCACTACGGCAACGAATAATGTTGCATTTACCGCAGTTGATGATATAGACTATTTCTTCGAGGCAGAGAATATGACCTATTCCAGAACATACAACACATATAGTGGAACTGCGGCTTCTAATGGCAGTGCTAAGACACTGTATGGCGATGCCAATGCCGTTACCACGACAAAGGTTTCTCCCGGTGAATATTCTATTTCGATAAACGGAATCAAGTGGAATGACAGCTACTCGGACACTTACCAAATTGCTTATTCTTTAGATAAAATAAACTGGACAGCACTTGGAACTGTAACATACGAAAATGGAACGGAGGGAATAAGAACACTTGAGGGTGCTGTAATTCCTGTTGAAAGTTATATTCGCATTTGGGCAACTATGGGAAGTCAAACTCCTAGACGTTACCTTGACTACATGGTATTGGATAAAACTAATGACCTTACTGATGTGGAGATTGCAATTCTCGATTGCAAGAAATATGACACATCGACAGCTTTTGCAACAGCTATTGATGAGAAATCCTTCTCTACTGCAAAGGAAGTGTATACTTTCAACACCTCATATCATGTCACCAACGGTGTATTGACCGATGGAGTTCGTGACGTTACCGGCGTTATCCGTAATGCTAAAGTGGAGGATGCAACAGATTGGATAGGTACTTCTACACATACGATGGGAACGAAATACACGGGTGCTCCCGATTTTGTAGTGTTGGATGCCTACAACTACAATATGGATGCGTATCAAATTCTTTATGCCCTGCCTGCAGGCACATACACCGTTACAGTCAATTCACGTGGTGCAGCAGATGGTAACAGTTGGGTATATGTGAACACGGATCCTTGGAAGTCTGGCGACCTTGCTACTGCTAATACAGATGCCTTAGGCGATGGTGAGAGCGCAGGCACTTTAGGCTATGGTTTCAGCACACAGACAGCAACCTTCACTATAACAGAGACAACAGACATCCGTTTAGGATTCTATGCCGGACTGAATAAAACTAATAAATGGGCAAGTTGTGACGACTGGCATTTGTACAGAATAGAGAGTGTTTCCAAGTCCATCTCTGCTGCCGGATGGGCAACATATTGTAGCCCGTATATTCTTGATCTTGAACACGCTACAGGTCTGACGGATGCATATATCGTGACTGGCGGTAATGCCGGCGTGCTGACGAAGATTTCCGTAAAGGGTGGCACCGTTCCCGCTAACACCGGCTTGTTGCTGAAAGGCGATGCCGGAACTGCGTCAATTCCTGTAGTAGCCACCAGCAATACCGATGTTAATGACAACATCCTCGAAGGTGTAACCGAAGCTACTGTGATTCCTGCCGAAACCGGTTGGGTGCTGATGGGTTCGCCGTCTCTCGGTTTCTATCAGAATGCAAATGCATTTACCGTGGGTGCCAATACTGCTTATATTCCCGTATCTGACCTGCCAGTTCCCCCCAGTTCAGGTGCCCGCGCTGCTTTCTGGTTGGATGATGATGCAACCGGAATCAATGCCATTGAGGCAGCAGAAGCAGAAAACAGCGTAAAGGACGGCAAGTTCCTCGAGAACGGTAAGATTGTCATTGTGAAGAATGGCGTGAAGTACAGCGCTAACGGACAGAAGTTGAACTAATATATAATAAGGTATAGCTCTCTCGGGTTTCGGCCCGAGGGAGCATACCAAAAAACAATACGAACATGAAAAAGACATATATTGAACCTAAAAACACAGTCGTTAGCATCAACCTGGAGACATTGATTGCTCAGTCTCCTGGATATGGCGAACAGACAACAGTAACTAGCGGAAACCTTGCTCGCGAGGTAGTCCAGGAAAATATCGACGCTCCCGATGCTTGGGAAGAATGGTGATTCCTCAGTTGACAGGTGACAATTGACAGGTGACAGTTAGGCACCTGTAATCCAATACCGGCGGAGTGGCTTGTGAAAGTCGCTCCGCTGTTTTCTTCCAATAATCTCATTGTGAAAGACATCCGATGAAATGCCCCAAAAAGACAGTTTTCTTCAAATATTATGTCTGAATCAACAATCCTTTTGCGACAAAACAACAAAAAATAAAGAACTTTGCGGCGCAAAACGGTTTTTAAATACTAATAACTATGAAAAAAACATTCTTTATTTAACGCTTGCGCTGATGCTCTATGGAACAGCACAAGCAACGGGGCAGACACGCTATGCCTTTAACCCGAGCGATTACGTCTCCACTGACAACGCCAGGGCTCCACAGGATCGCTTCTCCTACGGCGACGGCTACTTCAAGATTGCAGCCACAGGGCAAAACAATGTGGCCTTCAAGATGAAGGAAAGCCTCAACGGCGAGTATTACATCACAGGCGACGAACGCTGGTTTTTAATAAAAGGCTCCAATTTATCGACAAAAGACGGAGACACCTACCTCTGGTGGATAAACGGACACAACAACGGGCAGGTGCCTCCCTCCTACATCTGTTCCTACGGCGGGAGTCAGTATTATATATGGAATATGGAATGCATCAATAGCGTTTTCAGCTGGTTCCGGGACAACACGGGAGAGAAAATCACATTGAACGGTCGTGATGCCGACTGGAAGCTGGTGACGGCAGCGGGTCTCACCGCGCTCGATGGAAATGGCGGAACCATCAGTGACATCGGCTTCTACAGCGACAAGGAAATCAACGACAAATACAACGGACTGGCCAAATACCTGTTCGGAAGCCAATATCCCTATCGCGAGGATGTGACCGCCACATATATCATCAACCCCAGCTTCGAGGCCGACAATCGCACGCTCTTTAAGGAGAATCCAACAGGCTGGACGGTCGTCAGCAACACGGCTTGGTGGGGCATCAACGTGGGGAGCGGAGGAGGCGATCCGCAGGCCACTGACGGCACGTACATCTTCGGCGTGTGGGACGGAGGCGTGATGCCCGCATCCATCTCGCAAAGCATCACGCTGCCGGCCGGCAATTACCGCCTGACAGTGGATATGCACGCCAGCAACAACGGCAGCGACCGTGTCGGCCACCAACGCGTTTTTGCGGGTAACAACTGCGGCTATTTCATGGAACAGGTCGAGAAAAACGGCACCGGCGACAACTATCCCATGCAGACCATCTCCGTGGACTTCAGCAGCGACGGCAACCCCATAAATATCGGCGTGGCAACGAGCGATGCTCCCAATCAGACATGGTTCAAGATCGACAACTTCAGACTGTGGCGCCTCACAGAGGAGACCACACCCCTCAGCGTAGCAGTGATGGAAGTGCGCCAAGACGTGCAATACGGCACCTTCTGCGCTCCCTTTGAGGTGGCCATTCCGGACGGTGTAACCGCCTCAACATGCACGGGGACAACGTCGGGAGGCGTGTTGGAAATGAAGACCCTGAGCAACAATATTCCCGCCAACACTCCGGTGATTCTCTATGCAGAGAACGGATACCCGAGAACTCATCTCATCGGGTTGCATGTCCCGAACAGTCAGGAAGATCTCGTCACCACAACGGGCAATCTCCTCGTGGGCAATGTGGGAACAGAAGTTAAGGGCGTTCCCGAAGGAAACAACTACCTCCTGCAGAAGCAGGATGACAAGGTTGGCTTCTACAAAGTGAGCACGAGTGGCCGTACGATAGGCTACAATCGCTGCTACCTCCGCATTCCCTCTAACAACGCACGTCCCTCATTCTTCTTCGACGAAGATGACTTCACCGGAGTGACAACGCTCGAACAGACGGAACAGGACAGCCCGAAAGACGGCAAGTATCTTATCGGCAACAAGATTATCCTCGTGAAGAATGGCGTGAAGTACAGCGCTAACGGTCAGAAGTTGAATTAAATTAACCTATCCTCTTCACTCCCCCAAAGGGGGAGCTGGAGGGGGCCAAAGATAATATAATTATGAAAAAGACATATATAGCTCCCTCCTGCGTCGTAATGGCATTGAACGCAGAGAATATCATGTGCATGAGCAGCTACAGCGCCGAATCGCGGACGTACGAACAAGACACATATCAGTCGCTGAACGGCGGCGACGGCTTTGCCCGCGAAATCATCAGCGACGAGACGACCATCATCGCTCGCAGCGCTTGGGAGAGATGGTGATGAGGAGCTTTGCTCCGAGTGAAAAATTAAAAATGAAAAGTTAAAAGTGACCTATGTCAGATAGGTGACAATTAGAAAAGACTATTCCTGTCGAAAGACGGTATAGATATTTGTTAACGTGAATAGGCGGAGTGGCTTGTGAAAGTCGCTCCGCTTTTTGTGTTATATGGATCAGAATAGCGGAATCAATTCTTTAACGTCACATTTTCAGAGTATTGTTTGCTCATGTCAGAAAATTGTCGTACCTTTGCGGCCGAATTGCCAAAAATACCTGATTGGCAGTGCTTTAAACGAGGGAAAACAAACGAAAAATGATGAAACAAAAAGTTATGCTTAAACTGATTCTCCCGGCGCTGATGCTGCTCACGGGAGCCGGAAATGCATGGGGACAGGCCACGACGACCTACGGACGTGCCGTCACCGCCGATCCCGCAAACGGATACACCGCATGGAGCGCGTCTGACATCGGTTCGGGCAACTGGGGCAACGATGCCTACTTCTCAGAAGGAGAAGGCGTTAAGATGAGTGGCAAAGGCAACAGATCAACCTCCAAGACCTTTGCCGTGACAAGCAAATCCACGCTGTTTATCGATCTGGCGCTCAACACGGGCTCCAATACTGGAAACTGGGATAATTATACGACCTATAACATCGGAGAAGACATACAGATTTGGTTTAGCGAGCAAAGACAGCAGGGTAAGGTCATCATCAACGGGACGGAATACAACATCAGTAATGCCTGCATAGATGGCAACAATCGCACGTATGATCTGTGGACCGTTCATCTGGAAATCAACACAGCCAATGACAGGTTGACGGCAATGACCCTCTCCGGTCGCGACGGCACGAACAGGGCTTCATACACGCTTGCGGAGGTTGTCACCCTTGCTCACAACATCACGACCAGTCTCACAGTGTCATTCGCCACATATCGATATAGTGAAGGTGGAAGCCCGGAAACCTGGTTGTCCAGCCTCAGGATTCAGGAATTGGCAGATTTCTACTACCTGAAGAACAAGGCCAACGGCGCCTACTTCGCTGCAGGTTCCAACTACGGAACGAAGGCCATCACCAACATGATCGGCCACAGCGTGACGCTGTCAAAGCAAAGCGAGGGCTACTATATCGACACCCAGATTTTCAACAACAACGGCACAGATCACTTCCTGAACGGTCTGTTTACCGACGGCAGCGCCACAAGTTGGACAATTGCTTCCGACGGGGCCGGATACTACACCATCAGCGACAACACCGGCAAGCTGACCGCAGGAGCAGTGGGCGATGCCCTCAGCCTCACATCAGGCACCGGAGACAACACAAAGTGGGAGCTGCTGACGGTTGAAGCGTGGAAAGCCGAGCAGGAGGCTCGTCTGGACGGCGCCACAGCAAGCAACGGTAAGGATGCAACGTTCTATATCCCCGCAGCCAACTTCAACCGCAACGACAGGACAGCGAACAGGAAATGGAACGGGAGCCCGACGATTGGGGGCTATAATACCGACTCTCCCTCCGGGACAAATTTCCTGGCGGAAAAGATTGACGACTACACTTCGTTTGACGTTTATCAGGCACTCACGGGACTGAAGCCCGGATGTTACAAACTCCAGGCGCAGGGCTTTTACCGCAACGGGACGACGGAGGATAAAAATGTCATCCTCTATGCCAACAGTAGCGAAGTGGCCCTGAACAACATACACGACGGAGCGCCCACAACGGCTGATGCTGCCAACGGTTTCACGACGGAAAACGGGGGTAAATATGTGCCCAACAACATGGAAGATGCCGCCAAAGCATTCAATTACGGCAGCTACGAAAACGAACTTCTCTTTATCGTGGACGAAAGCGGCGCGCTGAGAGTCGGCATCATAAAGAGAGATGACCATATTCAGGACGAGTGGACCTGCATCGACAATTTCCGCCTGACATATTATGGCACCGACCTCACCAACATGATTCAGAATCCCTCGTTCGAGTCTGCCACAGCAGCGGAGCAAACGACCATCGAGGGCTGGACCAGTGCATATTCATCTGAGGATAAATATAAATTCAAAACCCAGAACACGGAACATGAGGGCAAGGTGGGCAATTACTTTGCGGAGCGCTGGCAGGGTTCGGATCACTATGATCATCGCGGGTTGAACAACGCCACACTCACCCAGACCATCGCCAATCTGCCTGCAGGTACCTATAAGTTGACGGCTAATGCCAAAAACGTGGAGCAGTATTACAGAGATACGCCCGGAACGGGTATGTATCTCAAGATAGGCGAAAGCCGCACGGAAGTGAACGCCACGGTGCTCACCGAGGCATATACAACCCTCTCCGAAGTGGGAGACATCGAAATCGGCATCGTGCTCGACGATTGCAGCGGCAACTGGATATATTTCGACAATTTCCAGTTGGTCTACGCCCCCGAAATGCCTGATCTTGTAGCGGTTGAGGGGGACATGGATCCCGCTATTGCCAGCGCTCAAACCACAGCTCTTGCAGCATACAACAGCAACAGGACCGCAGACAACTACTATGCCGCCAAAGCGGCCATTGCCGCAGCTCAGGCTTCAGCCGATGACTATAATCGCGGCGCTCTCATCAACAGCATAATCAGCAGCGAAGGTGCCGGAGCTGTCGTCGTGAACGAAGAGGCGGTCGCAGAAAACTGGACACCCGATCCCGTGCGAAATACGTGGAGCGTGGAAGGCACCACGGACGGCTCGGGCATGACGACGCCGTCCCTTGAGAACTGGGTAGAGACGGGCTATTTGCCCGATAGAGCCTACCATTATGTGGCAAATGGCGTAGAGAACGGCTATTATGAGGTCTCTTTGCTGGTGCGTATATACAAAAACGGTGAAGCGGCTCCGACGGCAACATCTGCAAGGCTCAATGTCAATACAGACTATGAAGACCTGATTGCCGGTGGTACGGCCTGTACGTATACATCAGAGGAAGTGACATTGACAGGAGTATACAAAACCGTCAACCTCATGACGCAGGTAACAGATGGGACTCTGGACATCAACTTGGCCTTTGCTGGCGCAGATTTCAACTGGCTTGCCTGGAAGGATCTCAAGGTGACCTATCTGGGTAATGTCACCGCCAACATGGCTGTGAATGCGACGGCAAAGTGGGGCACGTTCTGCGCTCCGTTCGATGTGACTATTCCTGGCGGTGTCACCGCATATTCCTGCGCCAGCGCCACCGATGCAGGCAATTTGAACCTGGTTGAAGTCAGCACGACAATTCCGGCCAACACGCCCGTCATTCTGAATGCTGAGGAAGGTCTGGCCAGCACAACATTCTACGGCGTAAAGGTTCCGAACGAAACGGACGATCTCATCACTTCCGGTCTGCTCGTGGGTAATGTTGGCACTGCAGGCAAGACGATTACGGACAAAGAAAACGGATATCTGCTGCAGATCCAAGACGGGAAGACCGGATTCTACAAGATGAACCCCAGCAAGAGCTATAAGATAGGATTCAACCGTTGCTATCTCGTTGTGGAAAGCAATCCTGGCGAATTGAAAGCCCGTGAAGCATTCTTTTTCTTTGAAGATGATGCAACAGCAATCAATGCTCTTGAAGCAGCAAAGGCTGAGACTGGTGCTCTGAAGGACGGCAAGTACCTCATCGAGGGCAAGATTGTCCTCGTGAAGAACGGCGTGAAGTACGGTGCCAACGGTCAAATCGTGAAATAATCGAAGGGAGGAATACGAAATGAAGAAGACATATATCAAGCCTGAAACTATTGTAGCTGCTATCAATGTCAAAGCGTTCCTGCTGGTGCCATCGGTGCACAATGACAAAGATGCGGAAACCGACCAAGGCTATAACGACGGCGACGGTCTCGCCCGTGAAACCGTTCGCTCTAGCGGTGCTTGGGAAGAATGGTGATCAGAAGCTGACGGTGCGGCTGCCGTCGGGGAGGACGTCGATGTTCACACGCACGGTGTCGTCGGGGAGCAGCTCCTCAATCAGCTCGGGCCACTCGATGAGGCAAAGGCGGCCGCTGTAGCAATACTCCTCGAAGCCCAGGTCGTAGGCCTCCTCCAGGCGCTTGATGCGGTAGAAATCAAAATGGTAGATGGTCTCGCGGCCCTGATACTCGTTGACGATGGCGAAGGTGGGGGAGGTGACCTGATCCGTCACGCCGAGCGCCTCGCACAGCGCCTTGATGAACGTCGTCTTGCCGGCACCCATAGCGCCGTAGAAGGCAAAGACGCGCGAAGGGCCCATCGCGTCGATGAACTGGCGCGCCGCTTCGGGAAGGGAGTCGGGAGAGGGAATGCTGATGTTCATCGCTTAATAGGGGCTGCGCGGCACGAACATCTGCGCCACAGAGAGCGCCACGTACCACACAATGATGGCGGCGAAGCAGCTGGCACCCAGGCAGAAGCAGGGGAGACAGCCCAGGAGAAAGATGTACTTCACCTTGTTGTCCGCCCAAGAGAGGTTCTTGAACTTCAGGGCAAACAGGGGAATCTCCGCCACCAAAAGGAACGAAGCCGCCAGCATGAAGAGGAAAAGGAAGGCGGCGTTGAAGAGATAGCTGGTGAGGAAGGCGTGCTGACCCACAACGAGGCTGCCCCAGAAGAGGGCATTGGCCGGAGTGGGCACGCCGATGAAAGAGGTGGTCTGGCGCGTGTCGAGGTTGAACTTGGCCAGACGCAGCGCCGAGAAAGCCGCCATGATGAACGCCGTGTAAGGCATCACGCCGCGCAAGGGCAGCATCCACTCGGGATACTCCACCTCGAAGAACAGCGAGAAGAGAATCATGGAAGGCGCCACGCCGAAGGTGACGACATCGGCCAGAGAGTCGAGCTCCTTGCCGATGGGGGAGGAGACGGAAAGCAGGCGCGCCGTCATGCCGTCGAAGAAGTCGAAGACGGCGCCGAGGATGATGAAAGCGACGGCCCACACGTAGGAGGCGGGATGCTCGTAGGCATGAGCCGCACACACGGTGGCGATGCAGCCGCAGATGAGGTTGCAACAGGTGATGCTGTTGGGGATGTGCTTCTTCATAATGTGGCGATTACGGTCTCGTTGCCCGTGGTCTTCTGGCCGACCTCCACCTGCACCTTGGCATCCAAAGGCAGATAGACGTCCACGCGGCTGCCGAACTTGATGAAGCCCAGATGCTCGTCAACGACACACTCCTCGCCGGGCCTGAGGTAGGTGACGATGCGGCGCGCCATAGCGCCGGCCACCTGGCGCACCAGGATGTCCTTGCCCTCGGGGGTGGCGATGACGATGCTGCTGCGCTCGTTCTCGGTGCTGGCCTTGGGCAGCCAGGCTGCCTTGAAGCGACCGTCGTGGTGCACGACACTCTTCACGGTGCCGTCGCAGGGCACCCAGTTGTTGTGCACGTTGAAGAGGCTCATGAAGATGCTCACCATGATGCGGGGCTCGTGGAAATACTCATCCTCCATCACCTTCTCCACCACAACGACTTTGCCGTCGCAGCAGGCCACGACGGTGCGCTCCGTGTCGTCCGCAAAACGGCGCACGGGACACTGGAAGAAGTTGAGCACCACAGCGTAGAGGACGATGCTGACGCCCATGACGATGTGGCAAAACAGCTTCCAGGGACCGAAAGCGTAAAAAGTGAGGAGGTTGAGCAACACGAGGCCGATGGCCAGGCCGACCAGCGTGGTGCGCCCTTCGTGGTGAATGCGTATTTTTTTGAGTTTTCTGAGCCTTTTACCCATGGATATTGTTACATTTCAGGACAAAGATATTAAAAAGTTGCTAATATAAGATAATGTAAGGGGAGAATTTTTGCCCATTCTTCGTTTTTTCACGTTTTTCGCTCCGGAGATTTGACACTTCGGGCTTTTTTTTATATCTTTGCACGGAGATTATGGTCGATTTCGTACATCTGCACGTGCACACCCAGTATTCGCTGCTGGACGGACAGGCTTCCATCCCCCGTCTGGTGGATAAGGCCGTCGCCGACGGCATGAAGGGTATGGCCATCACGGATCACGGCAACATGTTCGGCGTGAAGGAGCTCTTCGACTACGTCAACGGGGTGAACAAGAAGCGTAAGGCGGAGGGGCAGGAGCCCTTCAAGCCCATCTTCGGCTGCGAGATGTATGTGGCCCGAAGAGGCGATGCGGAGCATCTGAAAGAGGGCAAGACGGACCAGAGCGGATGGCACCTCATCGTGCTGGCCAAGAACGAGACGGGCTATCACAACCTGGTGAAGCTGGTGTCGCAGAGCTGGACGAAAGGCTACTACATGCGCCCCCGCACCGACCACAAGACGCTGGAGCAATACCGCGAAGGGCTGATCATCTGCTCGGCCTGTATCGGCGGCGAAGTGCCCAAGAAGATCATCGCCGGCGACCTGCAGGGCGCTGAGGAGGCGGTGAAGTGGTTCCACAGCGTGTGGGGCGACGACTACTACATCGAGCTGCAGCGCCACGAGGTGAGGGATCCCCGTCAGGTGGCCAACAGGGAGACCTTCCAGATACAGCAGAAGGTGAACCCCGTGCTCATCGACCTGGCGCGCAAGCACGGCATCAAGCTCATCTGCACCAACGACTCCCATTTCGTGGATCAGGAGAACGCCGAGGCCCACGACCACCTGCTCTGTCTCAACAGCGGCAAAGACCTCGACGACCCGCAACGCATGCGCTACTCCAAGCAGGAGTGGTTCAAGACCCGGGCCGAGATGAACGAGGTGTTCGCCGACATCCCCGAGGCGCTGGACAACACGCTGGAGATCCTGGATAAGGTGGAGACCTACGACCTGGAGTCGAACCCCATCATGCCCTTCTTCCCCATCCCCGAGAGCTACGGCACTGAGGAGGAGTGGCGCAAGAAGTTCACGGAGGAAGACCTCTTCAAGGAATTCACCTCCGATGAAAACGGCGAAAATCCCCTGCCGCGCGAAGAGGGCGAGAAGAAGATCGCCAAGCTGGGCGGCTACGACAAGCTCTACCGCATCAAGTTCGAAGCCGACTATCTGGGCAAGCTGGCCTACGAAGGCGCCGCACGCCTCTATCCGCAGCCGCTGTCCAAGGAGGTGGACGACCGCATACGCTTCGAGTTGCACATCATGAAGACCATGGGCTTCCCGGGCTACTTCCTCATCGTGCAGGACTTCATCAACTCGGCCCGCAACGAGCTGGGCGTGTGGGTGGGTCCCGGACGAGGCAGCGCCGCGGGCAGTGTGGTGGCCTACTGTCTGGGCATCACGAGGCTCGACCCGATGAAATACGACCTGCTGTTCGAGCGTTTCCTCAATCCCGACCGTATCTCGCTGCCCGATATCGACACCGACTTCGACGACGACGGGCGCGGCAAAGTGCTGAAATGGGTGATGGAGAAATACGGCAAAGACAACTGCGCCCACATCATCACCTACAGCACCATGGCCACGAAGAACAGCATCAAGGACGTGGCCCGCGTGGAGCGTCTGCCGCTGGACAAAGCCAACGGCCTGTGCAAGGCCATCCCCGACCGCCTGTCGCTCAACGGCAAAGACCTGAAGATGAATCTCGACAACGCCATCAAGTGCACCCCCGAGCTGCAGATGGCCGAGAACAGTCAGGACCCCCGCGAGAGAAACACCATCAAATACGCCCGTATGCTGGAGGGCCAAATCCGCGGCACGGGCATCCACGCCTGCGGCTTCATCATCTGCCGCGACCCCATCTACGAGCACGTGCCCGTGTCCACCGCCGACGATCCGGACTTCCCCGGAGAGAAGACGGCCGTGACGCAATACGACGGACACGTCATCGAGAGCACCGGCCTGATCAAGATGGACTTCCTGGGCCTGAAGACGCTCTCGCAGATGAAGGAGGCCTGTCGCGTCATCAAGGAGTCGAGAGGCATCGACGTGGACATCAATGCCATTCCCATCGACGACGAGCTCACCTTCCAGCTCTATCAGGAAGGGCGCACGGTGGGCACGTTCCAGTTTGAATCGGCCGGCATGCAGAAATACCTCAAGGAGCTGCATCCCACCGTGTTCGAAGACCTCATCGCCATGAACGCCCTCTACCGTCCCGGCCCGATGGACTACATCCCCTCGTTCATCGCCCGTAAGAACGGACGCGAGCCCATCTCCTACGACCTGCCCGTGATGGAGAAATACCTCAAGGACACCTACGGCATCACCGTGTATCAGGAGCAGGTCATGCTGCTCTCGCGACTGCTGGCAGGCTTCACACGAGGCGAGAGCGACGCTCTGCGTAAGGCGATGGGTAAGAAGAAGAAGGAGATCGTCGACGCCATGCGCCCCAAATTCATCGATGGCGGCGTGAAAAACGGCCACGACCCCGAGGTGCTCAAGAAGATATGGACCGACTGGGAGAAGTTTGCCTCCTACGCCTTCAACAAGTCGCACGCGGCCTGCTACTCGTGGGTGGCCTATCAGACGGCCTACCTCAAGGCGCACTATCCGCAGGAGTTCATGGCCGCCCTGCTCACCAGAGCCAAGGACGACATCAAGGAGGTGACGAAGCTGCTGGAAGAGTGCAACGCCATGCACATCAAGGTGATGGGCCCCGACGTGAACGAGTCGCACGGCAACTTCGGCGTGGGTCGCGACGGGCAGATACGCTTCGGACTGACCGCCATCAAGGGTTTGGGCGATGCCGCCTCCGATGCCATCGTCTCCGAGCGCGAGCAGAACGGACCCTATAAGGACATCTTCGACTTCGTGCAGCGCGTGCCCATGTCGGCCGTGAAGCGCAGCGGTCTGGAGAGTCTGGCATTGAGCGGAGCGTTCGACTGTTTCAGCGACCAGCTGCGCCGCGAGCAGTTCCTGGGCGTCAACGCTCAGGGCGAGAAGTTCCTCGACACACTGACGCGCTTCGGCAACAGCTATCAGCAGAGCAAGATGGAGAGCGAATACTCCCTCTTCGGCAGTGAAATGGTCGAAATCACCACACCGCCCATTCCTCAGGCAGAGCCCTGGGGCAAGATAGAGCTGCTCAACAAGGAGCGCGACCTGGTGGGCATCTACCTCAGCGCCCATCCCCTGGACGAATACGCCGTGGTGCTGCAGGACATCTGCAATCTGCACATGAACGCGATGGAGGACCTCACGCCCTACAACGGGCAGGAGGTGCAGTTCGGCGGCATCGTCACCGGGCTGCGTCAGGGCGTCACCAAACGCGGCGCGCCATACGGCATCGCCACGATAGAAGACTACAGCGGCAGCGGTGAAGTGGCGCTTTTCGGCAGCGACTGGCCCACATGGGGCGGCTACATGAACACCGGCGCCATCCTGCTCATCACCGGACGGGTGCAGGGCCGGCAATACGACGAGAGCAAGCTGGAGCTGCGCATCGGCAGCATATCGCCCCTCAGCGAAGTGGCCGACTCGATGGTGGAGTCCATCACCGTGAATATGCCCATCGACGCCCTGAGCGAAGACTTCGTGGCCGAGTTTGCCAATCTGAGCAGGCCCGAGGAGGGCGAGAAAGGCACCACGTCGCTGCACTTCATCTTCACCGACCCCTCGGGCACCCGCCTGGAGATGGCCTCGGCCGGAGAAAAGATCAGGGTGACGCGACCGCTGCTGAAGCTGCTCAAGGAGGACGAGCGCATCGAGTACAGAATCAACGCTTAAGCATACATCATTAACCAAACATACACACAACTATGACGATCACCAATGACAACTTCGGCGCTCTCATCGCCACCGGCAAACCCGTAGTGATTGATTTCTGGGCCACATGGTGCGGTCCCTGCCAGAGGATGACGCCCCTCATCGAGGCTTTGGCCGAAGACTACGACGGCAAGGCCATCGTGGGCAAGTGCAACGTGGACGAGGAGGACGAGCTGGCCATGCAGTTCGGCGTGCGCAGCATTCCCACCGTTGTGTTCCTGAAAGACGGCGAAGTGCGCGACATGCAGGTGGGTCTCTGCCCGAAGTCGGTGCTGGAGGAGAAGCTCAACAAACTGCTCTGATGCCCTTCGCCCTATGGAAAACGAAGAAATGCTCTTTGCCGAAGAAGACCGCCTGACGGTGGACTTCATCCAAAAGTATCTGCCTCAGGAGGTCAAGGACAAATTTTCCGAGGACGACCTCTACTACTTCCTGGATGCCTTCGCAGAATACTGCGAGCAGGCTGGACTGGCCGACAGCGACGAGGAGGAGAGCGAGATCGACATCGACGAGGCGGCCGCCTTCATGGCGAAGCTGGCCAAGAAGGAGAAGGTGGGCACGTTCGACGCAGAAGACGTTCGCTGGATCGTGGACGGACAGCTGGAATACTGGGACTCGCTCGATGGAGAATGACGAGCGCTTCATGAAGGTGGCGCTCGATGAGGCGCGGCGTGCGGAGTCGGAGGGCGAAGTGCCCATCGGCGCTGTCATCGTGAGTCGCGGGCAGATTATAGCGCGCGGCCACAACCTCACGGAGCACTTGCACGACGTCACGGCGCACGCCGAGATGCAGGCCATCACGGCGGCAGCGGAGCATCTGGGCGGCAAATACCTGCAGGACTGCACGCTCTACGTCACCGTGGAGCCCTGTGTCATGTGTGCCGGTGCGTTGGGCTGGAGCCAGATTTCGCGCATCGTCTTCGGAGCGCCCGACGAGAAGCGCGGCTACCGCAGCTTCGCCCCGGGAGCGCTGCACCCCAAGACCGAAGTGGAGGAGGGCGTGATGTGCGAGGAGTGCACACGTCTGATGACCGAATTCTTTAAAAAGAAGCGCTGAGCGCGCATACGACCGATGGCACAGCACAACAGCACCGGCAACAGCGGCGAAGACCTGGCGGCGGACTATCTCGTGGCCAAGGGCTACTTCATCGTGGAGCGCAACTGGCGCAGCGGACACAAGGAGATCGACATTGTGGCCCGGCGCGAGGGTGTGGTGGTGTTTGTGGAGGTGAAGACGCGCAGCACCGAGTTCTTCGGACGCCCGGAAGACGCGATCACACCGAGGAAAATGCAGCTGCTGATCTCTGCGGCTGACACCTATCTGAGAGAAAACTGTATCGACGACGACGCCCGCTTCGACGTGATCTGCGTCACCAACGGCAGCGTGCGTCACTACGAAGGAGCCTTCCGCCCATGAAACGATTGCATTTCGACAGCTGCACCTCCACCAACGACATGCTCAAGAAGGAGCACGGCGACCTGCTCGCGGCTGTGGCCGAAGAGCAGACGGCGGGGCGCGGACAGAGAGGCAACAGCTGGTATTCGGAAGCGGGACGCAATCTGCTCTTCAGCGTGCTGACGGAGCCTCAAAGCGTGCTGGCCTCCGAGGCCTTCATCCTCTCGCAGGCGATGGCGCTGGCCATTGCCCGGACGCTGCAGGAGCGTCTGCCGGAACGGGAAGTGCGCATCAAGTGGCCCAACGACATCTATGTGGCGGGGCGCAAGGTGTGCGGCATACTGATTGAAAACGACCTGCAGGGCAAGCGCCTGGTGCGCAGCATCATCGGCTGCGGCATCAATGTGAATCAGACCCGGTTCCCCGACGGACTCGCCGCTCCGGCCACATCGCTGGCTCTGGAGACGGGAAGGGAAGAGGACAGGGAGCGGCTGCTGGACGAGGTGCTCTCCGCCTTCGAAGCCCTCTATCGCCGCCTTTGCGACGGACAATACGAAGACATCCGCAGGGACTATCACGAGCGCCTCTACCTGCGCGGCCGCAGGTGCCGCTTCGAGGATGCCTCGGGGGTGTTTGAAGGCTGCATCTCCCATGTGGAGCACGACGGACATTTAATCATCGAGGACGCCGGGGGCGAAGCTCGCCGCTATGCGTTCAAAGAAGTAAAAATAAAACTATGAAATTCAAAAGAATTCTTCTCAAACTTTCGGGCGAGAGTCTCGCAGGAGAGCAGAAGCAGGGCATCGACGTGACGCGTCTCAACGACTACGCCCTCCAGATCAAGGAGATCGCACAGATGGGTGTGCAGATCGGTATCGTCATCGGCGGCGGCAACATTTTCCGCGGTCTCACCGGTGCAGGTAAGGGTTTCGACCGCGTGAAGGGCGATCAGATGGGCATGTGTGCCACCGTGATCAACTCGCTGGCGCTGTCGTCGGCCCTCGGAGCAGTGGGGCAGAAGAACCGCGTGCTGACGGCCATCCGCATGGAGCCCATCGGCGAGTTCTACACCAAGTGGAAAGCCATTGAGGCCATGGAGCGCGGCGAAGTGGTCATCATGAGCGGCGGCACGGGTTCGCCCTATTTCACCACCGACACGGGCTCCTCGTTGCGCGGCATCGAGATTGAGGCCGACGTGATGCTCAAAGGCACCCGCGTGGACGGCATCTACACGGCCGATCCGGAGAAAGACCCCACGGCGACGAAGTTCCACGACATCACTTACGAAGAGGTGATTGCGCGAGGGTTGAAGGTGATGGACATCACCGCTACGGCCATGTGCATGCAAAACAATCTGCCCATCTACGTATTCAATATGGACGAGAAGGGCAATCTCAAGCGCGTGATGGACGGCGAGGAAATCGGCACGCTGGTGCACAACTGACGCAGCGCCCGATTGCTTCGTTATTGCTACAGTCCTTCCTTAAACTCTGCATCGCAGGTGCCGCCTGTCAGCTCTTTTGAAAGACAGCGGATGCCGCGTGCGGAGTTTTTCAGTTTGGTCACTTTCACGTAGCCGGCACTCATCTTGAAGACCAGGTCGGTCTTGATGCCCATGCAGCGATGCTCGTCCGGATCGGAGCATTTGCCGCCGTTGGCTTCGACGATGATGTTGGTGGGGCCGTCGTTCTCGTTAATCTCGATGTCGTAGTTGGCCTGCAGGCCGCGTGTGCCGTCGCCGTTGGCCACGACGTTGAATGTGCCGCCGCTGATGGTGAGGGTGCTGTCGGTGTTGAGCGCCTTGGTGTCTTCGTTGTTCACCGTCAGGTTGAAGGTGCCGCCTTGAATCTCCACCTCTTCACCCACCTTGACGGCGTGGCCTACGGTCTCGGAGATGTTGAGCGTGCCGAACGACTTGCTCACACGCAGGTATTCCTTCACGTGGATGCCGTTGGCGGTGTTGCCCTTGACGGTCAGTTCGCCGTTGCCCGAGAGTTGCACGTGGCCCCTGCAGTAGAAGCTGCCCTTGTGGGTGCCGCCGGCAGCGTCCTCAAGATAGTTCACGGAGCCCTCCGTGAGTCGCACGGCAATGCGTTTGCCGCACTGGATGTTGATGGCGGGGCCCTGTGAGGAGACGAGCGAGAGGTTGTCGATGATCATCGTGCATTTGAAGACGCCGTTGTAGGTGAGGCCGCCGTTGGTGCTGGCGCCGGAGAGGACGAAGACCAGCTCGTCCGTCTCGTTGGTGTTGGTCAGAGTGACGTATCCGCCGTTGATTTGGCAGCTGACGTCGTCGCGTCCAACGGGCAATTCGACAGCGGCTCCGCCGTCGGTAAACTTCACCTTGACGGTGTCCTTGATGACAAACGACTTTTCGGGCACCTCCGTGCTGACGGGGTCGGACCAGTCGTCATGAGCGCATGAGACGAAAGCCGCAGTGCTCATCAGAAGGAGTGAGAGTATATAGAGATTCCGTTTCATGTTCCGATTAATATTTGATGCTGTAACTTATGGATGTGGCGTGGAAGCGTTCGCCGAAACCCTCGCCGTCGTCCTCCTTGTTGAAGGTGAGCACGTAGGCCAGGGAGACGGCGTGATGCTTGTTGATGTCGTATTCACAACCTACGTGTGTACGAATCCTGTAGAGCTCCATGCTTTCAGAAAGATTGTTGAAGAGCTCGCCCGAGATGTACGGATGCCAGGGCAGACGCTTGCGGTCGAGCGACACTTTCAGGCGGCTGCGCAGCTGGTGGTTGCTGTAGGCCTCTTCCTCCTTGTTCTCGGAGTGGTCGGCCGTCCACTCTCCCTCGTCTGTGAGCTCCCACTGCCAGTCGTTAAGGTCGGTAGCGGTGTAGGTGTCCGTCTTGCGGTATTTCACGCGCAGAGCGTTGACGGAGCCCACACGGGCGAAACGGTAGCGCTCGCGGATGCCGATGCGCACCCACTTGGCAATCTTCACGCTGCTGATGATGTCGAACTTGAAGCGGAACTTCGGCGTGAAGTAGGCGTTGGTCTCGTTGTAGCCGGTGCGGCGTGTGGCGATGCCGTCATCGGCGTCCACATCCCATCCGGCATTCTTCCACGTCTTGTACTTCTTCGGGGTGTAGGCGTTGAGCAGCTCGATGCCGGCGGCCAGTTTGAGGTATTTGTGCACCCTGTAGGCGGCGTTGACGCCGACGCCCCAGCGGTCGAGGCAGGTGCTGTTGTCCTGTGTGCGGAAGTGCGTCTCCAGTCCGAGATCCCAGCGCATCGTGAGCGCCTTCTCAATGGAGAATTCTCCCCAGACGCCGAAATCGTCCGAGGCCTGGGCGCTCGCCGCAAGGGCGGATGTCAGCGCCACGAGGGCGAAAAAGAGCCTTTTCATCGTTTATTGCGGTCCGAGTTTGTTGAAGCGTACGGCGTTGGCGATGCTGCTGCCGCGATCCATATCCTCATCGTAGAAGATGCGGATGATGACGCTGTCTTTGAGAAAATCGATTGTGCCCACCTCGATGGAGATGATCTTCAGGCCCGTGCGCTTCTCGAGGTCGGCCTTGAGCTCTTCGCGCTTTTCGGGGGCCACGAGGTTCACGTTGTCGTAGCGGATATACTTGGAGCAGTGCTCGTTGAGCAGGTTGCTGCGCTCGAAGATCCAGGCCAGCAGGATGAAGATGCAGTTGGCAAACAGCAGGGTGATGACGCCCACGCCGTCCCAGTAGTCGGCCTTAGGATGATAGTTGGCCGAGGAGAGCGCGTTGACCACGCTGGTGCTCACGAGCATGAAGAGATAGGTCATCTCGCGGATGGGAATGGCCTCGGTGCGGTAGCGGATGATGCCGAAGAGGGCAAACAGACCCAGTGCGGCGCCCGTGCGCAGCGAATCGCCGCCCATGAAGCTCACGAGCATGAAGATGCTCATCGACATGATGATGAACACGAACATGTAGTCGCGGCGCTTGCTTCGGGGATAGTAGAAATAGCGTGCGATGATGCTCACAACGGCCAGATTCAGACAGAAGCGAACAAAGATGCCGATAAACTGTTCGGGATCTATCAGCGTCAGGCCGATGGCTTCGGCCATTTCGTAGTTGATGTTGTTGAGCTCGCCGGAGAGCCAGTTGATGAATTCGGTCATTGTGCTTTGGATATTTTACGGTAGTTAATCATTTTCTGTTTGAAGTTGTTCTGCTTGATGCGGCGGTTGGTCATCACCGTGCCGATGCAGTATTTGGAGAAGCCGCAAGGCTTGATGCGCAGCTGCCGCAAAAGCGCGAGCACTGGGCTGAACACATTGCCGTCGCGCTTGAGCTCCACCACGACGAGATTGCCCACATCGCTGTCTTCGTCCGTCTCGTAGTTGTGAAACTTCACGTCGAAGTCGATGGTCAGGCGCTCGGTCTTCCCGTAGTTGACGAGGGTGATGCGGTGGAACTGGTTCTGCACCGTGGGGTGTATGTCGCTTGTCGGGCGGTGGACCAGACCCATGAGGAAGTCGTTGGCCTCTCCCTCCATCGCCGCTTCCTGTGAGGTCACCAGGATGCGCTTCTTCTTCGTGCGTCCGTGGTTGTTCTTGGTCTTCACCTCGAGGAAGGTGTCGAGCGAATCCATGTAGGTGCGCACGCGGACTTTCTGCCTCGGAGCGCGCCCGTTGTGGTGCTCCATGAAGAAGTGGTGGTCGTCCGTATCCCAGTAGGTGGTCTTGTAGGAGGCAATCTTGCTGCCGGCGTTGAACTGGGCGTAGTATTGTCCCTGACAGAGCTCCAGGAGCTTCGCCAGCTTCTCTTTATTGGTCACGAATTTCGTGTCGGTGCGGTTCATCAGCCGTATCTCCTTCATCTCCGGAAGCGTGATGGGCTGCAACTGCTCCAGTTGTTGTGCTATCAGGGTATCGATGTCCACGTTGTCGTGCGGTTTGCAGGGACAAAGGTATAGTTTTTTCCGCAAAGTCCGGCAATATACATAGATTTTAACCTTTTATAAAAAACTTTTTGCTGAAAACTGAGGTCTTTGCGCTAAATTTCCATATCTTTGTGTGCAGGATAACTCTAAAAACGACCTATATGTTAGACGTAAAAGCAACCTTGGCAGAAGCCGAGGAGAAAATGGAAGAGGCTGTGATGTTCCTCGAAGAGTCTCTGGCACACATCCGTGCCGGCAAGGCCAATGTGAAAATCCTCGACGGCATCCGTGTGGATTCCTACGGCACGATGGTGCCTCTGAGCGGCGTCGCCAGCGTGACGACTCCCGATGCGCGCACGATTGCCATCAAGCCTTGGGACAAGTCGATGTTCAAGGCCATTGAGAAGGCCATCATCGACTCCGAAGTCGGCATCACGCCCGACAACAACGGCGAGATCATCCGCCTCAACATCCCGCCTCTCACGGAGGAGCGTCGTCGCCAGCTCACGAAGCAGTGTAGCGGAGAAGTGGAAAAGGCCAAAGTCTCTGTGCGCAACGCCCGTCGCGACACCAACGAGCGTCTCAAGAAGGGCATCAAGGACGGCCTCTCCGAAGACCTTGAGAAGGACGCCGAGAACGATCTTCAGAAGATGCACGACAAGTACATCAAGAAGCTCGACGAACTCATGGCGGCAAAGGAAAAGGAGATCATGACCGTTTGAGCGGCGTCGTCACCAAAATTTCTGGCAGCTGGACCACCGTCCGCACGGACGATGGCCGGCTTTTTTTGTGCA
>JAEEGG010004555.1_pt1 | contig 33499 bp, 17 predicted proteins | sample 9134161 | NCBI WGS metagenome assembly JAEEGG01 (sample SAMN16246543, study PRJNA631951) | gut metagenome | biome: gut microbiome; feature: rumen; material: CR-attached | host: Bos | place: Iran: Karaj | collected 2018-10 | reverse complement strand
TGCCCATCCAGTACTTCTCGAAACCAGAGGCACCGTTGGTGCCGATAACAATAAGGGGGGACTGCTCATGCTGTGCTTGGCGTGCGATGACGGCTCCCACCTTTCCTGAACCGATCTCCCAGAATATCTTGCCAGAACGGAGCTTGGGCCTATATTGCTCACAGAGCGACTCCAACTTCTCTTCAGCCAGATGGGTCATCACGGTAATCTGATCCTCATCAAAAAGAAGCTTCTCTCGTTTAGCCCAAATAATTTTTACACCGCAATCCAACTTGTTCGCGATGTCGACAGCCAACTCCAAAGCCACGAAGGAACCCTTGGAAAAGTCTGTGCCTACGATGATAGATTTCATGCTTTATACTGGTTTTATTGCCTTAAAATATTATTATGTAACGAAAGAAAAAATATTTTAGTATGAATGAGGGAAAGAAAAATTCGATATATGCCGTTTTTTTTGTACTTTTGCAAACTCAAAGTGACAACAAATGAACAATAATCTAGATGCCACCGGACGGGGACAGACGGTTCAGGAGCGCGAGGTAGAACGTGCGTTGCGACCCAAAGGGTTTGATAGCTTTGCGGGGCAACAAAAGGTGCTGGACAACCTGCGCATCTTCGTGGGGGCTGCCAAACAGCGAGGCGAGCCGCTCGACCACGTATTGCTACACGGCCCTCCAGGGTTGGGCAAGACGACCCTCTCCTACATCATTGCCAACGAGTTGGGAGTGAATATCCGCATGACTTCGGGGCCTGTGCTAGACAAACCGGGCGACCTGGCAGGAATGCTTACCTCGCTGGAGGCGAATGATGTGCTTTTTATTGACGAGATACACCGTCTGTCGCCAGTCGTAGAAGAATACCTCTACTCGGCGATGGAGGACTACAAGATAGACATTCTGATAGAGTCGGGACCCGCAGCTAGAAGTGTGCAAATCAAGCTGAAGCCCTTCACCCTCATCGGAGCCACCACACGGTCGGGCATGCTGACTGCCCCCCTACGCGCCCGTTTCGGCATCAACTGCCGACTGCAATACTACGACGCGGAGACGCTGGCTAGTATTGTCAACCGCTCGGCGGGACTACTACAGGTAAAAATCACTTCCGAATCGGCCTACGAGATAGCACGCCGCAGCCGCGGTACCCCCCGCATAGCCAACCTGTTGCTGAGGAGAGTACGCGACTTCGCCCAAGTGAAAGGCGATGGAACCATCACTCTGGACATTGCGCGTTACGCCTTGAAGGCATTAAACGTTGACAGCAACGGGCTGGACGAGATGGACCTGCGCATATTGAGTACCATCATCGACAAGTTCAGAGGAGGCCCCGTCGGCATCAACAACATAGCCACATCAGTAGGTGAAGATGCCGGTACAGTGGAAGAGGTGTACGAACCCTATCTGATACAGGAGGGCTACCTACAACGCACACCCCGAGGCCGTGAGGCGACCCCTCTAGCCTACCAGCTGTTGGGTAAAATAAAAACCGACGGACAGCAGCAGGCACTTGAGCTAACTTAGAGAAAGATAGAGCACTTGGAAGTTTTAGGACAATTATTTGACAACAACTATACAACAATAAATCCGTGATATGAGAACACTAATCAAGAATATCAAACGGTTGGTGCAAGTGGAATACCAGCCGAAGCTTCGGGTCTGTGGCAAGGAAATGGCACAGATGGAGACACTGGAAAACGCCTACCTAATACTTGAAGACGAAAAGATTGCCGCCTTTGGCAAGATGGACGAGCTGAAAGAGCAGGTATTTGACAAAGAGATAGATGCCCGCGGGAGGATGGTGCTACCATCGTTCTGCGACTCGCACACCCATCTGGTGTACGCAGGCAGTCGCGAGATAGAATATATTGACAAGATCCGCGGCTTATCGTACGACGAAATAGCCAAGCGAGGCGGTGGCATCCTCAACAGTGCCAAACGTGTGCAGGAAGCCTCTGAACAGCAACTCTACGACGATGCCATGGCGCGCCTCGACACCATCATCCGCTACGGCACCGGCGCGGTAGAAATAAAGTCGGGCTACGGCATGACACCTGAAGCAGAGCTGAAGATGCTGCGCGTCATCCGTAAGCTACGGGAGAACAGCCCGTTGACCATCAAGTCAACCCTGCTGGGTGCCCACGGAATCCCGATGGAGTATCGTGGTCATCAAGAGAAATTTGTCGACTTGGTCATCGAACGCATGATACCCCAAGCAGCCGAAGAGGGGCTGGCCGACTATATCGACGTGTTCTGCGACGAAGGCTTCTTCACTGTCGAAGACACCGAACGAATGCTGGAGGCGGGTGCCCGTTACGGCATGCGTCCCAAGATTCATGCCAACGAAATGGCATGCAGCGGTGGAATACAGTGTGCAGTAAAATACAACGCTTTGAGCTGCGACCACTTGGAATACACCGGAGAAGAGGAGATTGCCTGCCTGCTAGGGTCAGAGACCATGCCTACAGTGCTGCCTGGCGCTGCCTTTTTCCTCAACATGCAGCATGCCCCCGTGCGTAGGATGATGGAGGCGGGACTGCCCGTTGCCATGGCCTCGGACTACAATCCCGGTTCATCGCCCTCGGGCAATATGCAGCTAGTGCTTTCGTTCGCCTGCGTCAACTACCGGATGCTGCCCGAAGAGGCAATCAACGCCACTACCCTGAACAGCGGCTACGCCATGGGGGTGAGCGACCAACTAGGATCGATAGCTGTTGGCAAGAGAGCCAACTTCTACCTGACCACGGAGATACCTACCTATGAATACCTCCCCTACGCCTATGGCGAAAACAAGGTGTGGAAGGCATTCCTCAACGGCAGGGAATACTAGTGCTAGGAATATGATAACCGTAGAGAAACTAAACAAATCATACGGCAACCTACATGTGCTGCGTGACATCGACCTAGCTATCGGGGAAGGCGAGGTGGTCAGCATTGTCGGTGCCTCGGGTGCTGGAAAAACCACCCTGCTACAATTGTTGGGCACCCTTGACCGCCCTGACAGCGGAAGGATCTGCTACACCATTTACAACAGTGAAGAGAAGACGAGTCCCAGCAGCACCAACCAAGTGGACGTAACCCGCTTGGATGAGAAGGGAATGGCCAACTTCCGCAACCGTCACATCGGTTTCGTGTTTCAGTTTCACAATCTGCTGCCCGAATTCACCGCTTTGGAGAACGTGTGTCTTCCAGCCCTTATTGCTGGGCGAAGCATGGCCGAAGCGACAGAAGAGGCCATGCGGCTGTTGCAGTTCCTTAACGTAGAGGCACGTGCAAGCCACAAACCCGCCCAGCTGTCGGGTGGTGAGCAGCAACGTTTTGCCGTGGCACGCGCCCTTATCAACCACCCGGCAGTGGTGCTGGCCGACGAGCCTTCAGGCAACTTGGACACTCACCACGCCGAAGAGTTGCACGACCTGTTCTTCAAACTTCGTGACCAATACCGCCAGACCTTTGTCATCGTAACCCATAATACCACCCTAGCCCAAAAAGCAGACCGTCAAATCATGCTCCGCGACGGAGTCATCGTATAGCCTATGATACAGAACAACAAGCCCCCCAAGAGCACTGAAGGCAAAGCCACACCAGCCTCCACTTCAACCATCTACGGCCTTCGGCCGGTAATAGAAGCCATAGACAGCGACGCCCAAATAGACCGCGTGCTGCTGCAGAACGGGCTGACCGGCGCATTGGCCGGCGACCTAAGAAACCGCATTAAAGAGAGAGGTATACCCTTTCAACATGTACCGGTCGAGAAACTAAACCGCCTCACCAAAGGCAACCACCAAGGAGTGGTGGCACTCGTTGCCCCCATCCAATACCACCATGCCTTAGAGCTGATACCTAGACTGATGGAAGAGAAAGAGGCTCCTGTGCTGCTGATGCTGGACCGCATCACCGACGTACGCAACTTTGGAGCCATCGTCCGTACTGCCGAATGCACAGGAGTAGACGCCGTCATCATCCCCGACCACGGAAGCGCTCAGGTAAGTGACGACGCGGTGAAGACCTCATCGGGGGCACTGCTACGAGTACCCATCTGCCGGGAAGGGAACCTCAAGACCGTGCTTAACTTGGCCAAACAGAGTGGAATGCAGGTTGTGGCAGCAACAGAGAAAGGTGCAACAAACTATCTGGAGGTAGACTTCAAGCAACCCACCCTACTGATAATGGGAGCCGAAGAGACCGGCATCAGTCCTGACCTGCTAAAACTAGCTGACGCCCGAGCCAAACTTCCCATTTTAGGGCAGATACAGTCACTCAACGTCAGCGTTGCTGCTGCTGTGTTCATGTACGAAGTGCTTCGGCAAAGAGGCTAACCGCCATTTATACATTCAATCCTTCGACCTTCACAAACTGCTCTTTGTGAATAGCTTTGCGTAATCATTCATCCACTCTCGCTTTTTGATAACTAACATTGGACAGACCGCTTTTCGGGGTGAAAAGAAAAGTGATTGTACAAAGCGTTAGCGCACTCTGCCTATCGCTATTTCTTGCCTCAATGTAAGCCCTCTGTAGTGCCTCTGAAGAGACGCCCTTCGGCCGCTTCGGGAAGCGAACCTACAGCGAACCTACACTGGACCTACGGCCTGTGTGGTTGCTGATTTAGGTTGTCACTTTTGTCCTCCGATAAAACCCCAATTATTGAAACTTGAATGCCCCCTATGTGTTTTAGCACACAACTCCCACTCCTGAATAGGCAGAATAGATACCAGTTTTGCCCGCAGAGAGTTAAAAAAACATAAAAAACAGGGTGTAGGGGTGACGAATTTGGGTATTTTGTAAGAATATAGTGTGAAGGGAATATTATGCCCTCAATGGAAGTAATGTCGCATTGAAAAACCTATAAATAAATATAAAAATAAAAAAAAAGTTGCTATGTCAATTTTTCTTTGTAACTTTGTAAGTTCAAAAAAGTGTAGTTTTATCTTAACAAACTACCCCTTTTTGAGCCGTTAATCATTGTAAACAAATAAAATATAAAATACAAATGAAAAAAAGATTTTTGCTCCTAGGATTGGTATTTGCCCTATCGGCAATCGTGTCCCACGCACAAATCATCCAGATGTACTCACTGGATTTCGAAGTAGGAACCCCCGACTCCGCTTACTCAGTGTCGAACACTAATGCAGCCCCGCAGACGACCATTGTGTCAGGTGGCAACCGTTCGATGAAGATGCTCCACACCCAGAGTACACAAATTGTGATGACGTTGGACACCATTGACTTTTCTGCCTACGCCAACCTGAACTACTACGTTTTTGAGTTCATGCACATTGCCTACGTCCACCCGCTTAGGACAGCCTCGCCATCTGAAGTGTGTATGATTGAGGCAAAACTTGCCCACCAGACAGACAATGACTGGATTCTCCTAAACGGAACTCACTATGACGCATCGGATGGAGGCTGCGCTGACTACGGCTCCACCACTTCGTTCAGTAAGTATTCTTATGGATTCTGGGAACACTCGACCGCGGTGAACAACACGTTGTGGAAAAAGGAACGTTTCAATCTAGACCAGCTGTTAACGAATGTACTCCAGGAGAATAAGAAAATAATCATACGTTTCCGCTTGGCACCAAGAACTGCCGCCACCGCCACTGATGCGTGGTATCTTGACGACATCAACGTTGTTGCTTCCAGCCAACAGATCAAGAATCCCACCATCAACATGATTTCCTTCCCCGACCATCTCAACTACCCCAGCAGCCGTGGAGCCAAAGTGGTGGCAGACGTGACGACCTCTGTACCACAAGGTATTAACAGCGACTCTGTGTTTCTGGAGTATCGGGTAGGAAACAATCCCACCAAACTGATTGCCCAAATGTATCGTCAAGGTAGCAGCAACAGATTTATCGGAAGAATCCCCCTGTACGGCTATGACACCTTGATTCACTATCACATGATAGCAAAAGATGCAACCACGAACAACAATACAGCATACTTCCCCAAGAATGCCAGCCAATGGAAGACATTCAGGTGTGTTCGAGGTCGGACTCACACGGCATCACCTCAGGGGAACCAGACCAACAGTTCTACATTCCCCTTCCCGAATTTGGCCGACAACCGGTCGGAATGGATATACGACAGTGTGACGATGGCAGAAATGGGGTTTGGCCCAGGATACATCAAAAACTTCCGCTTTATTGTGACCGCTTCGCCTGGCACAGTGGTACGGCCTCGCTTACAGTTCAGAATGATGAATGTCCCCTACTCGATAAACCGTCCTGCTTCCAATGGAGCCTACTCGACATCGGAGATGCAGATAGTATACGATACGATATTCGTCATCGAGCAGGCCGCTGCCGGTTCGTATAAGACGGTGGACTTACAGGATACGTTCTTTTATGCTGGTTCGGACTTGGTAGTGCAAGTGCTATACGACGGAAACATCAATCCCTCGGCCAACAGCATCAAACATATCCCAGCACCGACCAACAAGCAATCGGTATACACCGAAGAGGGCGACGCTGCGTCAGGGTACAACCTTTTTGGCGCCGGCATCGATGCCTTTGCCACGGGTAATACATCTCCCGTCCGCCCATGGATGCAATTCTTTGAGACACAAAACGTACCACTAGTGTATGACTGCGGCATCTCAGGCCTGTCTTACCCGAATTACGATACCCCCTGCAACATAGGCAATGATTCGGTGGTAGTATGGTTGAAGAACTTTGGAGCCAGAGAGATGAATGGCGTGAGAATATGGTACCGCATTGACAATGGAGCCCCCACATACTATGATTGGACGGGCAATCTGGCAGGAGGTGACAGCATCAGAGTGCATGTCAACGACAACCAGTTGTTCACAGTCGGATACCACACAATCAGAGCATGGGTAGATGACAGCATCAACGTGCTAAGTGACGGGGTGCTAAGACGCGACCACGAGCCCTACAACGATACCACGTTCACTCCATTTGCTGCCTGCGACGGTCCTTATAGTGGAGTACGTACCGTGGGAACTGGTTCCGGGGCTCATTTCTCCTCATTGGAAAACTGCCTGTATGTGCTAAGCCGCTGCGGCATTGATGCACCCCTTACCATCAAGTTGCCCTCCGGGACATACAACGTGACTTCGTTCCCCTATATTCCTGGAACCTCGGCAACCAACTATGTGCTCTTCGAACCAGCCAGTCCAACAGGGACGGTGACATTCCGCCGTGCACGTAGTGGAGCCACGACCAATGTGCCCGCCTTGGTCGACATGACGGAGGCACGTAGCATCAGGTTCAACAATATCAATTTCAGCAACGGCAGATATTCTGACAATCGCTGCGACGTACTTGTGCAAATGGGTACTAACAGCAACAACTGCCAATTCCTCAACTGCTACTTTAGCGACAGCAACTCCATCAACAATTCGGCCCAGTCGCTCATTAACACTGGCGACGCAGACTCGCTATTGGTTGAGAACTGCACCTTCTACGGTGGTACGATTGGCGTGGATGTTACAGGTGCCGCACCCGATACTCGTTCAAAACACAACCAAGTGCGCCTAAGCGACTTCACTAACCAAGTGAACACTGCCGTCCGTATTGTCAACCAGGATGCCGCCGTGATTGACAGCATCTTTGCCAATGACGTACTGACCAACGCCAGCTACATCATCCTTGGCCAATACTGCCACAACGGCACACGCATCACTCGAAACCGCGTGTACTCCTCTAAGGGTACCTGCTGTATCGGTGTGTCGGACATGCATGGTACAGACAGCAACTATTGTATTGTTGCCAACAACATGTTGGTCTCGGTTGACGACGGAACCAGTAACATGTTAACCACCCCGCTCAATATCATTAAGGGTTCATATATCAAGACCGTGTTCAACTCGGTGAGAATGAATGCCCCGACGCGTGTGAACGTGGCAGCCGCCACATTAGGTGGCGATGTCATCAGCAACTGCTATTTCCAGAACAACGTGATAGCCACCTTCGATACGTCGAACTACGCCTTCTCCTTCATACCTGGCGACAATGCCGCCACCCTTCATGTGGACCACAACTGCTACTATTCCATCAGCGGTGTGTTGAATAAGCTGAGCGGATCGAACTACAATAACCTGAACGGTTGGCGCAACGCCGTGCCTAGCGACCTCGGCTCGGTGAGTGGTAACCCCAACTACACCAATAGCTCTGTGAGCCGCGTTGACCTGCGTTCATTCAATGCCCTGCTTCGTAATGTGGGTGTACCCGTTCCCGAGGTAACCATCGACCTCTTTGGGTCGACACGTTCGGCCACTGCCCCCAGCTTGGGTGCCTACGAGGTCACAGCCCTCTCGATTGACTTCACTCCTGTGGAATTTGTGACACCTTTAGAAGACTACTGCGGTGCCCCCTCGAGCATTCCTGTAGAGGTGGCCATTCGTAACACCGGTAACGGAACCTACACCGCCAGCAGCGCATCGCCTCTGACTGTATACTACAGCATTGACAACGGTCCTGTGCAGTCGTTTGTGGCTAACCGCAACTGCCCACCTAACGACACACTCCACTTCCTCTCAACCCGCACCATGTCGCTCCCCAGCGGTGCCGGTAATACAGACCGTACATATATTATTAAATGGTGGGTGAAATGCAATCTTGACCCCGACGACTTGAACGACACCAACATCTGGACGGTCATTTCTAGATATGCCGCCCCCGCCCCCACCGTCATCAACCAGAATATACCTTATAATACTGTTGCCAATATCACACCTACGGCCGGTGTGAATACCTGGCCTGTGAGCTACTACACCTCAGGTAACGGACGTCAACAACGTTCGGGTATTTCGTGGTACCACAGCCTAGAAGACACAGCTGCATTCTACTACGGCCCCACCTTGACAACAACTCCTCTATATGACGATACGACTTTCTACATGTCGCAGAAGCGTAATCTACCACTAGTGAAAATCACCGAGGTGCAGGTAAACCGTACCAACGCAGGAGCCACCTACCCCATGCCTTCCTGGATGAACAACCAGACCGCTTTTGCCGTAGAGTTGACCAACTGTGGCGACTATCCCGCCCAATTGGAAGGTGACAGCATCGTTGTGGTCAACAGTTCAAGCGCAGCCAAAATCTGGGTACTGCCCAATGTAACCATCCAGCCAGGTGCCAACCTAGTGCTTCAGTTCAAAACCAACTCCAGTGCCAGCGACTCGACCCGCACAATCTTTGCACCTAGCTCTGCAACTGTCAGCCCTGCCTACACCGCCAACTTCGGTGTCATATACCGCGACGGTCATGGTGTAGCAGATGCAGTTGCCTTCAACGGAGTCATCACCACCCCCTCAACCCAGGCCATCACTTGGAGCAACCAACAGGTGCCTAATGCCGTTTGGGCTGGCAACGCAATTGACCTAGCTCGAAATGGTAACACAGCAAATACTCCTACCGCTGGTGCACGACGCATTGCATGGCCTACCAACGCCACCAATGCTGCGCCGACAGCCACTGCTTCGCTCTGGCAGGTCAGCACCGACTCGCTCCGCATGCACATAGGCGAAACCGAAAGCAACCTCATCCGTTACTTCGACAATGGTTGTGAGGGATTACGCTCGGCAGTGAACATTCATGTTACCGGAGTTCCTCTCACCGACCTATTTGTTGATCCTCCTGTGGTAGACACGGGCTGCAACCTGACTACTGCTGAGCCCATTTCGGTGGTCATTCACAACTATGGCTCCACTGCCATTCCGTCCTTCGTAGTCAAGTATAGCCTTGACGGAGGCACAACTATTACCTGCATCGATACTATCTCTACGGGTATCGGTCTCCGCTCAGAGTTGAACCATACCTTCTCCACCCCGCTCAACATGTTGACCAGCCACGACACGGTGTTCCATATTAAAGTGTGGGTCGATGCCGTCAGCACCGATATGGACCATAGCAATGATACCAACTCGGGCTACTTCAATGCCAACTACACACCCTCTGTTCCTCAAGTTCCCCAGATCCAGACTGTCAACTATGGGGAACAGCTGACCATGTCTGCCATAGGTCTTCCTTCGAGCGACCACACCATTTGGTATAACCATAACATGGTAGCCCTCGACACCACCTCAGGGTCGTATACAACCAGCTACATCTATCGCCGCGATACCATGTTCGTACGTGCCATCGCTCTGAAAGACGTGGCCACCACCCATATTGGTACGTTGGCTTCTATTATGAATAACAACTATCCTTCGCCCTATAACCCCAAACAGCGCTACGTCAAGGAGCAATATCTAATCACTGCCCAACAGATGATTGACGCTGGCCACGGAGCAGGAGACATTAGTTCTCTCTCATTCTACATCGAGGACTACGGCGTAGGCGTGAATTCCTTTACCTTTAGCTATTTCACCATCAAGATGGGGGCCGTCTCCCAGACTGTGTTTGCCAACACCTCGTTCCTCACCGGACTGACCCAAGTATACAATCGTAATGACTATACTTTCACCCACGACGACATGGGATGGGTGAAACACACCTTAGATAGTACCTTCACCTGGGACGGCACATCGAGCATCGTCATTGAGATTACTCGTGCTTTGAATGCCGCCGGACCCGCCAATGGATTAAAAACGCGCTACACGGCCCAAGCCAATACTGTTATTACCAAGCAAAACGCTACTACTGACCAGGCCTCACAGACCACCGGTACTAAGGGTAACAACCGACCCGATATCCTCTTCGGCTTCCTCGAACCTGTCGGATGTGAGAGCGATACTACTACCATTTATATCAATGTCACCAATATCCCCGACAATGACGCATCACTCGGATGGCCCGAGGCACTTGACACGACGATCATTGCTTCCTGCGACACCACTAATCTCGATGTGGTGCTGGAGAACCGAGGCAACTATGACATCACCAACTATACACTACGATACAAGATTGACAATGGTATCTGGCAAGAAGTCAGTGGCAACGCAAACAACCTGCCGCTGGGTTACAATAGAACAGTTCCTCTGCTAAGTACCCACTTCACTCCCGGACGTCACACTGTCACTGCTGTAGTGTCAATTACGGGTGACACCGTGCCGACTAACGACACCATTATCCGTACTTTCAATGTACGTTTCTGCAGCGGCACCTACACTATCGGTACCTGCATGGGCAGTGACTTCCCGAACATCACCACGGCTCTCGACACCCTGCACAATGCGGGTGTGGCAGGCGCCATCGTGTTTGAGCTCTGCGAAGAAACCTTTAATGAGCAGCTCGACTTTGGCGCTGTGGATGGTGCTGACGCTAACAACACCATTACGTTTAGAACCATTACAGGAGCTACCGACAGGGCTACCATAACATTCACTCCCACCAACGCTAGCAACTATGTATTCCAGATGAACGGTGCCGAGCATATCATTTTCGATAGCATCAACTTCTACGCTAATTACACCTCCGGCTCTGGCAACAACATCTTTGCCAATGTGACGAAAATTGAGAATTCCAACTACATTTCATTCCTCAACTGCATCCTTCGGTCTAAGAAGACCACGGCATCTTCAACCAATGCCAATGTGATGCTACTTGGCGATAACAACCACTTTATCACAATTAACAACTGTTTACTTGATAGTGGCTACTACGCCGTTCGCTCAATCAACAACAACTATAGCGACAACATCTCGATTCTCAACTCTGATATATTGAACTTCTGGTACATGGGTGTGTACCTCCGCAATAGCGACACTGTCATTGTGAATGGCGACAGCATCGCATCGGGTGTAACGGTAGCAAGCAAGCCTCTCACCGGTATATATCTTGCCAACTCCAACCATGCCAGCGTCCAACGCAACTATGTTCACCTGATAGACAGCCGTAATGGTGGTAAGCGCGGTATTGCCCTCTTCAAATGCCGCGGTACCAACATTGACCGTGTGACCGTATATAATAATATGGTTTCATTATATGGTACTGGTGTTGCCTCACTCTCATCGTCTGCCATCTGGGTCGACTCACTGTCGAAACATGTCAGTGTCTACTACAACACATGTAACCTCTACGCTGGTGCCAACCAGTCTAATACCCGAACCTTCAGCTGCCAGAACTCCTCTTATATCCATGCCTTGAACAACATCTTCAAGAACGAGAGTAAGGGCTTTGCCTACTATGTGGCAATTGATACCTGTATGTCGAGTTCCAACTACAATGTCTATTGGACCAATGCCGACACCCATGCTACCACTGGTGTCATCAAGTTCGCTTTCTGGGGAGTCAACTGCAACAACCTTGACAGCCTGAAGCTACTGAACCATGCTGACAACAACTCATACCAAACTCTCCCGTATTTCGTGGACAGCATCTACAATTTGAGTACCCTCTTGGCACAGTTTGCCGACAAGGCACAGTACAATCCTGACGTTATCACGGACATCAAGGGATGCATCCGCCCACAGATTCCTAAACCCACTATCGGTGCCTACGAGTTTAACTGCATTCGTGAGACCCACGATGTTGCTGTAGCAGATATTACTGAACCCTATGTTCCCGCTGTCACGACCGGAGCCAATCCCACAGTCCTCAATATTGAGACCGACTCCATAATGGTTAGGGTCAAGTTCTTCAATAACGGTACGGCTGTCGAAAACAACCTCACATGGCACTGCTACCTTGCTGATGTTTCGCCATTGGTAATCTCTGAAACTCGTACCATTAACCGCTTGGCAGCCCAAGCTTTTGTTGAAGACTCTGTCCTACTCCAATCCCCCTTGGGCATTGTCGACACCCAGCGTGTAGTAGTGGTAATCAACATGAATAGTAGTGTCGTCGACCAACGTCCTGAAGACAACATCGACACTGCCGAAGTATTCATCTATCCTGCCTACGACCTGCAGGTAGTCTCTGTCGCAGTAGATAGCACCTGCGACCCAGCTCACTGCCGCATGTATAGTGTACCTCTCCGCTACACTCTCAGAAATAATGGTAAGAAAGACTTCCCCGGCGACTTCACCTTCACCTTAGGCTACGACTATTACTGCCACCAACCTTCTACACAGTCCTTCCCCAACTTCCCCGGCAGCAGCAGTCTTGACGTCCAGACTTTCGCTGGTACCGACTTGCCTGTTGGAACCCAGCGCGAAGTCACCCTCTCGACAGCCTACGAGCCCAATCTGTACCCAACCGGCACACTGCTCGATATTACTGCCCGTCTGCGTGGTTTCGTCACTGCCCAATATGATATCAAACAATTCAACGACACTACAAACTACATCAACATCACCTCCAACCACACTCCCGAAGCTCCTGTAGCCCACGACACTATGGTCGACTACGGTACCTATGGTAATCTCTGGGCCACACAGGGCGAATCACGAGTAGTCCGTTGGACACGCGACACCACCGATGGAAGCTTCTTCTATAACGGCAATAACAACTACACTCGTTCTACCCATTGGAGCAACACACCTCAGTACTTCCACGATTCCTCCTACTACCTCTACTGCCTCAGCTCGAAGAACTGCACCAGCTACTATTCCTATATTAATGTGGGCATCAACATGCCACTCACATATGATGTCTCCATTTCAGAGGTACGTTCACCCCGTGGCAGCGGCCGTGTCTACCTAGAGAAAGACACTGTCACCCTCCGTGTGGTCAACTATGGTAGCCAACCTATTTCCAACATTCCGCTTGCATTCAAGTTCATGAACGCAAATGGACGTGTCACTTACCTAGAGGTCCACGACACTTTGCGGCACACCATACCCGGACGTGTGGGCGACAACGTCTCATACTACGACCACACTTTCGGTGGCTGCCTTGACGACACTGCCATGCTGATGATCAACCAACCTCTCAGCAACACTACTTTCACTCTTAATGCCTGGGTCTATCACCCCGATGATCAGCAACGTGGCAACGACACCCTGCGCACAGTACACACATTCCGATCACTGGCAGAAAGCACTTACGACACGATTAATAAATATGCACCAACTTCTCCTGCAGGATTCGACATCACGCGGGTTTCTTACAACGAGCTCGATAATGTCATGCCCGACCTCATCGGATACGACAACCTCTGGCTAGGTTCATATAATCCTACAAATGCCGAAGTGCCCACATTGTTTGTCCGCCGAGGAACGCAAGACACTCTCACCATTGAAGTGGCCAACAATCAGGACGAACTTGACTCCTCAAGCGCAGCTTCCTTGTATGTCATTATCGACTACAACCGTGATGGCCAATACAACTTCAACGGCAAAGAGAACATCACTAAATCGCTACTAGCAAAGGCAATTAAGGTTCGTAGCCGCAGACCTACCCAAATACCGCTAACTATCCCTGACTATGCTCATTATGGATATACCCGTATGCTTGTTTGGGTGCATGGCGACTCTACTCTCATTGTCAATGGTCTTGAAACTGCCAGTGCCTTTGAGAACGGTCAGATGCAGCAGTATCTCATCTACATTCAGGAAGACTGTATGCTCGACACCGTCGATGCCGCACTCACCCGCGTGGTCTCTCCAAGGAACCACATCGTGACCGACACCGACCACCATGTGACCATCATGCTTGCCAACAAAGGCTCCGATACACTCACACACGCTGCCATCAACTACCAGTTTGTCAACCATAGCAACCCATTCTACCAAGGTACCATCAACTGGAATGGCGAACTCGAACCCGGCATGAGCACACCTGTCACTATCGATTCCGTCAACTTCCCAGAAGGTACCACCAACCTTCACTGCACAGTTGAGGTTGAAGGCGATACTTTCCACACAACCAACAATACTCTACAATATCAATATCATCGCTACTACGTTGTCGAGCTACGCTTTATCGACAGCTTCGACCAATCTATTGATAAATGGTATGCCCCTGTTGGTTACAACAACTTCACCCGCAACTATTTCGAGCGCGGTATGCCAGCTAAGAGTACTATTTCCTCTGCCTATTCGCAACCCAATGCCTACATCACTAGTGCTACAGAGTCAATCGTATCTGGCAAACATGGTAACCGTAGCGTACTCTATACTCCTATCATCAACATCCAACAGATACGACCCGACACAATCAACTTCCTCCTAAGCAAAAGCATAGCAGAAGGTGCCATCCTTATAATGGAATATCTCAACTATCAAGGTCAATGGGTACGTGTCGAAGACCCGAACTTCCGTTGGGGCACAGGTGAACAATCCACTTGGTACGATACTGTTGATGGTTGGACAAGTTCCTCTATAAACGGTGCCTACAACTACTACATGTTCCCCACCTCACTCATCAGTGGTGAATTTGGCCAGCACGTCCAGTTTAGGTTTGTGTTTACCACACCTGTCACCACCTCTCCTGCTTCCAACTTTGGCGACGGCTTCGCCATCGACAACTTTGTCATCGGCCGTGCACGTCGTTCTGTCGATGTAGGAGTCCGTGAAATCATTTATCCTGTCAATCCTCAATTTGGTGAAACCATCTACCCGCGTGTCCGAATTCACAACTACGGATACGACAGCATCCACAACTTCACCGTCTGCTACAAACCCTATGGCACCTATCTGCCACACGAAGCCATCTGCACTGAATGGATTCCCGCCGGAGAGTCAATTGAATATGAGTTCCCGACTCCGTTCGTTGTTACCAACGAGTTCCCCGACACATTCCAAATCTGCGCATTCACTAAAGTCCAGTCCGACTACTATCGCGACAATGATACTACCTGCAACTTATTTGGATTGTCACCTCTTGCCAACGACCTCTACCTATATGCAATCAACTCACCTCTTGCCAGTGCGGTTGCAGGCGACAGCATCGACATTACTCTCCGTCTGCGTAACTTCGGACAGAACGAGATCGATGAATGCGATGTCTCATATATCTATAACAATAACGACACCGTCACCGAGCACATCCGTTTTGCCGATTACATCGGACGTAACCTTGGCTCCACCGAATTCTTCAACTACACCTTCCGCCACCGCGAGCGTGCCACCATGGGCACCATGCGCCTGTCCACTTGGTGCAAATATCGCTACGATGTTTATCCCTACAACGACTCCATCTTCAAGGAGATCGCTGGCATCGCAGCCATCACCGACATACAGGCCACTGCCTCCATGGTAGACTTACGTTATCATGGGGACTACCACATCTGCATTGTCCTCGACAACGTGGGTGCTCGTGCAGCCAACGATTTCACAGTAGGCTTCTACATTGACCGCGACACTAGCACCCGTGTCGAAGAGACCTTCCATCGCGACCGTCCGCTTCCTGCCGGCGGCCATGCCGTCCATCGCTTCGCCCAGCCTGTTGAATCTCGTTCTGGTACATGGGACTATGTCACCTCCTACTGTGTTGTCCACGACGATACCAACCAAAGAAACGACACCACCACCGTCATCCAACCCTACATTACTGACATGCAATTGGTGAAGTACCAAGTCGAAGAGAACATGAGCGACTCCTGCCGCATACGTGCTGTCGTTCGTAGTAATGGTAATATCAGCTTCTTCAACAATTTCCGACTCTACTACACCATCAATGGCGCTCCCGAAGAGAATCAATACTTCCCGACCAACAGCGTAGTTTGGGCTCCAGGTGAGACACGCCACGTCCTCCTCAATAAGAAGATTGCAAAGAGTCCTACTCGTGAATACACAGGTTCCGGTCACATCATGATGCCTAACCTTGATTCTGATCCCTCCAACGACCAAACGACTATCATCGAAGTCATCAACTACTTCGAAGACATCCCCAATGTCAACGAACCCGACTTCGTATTGGAGCAGAACTACCCCAATCCCTATGATGGTACTACCCGCATCGAGTTTGCACTGCCCTATAGTGGTACTACACGATTCTTCGTCACCGACGTGGTCGGACGCCTCGTACACGAGGAAACTGCCCGCTATGATGAAGGTCGTCATACCATCTCCTTCAGCAAGGGAACTCTACCTAGCGGAGTATACTACTATGGCATTGAGTTCGAGGGTCAGCGTCGTATGCACAAGATGATTATCCGATAGTGCTACAGTCCTTTACAGCACACATTCAGCAGCAGCACCTCTTCCCCACTGGGCAGCAGGTGCTGCTTGCTGTTAGTGGTGGTATCGACTCTGTGGTATTAACCCACCTCATGCACTCTGCAAGATACCCTTTTGCCATCGCCCATTGCAATTTCCACTTACGACCTTCCGACTGCGACCGCGACGAAGCCTTTGTCCGCAAGTTGGCATCCGACTATGCTGTGCCTTTCCATGTGGCACATTTCGACACTCGGTCTCATGCTTCCTCCCACCATCAAAGCATCGAGCAGGCAGCACGACAACTACGTTACGACTATTTTGAACAGCTACTGCAGCAACATCATTACGCTGCCATTCTCACCGCTCACCACCGCGACGACTCCACCGAAACCTTCTTTCTCAATCTCCTCCGAGGTACAGGTCTAGCAGGGCTCCACGGCATCCTTCCTGTTCAGGGCCACATTGTGCGCCCTCTCCTCCCCTTCTCACGACATGATATCGAGGGCTATGCCGCCCAGCACCAACTCCTCCATGTCGAAGACTCAACCAATGCCTCTCTCGACTATCTTCGCAACCAAGTGCGACACCAACTCATGCCCCTACTCCGTCTACTTCAACCCGCCGCCGACCACACCCTGCAGCAAACCATCCTTCATCTCCAGTCAACCGAGCAGCTCTACATGGCCCTTCTCGAGTCCCTAAAGGTCCAACTCTTACATTCCCAACCCGACGATTCTCTCATCCTCGACCTCAGCACTCCCCTTCCCGCACCTCTCAACCATCACTCCCAACCCTCAATTCGTCAACAACTCTATTTTGAAATACTCAAACCCTTTGGCTTCAATGCCGACACTATAGCCAACATCCTTTCAGCATCCCAATCAGGCAAGACTTTCCAAACTCCTTCCCATACCGCCTATCTCGACCGTGGCAGACTAATACTCCATCCGATCACGACTCCAACTGAAAGCCTCCCTTCCATTCACATAGAAACCATCTCACCTCAGGGGTTCAACCCAAAGCAACTTCCTTCTACCCAAGCCGCCTTCGATGCTGACACCGTGAAACTGCCCTTACGCCTACGACATTGGCGGCCTGGTGACCGTTTTCAACCCCTCGGTATGCCCCATGGCACCCAGCTTTTGAGCGACTACTTCTCCGACCATAAATATAGTCAGCCCGACAAGCAGTCCCAACTCATTTTGGTCGATGCCAACGACAACATTCTCTGGATAGTCCACCACCGTACAAGTCACCCCCACCGTATCACCTCCAACACTCGACAAATCCTTCTCATCGAAATATACTGACATGGACAGCAGCCGTTTCATTATATGCCGTGCAGCAGCCGGCTCCGGCAAGACCTACACCCTTGTTCGCCAATACCTCCAACTGGCTTTTTCTGCTCCCGAAAGTCAACTAAGCCAGCGCTTCACTCACATATTGGCCATCACATTCACCAACAAGGCCGCCAACGAGATGAAGGAACGCATACTCCACGAACTAGACGAAATGGCTACTCAGGGTTACGATTGTCCCATGGGAGTCGATATTGCACAACGGCTCCATCTTTCCGACAGCCAACTGCGGCAATACGCCTCCACCGTACGTCAGGCTATACTGCACAACTACTCCGACCTTGCCGTCTGCACCATCGACAGTTTCATGCACCGAATCGTCCGTACCTTCGCTCACGACCTCAACTTGCCACTCAATTTCGATGTATACATCGATAACGACGACCTCATCCAAAATGCCGTCGACGAACTAATGGCATTGGCAGGTACCGATGGTCAGGAAGAACTGACCGAGATGCTCTGCGAGTTTGCTGAGAACCGGATGAACGAAGGAAAAAGTTTCATGGTCGAGCGCGAGCTCTCTCAATTGGCCGAAGAGCTATTTAAGGAGCAGTCTGAAGAGTTCCTTGAATCCCTAAGACACCTCGACACCTCCCAGTTCCTCGACATTCAGCATCGACTCATCGCTGCCAATCGTCAATACGAGCACCAAATGCGCGACCTTGGCAACCTCGGTCTCGACATCATTGCCAGCGAACAACTCTCTGTTGAGGACTTTTACTATGGTACAAAAGGAGCTGGCGCATTCTTTCGCAAGCTCTCTGAGGGCACCATCAACGAACCCAACAGTTACGTCATCGCCTATCTAGAAAGTGACAAACTAGGCGGAAGCAAATGCAGCCCAGCCACCCGTGATGCGCTCGAGAGGGCAAAACTCCGTCTCCAGGAGGTATACCAACGTTTCCTTCAACTTTACAACACCGAAGGCCTGCTCTACAACTCTCGCCGTCTGCTCCTCAAGAACATCTATTCCTTAGCCTTGCTCAACAAGTTGGGCGAATTGGTCGAAGGCTACTCTGCCGAGAACGAGATTGTCCATATCTCCGAGTTCAACAAGCGCATTGCCGACGTGGTGCGCGAAGAGCCTGCTCCATTCATCTACGAGCGCCTCGGCAACCGCTATTGGAACTATCTGATTGACGAATTCCAAGATACCTCCCGTATGCAGTGGCTCAATCTCGTGCCTCTGGTCGAAAACGGTGTGGCTTCCGACCACACCTCTCTCGTAGTAGGTGATGGCAAACAGGCCATCTACCGCTTCCGTCAGGGCGATGTTGAACAGTTCATGGCGCTACCCCATGTCGACAGCCCCCTGCACGGCTATATCCTTGAACAGCCTCAAGTGAGCAACATCACTCATCTCGACCGCAACTTCCGCACGGGCAGCACCATCGTAGAGTTCAACAACAACTTCTTCGAGTGGGCAATCCGCAACCGCTTCGACGACAATGACGACCTTAAAGACATTTATCTCGGCAAAGGAGAAAGCCCCGACCTCCGGCAGGTGCCTATGAGGGATGGTGGGTATGTGCAACTCGGCTTCTGGGATCTAGAGGAGGGTCACGTCCCCCTTTGGGAAGAAATGCTTCACGACATTCGTCACCAAGTCGACGAGTTGGGCTTCCGCTATCGCGATATCTCGCTGCTGGCTCGCGACAAACGGACGCTCTCAGAAATCTCCACCTTCCTGACCGAAAACCACATTCCCGTCGTCTCAAGCGAATCGTTCCTTCTCACACAAAGCCAAGTAGTCATGCTTCTGCGAAGCCTCTTGCAATATCTAATAGACGGTAGCGACCGTGTTGCAGCTGCCAGAATAATGATATACCTCTGCAATCTTGGCATTATTCACCGCGACTTCTCTTCCGACTTCCTCTCTTCTGTCGACTCTCCCTTGCCCAGTCTCGACACCCTACTTGAGCCCGAAGGACTTTCCCTCCGATGCGACAAACTGAGACGTCTAGGACTGTACGACTGCTGCGAAGAGGCAATACGCATGCTACGGCTCGACGGCATCGAGACTGCCTACACAGCCACTTTCCTCAACGTAGTGGCCAAATACAGCACCTCCCACCGGCAAGACCTGTCCGAGTTTGTTGAGTGGTTCGACGAGCAAAAAGACCGCCTCTCCACCAGCACTAGCAGCGACCTCGATGCCGTACGCCTGATGACCATCCACAAGGCAAAAGGTCTTGAAGCCCCCATCATACTCTATCCCATTTTGACCAAACGCAACCAACAGGACAGCATCTGGGTCCACATCGACAATGAGGGTCTCCCACTGCCTGCTGGGCTGATACACCCTACCAAAGACCAGCATACCTTCTTCGACGAGGAGTATGCCGACGAGATGCGCAAGAGCGATATGGACCGCATCAATGTCCTCTATGTCGCCCTCACCCGTCCACGCGAGAAACTTCTCGTCTACTGCCAGGCCCCCAAGAAAAGTGAAGGCACCGACTACGCGTCCCTACTGCAGGACTACCTTGCCTCTCGTTCCGATTTTAGCGAGGTACGTCCCCAAGTCAGCGCCATCGGCGAAGACCTTCCTAAAGCAATCTCCAAGACAGAAAAAACCGTAGCTCAGAACATCCAGCTACAAACACTGAGCTACCCTGAATGGACGTCACGCATTGCCATTGCCGACCAATCCTCCGTCCTCTTTGGCGAACTGGACGACACTGCCATCCGCCGAGGCAACCAACTGCACGACCTCCTGGCTCACCTCCGCCACCGCGATGAGGCCGACACCGTGCTAGAAAACTACCTCCAACGCCATCCTTTAGTCGACGAAGAGGCCGACTCATTACGCGACACCCTGCACAACATGATGAAACAAGAGGATGTGGCAAAATTCTTCGACCCCGCCTATCGCAGCCTGAATGAGTGCAACCTCGTATGCCAGGGTGTAGTATCACGTCCCGACCGGATTGTCTTCACCCCATCCGAAACATGGGTCATCGACTTCAAGACAGGTTCGCCTCGCAACGAACACCGCGACCAAGTGTCACGCTATTGTCAGGCCATTGCCGCCATCACTCATTCTTTACAAGTCAAAGGATACCTTCTCTACATCGGACCCGACCACTGCCAAGTCCTCCCTTGCCAATAGGCTATCGCAGCAAGGTCACCACTCCCGTTGCCGTGAGCCGGTCGTTAGTTGGTGTCGTATAGTGGCAGATATATGCATACGCCTCTTGTCTGCAGGGTCTGCCGTCACTGGTTCCGTCCCACGTATCTTCCATCGCCGTACTGTGAAATACCAACGCCCCGCGTCGGTCGAATACCCACAGCTCATAATCCGTCACATTGAATCCTATGGGGCCAAAACGACTATTCGTCCCGAGGTTAGGAGTAAACACATTGGGGAACATCAACAAATAGCGCAACACCGGAATAGCCTTCTCCGCCGTGTCGGCACAAGCGTCATTGCTTGCCGCTATGCCTATTCTTACAGTATCCACATCTGGCGAAGCAACAAAGTGGAACACAGGGCCGTCTTCTCCTTGGTCTACTCCGTCCACCAGCCACCTATGCGACGTAGCAAAGCGGCAGCGGTTCATGGCGGTAACATCCAAGTTGTCATAGCTCAGCCATGTGGGGGTCACCTCCAAGTCCGCTATCAAGGCCTTCAATTCTTGCAGTTCAATCGTATCGGTCTCTGGACAAGCAGGGCTGTCTAAATACTGTATCTGCAAATAGTAGGTGGCATCCCAACTCGCGTCAAAATGTAGCTTGCCATTGCTGTCTAAATATGGTAGGCGGGACAATCCCGAAGCTGCACTCCAACGATATAGCAGGCTGTCAGCCCCTACAAACGCCACACTCCCAGCCTCTGCATATTCCGGAGGAGCCTCGCTGTATTCCCCAACAAGACAGTAATATGGGTTTTCCGAACAGACTCGCTCAATCTCATAGTCTGCCGATAATCTCGGACGCAGCGAAAGATGTAACGTGTACGACGAGTCGCACCCATCCACCGACCGTAGGTGAACATCATATACCCCTGGTGCGTCGTATACGCTATCGCCCATCAGATAGCCTTCACTTTCACAAGCCAGCACCTCTATATCTTCATAAAAGTATTGAGTCTGTTCGAGCTGCAAATGATGAGTCCAGCAACCATCTGGAATAATATACTGTCCCGGCTGATAATATCCCCAATCGGCAAAATAGTAGCAACCCCCTATACAGAATGTGTCCGCAATCGTATCTTTCGGCTTGTTGATAGTGACAGTCTGGCTCACCGAGTCGCGACACTGTCCGTTGGCTAGCATCGCCACCAACTCCACCGTATAGGTACCTTCATCGAAGCTATGCACCAAATTGGTAGCGGTGGATGTAGTGCCGTCACTGACACGCCACAGATATTGCTCGCAACTCTCCGAAGTGAGCTGTGTGAGCGCTTCATCACGTGCCACACAACTGCTGTTCTTAAACTCATAAGCAAATCCGCAGCTATCCAACGAGTCTGCCGTAAACGATGCCTTGGGATACCGACTCCCAGCAAAGGTGGTAAGCGTAAAACCGCAATTGCTCCCTCCCGTTAAGAACGATGCTCGGCACTTATAAACACCCTCTTGGGTCACGGTTAGCGAACTTGATGTACTCAATGTCTGACTGGGATTATTCTCGCGATACCATCTGTACGAGAAGCCCTCGGGCGCATAAAATGTATTTGTCTCACTGCTGCCACAGTTGGCCGACAAAATGCGTTTTTCCCCACTATCAAGTGTAAAATAGGCATAGCCATAGTGCCCTCCATGCCCGCAGTCGTAGTTATCCAACAAAACTTGAATATTCTGTCCATGTAGCGGGGTCAGGTCAACCCCTATTGCAGTCCAGTCTCGCCACACAATATAGTTTTCCGTTCTGTTCCACCCCACATCTCCCAATCCTGATACAAAGTTGGCATAATAGCACTCGTCAATCGTATTATTGTTTGAATCAAGAACATTCAATATAAACTTAGGTTGCCCAATCTCCTCATGGCTAGGGTCTTGCTCCACTATGGCATATCGGAGTATCAGTAGGTCGTATTTATTTGTGTCTACTTTTATGTGATAGATGATTGACTCTCTTTCCGCGCCAGACCGCCAGTTACCCAAACGCACAGAATGGCAATGGCCGGGAGGAACTGTGTGCAGCAGGTTGTTGGTCCTAGGGTCTAGTTCAGAAGTGTCGGAATGTACTGTATGACGCGACATATCACTCTCTGGCCCGTAATCAACTATTTCTTCATGAGTAGACTGACTACTAAAATATCCTATTCTGCATTCCACACCATCTCCCTCTAAGTCATAAAAAATAATCTGGTTTTCGTCTTCCTTCTCACAAATTGTTATGAATCGACCTTTAATCCCTTTGCTCTTACATCCATTCCCACAAAACGAGTACACGATATACTCATATTCAGTCTCGGGCTCTAGATTGCTTAGTACCACATTGTTGATCATAGTAGTAGCCACATTCCATGTCTGCACTCCACCTATGGGCCGGTAGTGCACTTCAAATCTATTCTGATACACCGACCCTTCCCACGACAGTGTCACTTGCCTAGCTCTGACACTTTCTATTTCCACATCAAATGGATGCGAACAGCAGTCAATTGTATCAGGCGTGAATCGGTAATATCGGTAATAACCTGGCCAATCCTTGAAATTCGAATTCCATGAACATTGCTCAGTCACCGCATGCTCCTGCATATTTACAAACAGAGCTGTCGAGTCCACCCCACAGAATCCTATTTGGAAGTTGGCATTCTGCGGTATTGTCAACGGGTCTCCATAGAGGTATAATACACTCCCATCGTGCTCCGACAGTTGCACTTGGATAGGACGTTCGCCACTTTGCGACTCATTAGCAACCTGCACCCGCAATTCTATCACAAACTTGCGAGTTCCTGGCACTCCAACCGTCTTCATATAAACAGGGCTTATAGTCCTATACGACAAATACGGGTCCATCAGAGGAGGAGGATAATTTTCAAAAAGGGTATATGGAGTGAAATTATCTGTCAACACATCCTCAAACAGTATCAGTCCATAATAACTTACCGACACCCTACGATAAAACATCCCGCAGAAAAAGAAATCAAATCCAATCGGAACCTCCCTCGTCGGAGGCGTATACATTTGGGCATCACTCATGTCCACCCAAAGTGTTGAGTCATTCCCACTAGTTAAATGATAGCTGCTTGCCTTCTGCCCCGATGCCGCACCGACACCCATCGCAGTCAGGAAAACCAACAACCATAACCTATGTACAAAACGTCTCATTGCCTTTTAAGCTTTTTATATATAACGTAGCTCTCCCTCTTTTATTGTTAATAATATAAAAAAAATGAACCATCGAAGACACAATACCGCATCAAAACATGCGACAAACGCCCTACAAGGCAAAGCCGCAGTGCATTGCACCAACGTGGCATCCAACTTCAGACCATCCCAAAAATAGAAAATCACCCTCTCTTTCATAAAAAAAACATCCTTTTTCTAAAAAAAGTTGTATCTTTGCTTTTTAAACATAGCAAACAAAAAACTACAACATAATGGAAGACAGCAAATTGTTCACCGAATTCCCTCCCGTGCCAACCGAGAAATGGGAAGAAGTCATCAACAAAGACCTCAAAGGTGCAGACTATGAGAAGAAGCTTGTTTGGAAAACCATTGAAGGTTTTAAGGTAAAGCCCTACTACAGAGCCGAAGACCTTGAACACCTCGAGTACCTCGACAGCAACCCCTCCCAAGCCCCCTTTACTCGTGGCAAACATTCCGACAACAACGTCTGGGACATCCGTCAAGACATCAAGGCCGACACCTTCGCCGAGGAAAACACCCTCGCCATCGAAGCCCTTGAGCGCGGTGCCAACAGCATCGGTCTCTGCTCATGCAAAGTCAACAACCTGTCCGACATGCAGACCCTGCTCAAAGGCATCAACCCCGAAGCCTGCAAGGTCAACTTCACCTGCGGCCGTCAGGCTCTCGACATACTCAAACTCTTTGTCCAGGTGGTCAAAGAGGGCGGCTTCGACCCCACCAAGGTCGAAGGCAGCATCAACTTCGACCCCTACGGCTTTGCACTCCTCCACGGCACCTTCAAGGGCGGTGAAGAACAATGCTTCCTCGATGCCAAGGCACTCGTAGAATATGCCAAGGACAACCTGCCCAAGTTCCGCGTGCTCGCCATCAACGGCCGCCATATCCACAATGCCGGTTCCAACATCGTACAAGAGCTCGGCTTCACCCTAGCCGCCGCCAACGACCTCCTCGCCCACCTCACCGACCTGGGCCTCGCCGTCGAAGACATCGCTCCCCGCATGGTGTTCAACTTCGCCACCGGCAGCAACTACTTCATGGAAATAGCCAAAATCCGCGCCGCACGCATGCTCTGGAGCAAGGTAGTGGAACAATACCACCCCTCATGCGACTGCTGCTACAAGGTATTCATCAACGCCACCAGCTCCCTCTGGAACAAGTCGGTCTACGACCCCTATGTCAACATGCTCCGCACCACCACCGAGACCATGAGCGCCGCCATCGCCGGTGCCGACAGCATCACCACCAACCCCTTCGACATCGCCTATGAGAAGAGCGACAGCTTCGGCTATCGTATCGGCCGCAACCAGCAGCTGCTCCTCAAAGAGGAAAGCTACATGGACAAGATTGTCGACCCCGCCGGTGGCAGCTACTATATCGAAAACCTCACCGACAGCATCGCACAATATGCTTGGCAGCTCTTCCTCTCCGTCGAAGAGAAGGGCGGCATGGCAAAAGCCATCCGTGCCAACTTCGTCCAAGACGAGGTGGAACGCATCGCCCAGCAGCGCGACCTCGACATAGCCACCCGCCGCACCACCATCCTCGGCACCAACCAATACCCCAACCTCCTCGAGAAGATGGGCGACAAAATCAAGCTCCAGCCCGAGAAGCCCTGCTGCTGCGAATGCACACCCGAATTCAAGGCCCTCCGCCTCTACCGTGGCGCCGAAGCCTTCGAGCACCTGCGCCTCGCCACCGAGCGTAGCGGCATCCGCCCCAAGGTCTTCCTTCTCACCTACGGCAACCTCGCCATGCGCAAGGCCCGCAGTGGTTTCGCCACCAACTTCTTCGGTGTGGCAGGCTATGAGATTATCGACAACCCCGGCTTCAAAACCGCCGAAGAAGGTGTCGATGCCGCCCTCGCCGCCAAGGCCGACATCGTGGTGCTCTGCTCCAGCGACGACGAATATGCCGAACTCACCCAGCCCGCCTGCCAAGGCCTCAAAGGCAAGGTCAAAAGCATCGTACTCGCCGGCTATCCTAAGGACATGGTCGAAACCTACCAAGGCTATGGCATCGACGAATTCATCCATGTCAAGACCAACGTCCTCGACAGCCTCACCAAGTTCCAGAAACTCTTCGGTATCGAATAAGGGTGAAATCCTTTCCCACACTTGACAGATACATTCTAGACAAGTACCTGAAGACGTTCCTCTTGGCGATGGTGCTCATCATCATCATCGTCATCACATTCGACGTATCTGAAAAACTCGACGACTTCCTTGGAGGGCATGCTCCCTTCAGCGAAGTCGTCTTTCGTTATTACCTCAACTTTATCCCGGGCTTTGTCAACCTCTACAGCCCACTCTTCATCTTCATCAGCGTCATCTTCTTCACTTCCAAGATGGCGGGCAACACCGAAATCATTGCCATCCTCAGCAGCGGCATCAGCTACCGCCGGATCCTGAGGCCCTATCTCTACGGCTCCCTCATCATCGCCCTCATAGTCCTAGCCTTCGGCAACTTCCTCATCCCTGTCAACAACCGAGCCCTCAACGACTTCGAGAACCAATACATCTACACCCACCGCCCCAACTACTTTAGCAACATGCACTTCCAGCAACGCCCAGGAGTGCAGGTCTATGCCGAAAGCTACGATGCCAAGACCCTTCGCGTCAACAATTTCCACCGCGACGTATACGACGAACACTATCGCCTCACCGACCGCATCACCTGCCGCTCCATCACCTACGACACCCTCTCGGGCAAATGGAACTGCGAAGGCTTCTTCCACCACACCTTCGACGGCTACAAAGAGCACCTCTCGCGCGACGAAGGCCCCTCCCTACGCTCACTCGATGTCACCCCCGACGATTTCAACTCCTCCTCGGCCAACATCACCACCATGAACTCCACCCAGCTCTTCCAGTACATCACCCGCGAAAAGATGAGAGGCTCCTCAGCCGTCATCGCCGCCAAAATCGAGCTCTACCAACGCCTGCTCAACCCCCTCGCCATCATCGTTATGACATTCATCGGCGTAGGCGTCTCCAGCCGCAAGACCCGTGGCGGCATCGGTGTCCACCTGGCCATAGGCATCACCCTTGCCTTCGGCTTCATTGTCTTCATGAAAATCTCCACCGTCTTCGCCGTCTTCGGCACCCTCAACCCCTTCCTCTCAGTCCTCCTCCCTCAGATAGTCTTCGGCATCATAGCCTTCTACGTCATCCGCACCGCCCCCAAATAATAATGTCCGCCTCCTCCGACCCCTCTGCCCCTCTCTGCCCCTCTCCGACCCCCTCCGACCCCCTCCGACCCCCTCCAACAAAAAAAATCACCATCATGTCCATCCAAGAAATAGAACAAACCATCATCGACGAATTTGCCGCCTTCGACGAATGGCTCGACAAATACGCCTACATTATCGACCTCGGCAAAGAATGCCCCGTCATCGACGAGAAAGACAAAACCGAAAGCAACCTCATCAAAGGTTGTCAAAGCCGTGTATGGCTCAGCTGTGAACATCGCGACGGGCGCCTCTGGTTCCGTGCCGACAGCGATGCCGTCATCACCAAGGGCATAATCAGCCTCCTCATCCGCGTCCTCAACGGACAAACCCCGCGCGACATACTCGCCGCCGACCTGCATTTCATCGACCAGATAGGCCTCAAGGAGCACCTCTCACCCACCCGTTCCAACGGCCTCACCTCCATGGTCAAGCAAATCAAGATGTACGCCCTTGCCTATTCCCAGATCAACCCCTGATACCCCTTTCAATTCTCAATTCTTAATTCTCAATTCTCAATGACTCCCACCAAAGAAACCCTCCACGATGCCGTAGTCAACTGCCTTCGCAACATCTACGACCCCGAGATACCCGTCAACATCTACGACCTCGGGCTCATCTACAACATCGACATCGACGACCAGTTCAACGTCAAAATCCTTATGACCATGACCGCCCCCGACTGTCCTGAAGCCGAATACATGTTCATGGAAGTCAAACAGATGGTCGGCTACATCCAGGGCATCAAGAGCGTCGACGTCGAACTCACCTTCGACCCGCCTTGGGATTGGAACAACCTCAGCGACGAAGTGAAACTCGACCTCGGCCTCCTTTAACCCATCCAGCCCCTACTTACCATGAGGCTACCCGACCTTCTCAGCCCCAAGTACCGCCGCTTCACTCAGCAGCAGGCGCCCCAACAAGGCACCTCCCTCACCGCGTTGGCATGGCGCCGATTCCGGCGCAACCCGCTCTCCGTCGCCGCCCTCGTGGTTATCGGCCTCTTCGCCCTTGTGGCCATCCTCGGTTACCTCATCACCCCCGACCACACCCCCCACTGCAACCAACAATACCTCGAACTTGCCACCCTCCACCCGGGCTCTAAGGCCACCTTCCTCTGCATCGACCCCATAGAGACCACCTCAGGCAACATCTTCACCGGCCATCCGCTACCCTACACCGCCATCCCCATCGAGTCCTGCCAGATTCTCCCCGACAGCGTCAGCGCCGTCCCCCTCTCAGGCGAGCCCTTCACCGTAGCCAAAAGCCAAGTGGTCAAAATCGAACAGCGCACCTTTCTGCTCGGCACCGACGCCTACGGGCGCGACGTGCTGAGCATGATGATGATTGGCAGCCGTGTCAGCCTCTCGGTCGGCTTCATCGCCCTGCTCATCGCCCTTCTTATCGGCATCACCCTCGGCGCCCTCGCCGCCTACTACGGTGGCTGGGTCGACAACCTGGTCACTTGGCTCATCAACGTCGTCTGGTCCATTCCCACCGTGCTGCTCGTCATCGCCATCACCTTCGCCCTAGGCAAAGGCTTCTGGCAGGTATTCATTGCCGTAGGCCTCACCATGTGGGTCGACATAGCCCGCGTAGTGCGCGGACAGGTCTACAGCATCAAGGAAAAAGAATACGTCGAGGCGGCCCGTGCCCTAGGCTACAGCCCATTTCGCACCATCTTCCACCACATCCTGCCCAACATCACCGGCGCCGTCATCGTGGTTGCCGCCTCCAACTTTGCCAGCGCCATCCTCCTCGAGGCAGGCCTCAGCTTCCTCGGCATCGGCGTGCAGCCTCCCATGCCCTCCTGGGGCACCATGGTCAAAGAAAACTACAGCTACATCCTGCTCGACAACGCATACCTTGCCCTTCTCCCCGGCTTGGCCATCATGATGCTAGTGCTAGCCTTCATGCTCTTGGGCAACGGCATCCGCGACGCCCTCGACGTCAAATAGCCACCCTACACCCGCCTTCCACCCTACTTCAATCTACCATGCACCAACACTCCCTTCGGGTGTCCTCCATTCCTTGACCAAACCTTACTCGATCCTTATTCACATATATAGTGGAAGATGGAACGAAGCCGGGACATAAAAACAACAGAGACCAGCCCAAGGTAAGGTAAGAAAATCAGCCTATTGACTGATTTGGATTTATGCTCCAAGAAATGAAAAACAGATACCCTGAAAACGAAAAAGAGCGAAATGTAGGCCTCGCCACCAATAGTGTCCAAACTATCAGAGAGTCAAAAAAAATACTAAAAATGAGTAAAAAACACTTCATTAACAAAAAAAGTAGTACATTTGCAAAATAAAAGAAGGCAGAAACAAGTATCAAATAACTTTATAAACAATTTAAAATCAACACAAAACATGAAAAACACTGTTAAATTTCTTAGCATGATGTTTGCTGCTGGTGCCATGATGTTTGCCAGCTGCACTCCCGAACCCGAACCCGAGCCCCAACCCGAGGAGACCAAGTACACCGTGCAGGTGAACTGCAACGACGCTACCATGGGTACCGTATCTATCGCTCCCCAGCAGGCCACCTACCTCGAGGGCGACACCATCCGCATCACCGCTACCCCCAACGATGGCTACAAATTCCTCAACTGGAATGGCAGCATCACCGACAACCCCTACACCTATGTTGTGAAAGAGAACATCACCTTCACCGCCAACTTCGAGGCTCTGCCTCAGGCCACTTGGAGTGTCACCTTCAACGGTACTCCCCTTGATGTCGCCGCTTGGTCACGTGGTACTTACATGAACCAGAGTGGTACCGACGTGTGGATCTTCCAGGCTGCCCAACATGAAGAAGGTGGCTATGTCGGCTTCCCCTACATGCTTATGTATTTGGTCGGTGGCACACCCAACGCTCTCACTGTCCACAACCTCACCGAGCTCTACAAGGAAACTTACTATACGGCTGGAGAAAACGATTATGCTGACTGGCAGTTCAAGACCATGGACAACATGAACTGCACCGAACTCGACCTGACCGCCTATAAGATGAGCATGACCACCTCCTGCACCTTCTATGACCTTGGCGAAATAGTCAACGGTACCGCTATGACTGCCGAAGAATGCTCCACTGCCACCGTCGCCGTCACTCTGGGCAACTTTGTCTTCGAGCCTGCTAGCAAGGGTGCGTTCAAGAAAATGAACATCAAGAAATAACCTACAATTCTTTCAACACAATGAAAAAAATTAGAATTGCGGCTCTCGCCGTGGCCGCTTGCGGTCTGATGGTTGCCTGCAACAACAACGCTCCCGCCGAGCTAGTTGACACCGTGGTTCCTATCGACACTACCGTGGTTGAGGAACTTATCGACACCATGCCCGTGGTCGACACCCCCGTGGTGGAACAGCCCGTCGTGAAGAAGGCTGCCACACCCAAGAAGAAGACCACTACCCAGAAGACTGAAAAGCCCGCCAACACTGTATCCACCAAAATCAATACTCCGAAAAAGAGTGTTGAAGAGGTGAAGGATCAGCTGAAAGAGGGCGAAGGCAAAACCGTAGCCGCTAAGAACAATACCCTCAGCGGCAAACCCAGCGCTGCAGATGCTTTCAAAAAGAACTAATATAGCTTGAATATATGGTTCCATCTGAGAGAGTGCCCTAACGGCACTCTCTCATTATTTCCAACATTATGAAACTACACAGAACACTACTACTGGCAGGTGCCGTCATGCTGCTGACGGCATGTGCCAACGACGAGGAGCAGATACGGCAATGCGCACAGGGCTACCTCGACGCCATGGGCAACTACCGCCCCACCGAAGCACGACAGTATTCGTCGAAGGAGACTTGCGACATTACACTCGCCTTTTTTGAACAGGTGATGACATATACCGACTCAAGCGTATACAGCAACAACATTCCTGCCACCATCACGATAGGCCAGATTGTCGTTACCGACGACACCACCGCCACCGCCGCCTTCCACAAGAGCACGCCTTCTGTTGAGCAGGACGGTTCCATCAACCTAGTGAAACGCGACCGCAAATGGCAGGTTCACGAGGTGCTGAACGTGCCCCAACTGCCCTCGAACGACCAAGGGCCACGCATCCTCCCCGACGAGGAGATCAAGGCTTTGAAAGAGAAGTACCAGAAGAAAAAGGAGACTCAAGGCACTGGGGAGTGAGGCACAAAGCCTACTCCTCAGCCAGCTTACGGTCGATGCGAGCTAGCACGGAGTCGTACACCCGCTCATAGCGGTCGGCATGGTGTGCATACCAGTCAACGCTGCGCTCATACATCTCGCGGGTGACGCCGCTCGAGGCGAACAGGCTGTCGTAGGAAGCCTTCATCTGTGGATGCAGCGTGTCGTAATGATAATTGGTTTCGACGGCATAAAAACCTTCCAAGAGGTAGGCCTGCTCGAGGAAATCGACCATTTGTGGTTCCGTCATGACACCGTCGGGGACGGAAGAGTGCGAGCAGCCCGCAACAGCGAGAGCAAACATACAAAGTGCTGAGAGTGTAAGCAGTGGTGAGTTGTCCATAGGTTAACTTTTAGTACTAACGGAGTGCAAAAGTACGATTATTTTCGCGATAAGTAAAAAAAATAGTTGCTATGTAACAAAAAATTCGTATCTTTGCAAATCATTTGACGAGGCCGAAACAAGCTCTTTCAACATCTAAGGGAGTATAGCTCAGTTGGTTCAGAGCGTCTGCCTTACAAGCAGAAGTTCATTGGTTCGAACCCAATTACTCCCACCAAAGCCAGCAGACAATCCACTGCTGGCTTTTTAACAATAGTAACAACCCTCGGTCGACACAACTCACTAATATATAATACATAATAATACCATTAAGAAAGTTTAACACTTTTTCAGTGTTAAAATTGCAACAAAATAGCACTTTTTCAGTCTATATAGGCGAATCAAAAGGGGAAAAAGACTTTTTAGCCAACCCTAATTATTAAAGAACTAAGAAAAATCGAACAATATGAAAAAGACAATCGCACTGCTAATCGTCATTCTGTGTGGGGCCACCTTGATGGGACAGCCCAATTCGCCATGCCCCGGCCTGAAGAACCCGGCATCGTTTACCTCAGGCTCCTCCGCGGGAACGTATGTGGGATTCTATTCTGGACAGACAGGAGAAAAAATTTCGCAATCCCCTAACTCACTGACCGGCGCCACGGGTGTGAGCATGACCAGCGCCATTATTCCCGCCAGCCAGCTGGCTACTACTACCGATAACGGCGGTAGCAGTTACTGTGGCTCGACGCTCAACCCCAGCAATCAGTTCCGCATCATGTCCAACACAGACGGACCCGGCACAGGCTCGCAGATGGGCAAAGACCCCTTAGTGAGCTACCAGCTACCCTACGTTCCCTCCGAATTTGACCCCACTATCAATAAGTCGATACGCTTGGGCAACTGCCAGATTGACAAACATGCCGAGGCACTGTACTACACAATGAACGTGCGTGTGCAGAACGCATTGTTGTTTGTCTACTATAGCATCGTGGCACAGGCTCCCACGCATGGAACGGACGGCAACCCGTCGTTCGTGATCCGTGTGACCAAGCAGAATAGCAGTGGTCAATGGGTACAGATAAGCGACACCCTCTGCTATGCTGTCTCCACTCACGGTCTGAACAATGGCGTGAACGGCTGGCACAGCTATAATGGC
>JAEEGG010004554.1_pt1 | contig 33507 bp, 26 predicted proteins | sample 9134161 | NCBI WGS metagenome assembly JAEEGG01 (sample SAMN16246543, study PRJNA631951) | gut metagenome | biome: gut microbiome; feature: rumen; material: CR-attached | host: Bos | place: Iran: Karaj | collected 2018-10 | reverse complement strand
TCTTCGCTCGCAACGATGTTGACCTTGCAAGTTTCGGTCTTTTTCAGTACCTTTGCGAAATTATTAACAATTATGACAATTACATTAACAACAACATGAGATTAAAAACATTATCTATTCTTGCCCTGCTATTGACAGCAGCTTCGGGCGCTTGGGCCACAAAAGTAGAACTTAACAAGTTTTGGGCTTGGGACCAGAGCGCTCAGCAGAACACCCAGAGTGGCAGCATCTACACCTTCAACTCGGATTGGATGGGAGGCTCTACTTCTGTTAATAAAGACTGGTCTGCCTACGACTATGTGTGGATGAAATATTCTGGACTTAGTGGGCAGATTAGATTCATCATATGGTATGATGAGTATTTAAGAACAGAAAGTTATGGAGCGGTTTTTGACGAAGAATACGTTACCTTGAACAGTGATGAGGCCACTTCTGGAGTTGTAAGAATTGCTATCAACAAGACGAAGACCTTTACCAATGGTGGTGGTGATACTGGTGGTGAACACAAAGGTGATATCTATGCACAACATGTACGCGAGGTAAGAATTCAGAATCCTACTTCTCCATCCTCTATTACAGTTGAAGGAATATGGGTTGGCACTGAGGCGGATTATAATGGTGCCATGAGCGAGACTTATGACCCTACCAAAAACCACATGATGAAGGTATATAACAGCAGAATTACGGAAAACATCTGGGATAATGTTGCACAATATACATTTGCAACCCCAATGGAAGCCGGAAAGTATTACACCATCAAGATGAAGGTGCATGCAGCTGACATTACCTGGCCCTGCACAGTGAGATATGGCTTTATTGGCGAAGGAACGGATTATAGTACTTATGTATATGGAGATGATAGGACCATTCTGCCTCATACATCAGCAGTGTTTACAGACACCTATCAGGCGAAAGTAGATCATCCAACTATTGAGTTCTCTATGGGAGGCGTCATAGGTAATGTGTATTTTGACGACGTGTCATGTACGCTGGCCGATGATGAAAGTGTCAATATGATAGGCAATGCCGACTTTGAGACGCAAACCTACTATGGTTGGAGTGCACCAGGCTACACCGAGCAGTCCTTTAGCCATGTAGAGGATCCTTACACCGAGCTTAAGGAGACTACCGACAATTCGGCCTGGCTTTCAGGAAATAGCGGACAGGCCGACATCAGACTTGATCGTACGCTGCAGACGGGTGGATGGAACACGTTCTGCTCACCGTTCAGCATCAGCAGTACTGACCTGACAGCTATGGGTATAACGGCAAAAACACTGAGCAGCTCAACGTTTAACGCAAGTACGGGGCTGTTGACACTCAACTTTGCCAATGCCACAAGCATCGAGGCAGGTAAGCCCTACTTGGTGAAAGTGAACGCAACAGTGCAGAATCCGACTTTCGAAGGCGTGACCACTGTCAGCAGCGCAACGCCAACACAGACTACCTATGCCGACTTCATCCCGACACTGGGTCTGACCGAGGTTACGGGCAACACGAAGGAGATTCTTTTCATCGGTAGCGGCAACACACTGCTCTATCCTGAAACACTGCCAGGCAACTTGAAGGGCTTCCGCGGCTACTTCCGGCTGAAGAGCGACGCAGCAGCAGCCAGCAGCTTAAGCCTGAATCTGGGCGAGGAGACGACAGGCATCGAGAACGTGAACTGTGAAACAATAACCAATAACCGTTATTACGACCTGCAGGGCCGCCACGTGGCTCAGCCGACGAAGGGCCTGTATATCGTGAATGGTAAGAAAGCCGTGATACGCTAATGATTTTTAAACACGAATTGCCACGAATTGAACACGAATTGAACACGAATTTTTCATGAATGATAGTTTATGGATAATTAATGGGCAATTAATGGTAATTACATGTGAAAGAAAATATGATTAAGTAATTATTATTGTAAGATATGACAAAGAAAGAATATTTGCAGCCCACGATGGACGTGGTTGAAATCAATATGAATATCCAAATTCTGGCCGGCTCGGTAACCGACGTCACAACCACCGGTCTCGACGATCCCCCCACTACCGGCGGCTCCGGTGACATCAGCGGTGGCATGAGCCCGCTGTTTGAAGGTGACGCATGGGACATTCTTTTGAAATAACAAGTACTACGATTTGAAATAACAAGTACTACAATTGATGGCAGGGGACTTTCCCTTGCCATCAATTGTCTAAAATTACACACCGGTTCGCGTGCCACACTCCTACCTTCAGGTGGGAGAACCGACCCCGTGTGTAATTCAGTGCCCCTTGTGATTTTTTACGGATACATTTGGTCGTTTCAGTTTTTTATATTATCTTTGCAGGGAAATACGACATGATGTATAGCAAACAGAAGAACAGGGATTATGGAGTACGCGAATTACATTAAACAGATAGAGATCGACTCGCTATGGAGCGGGAAGAAGCACATCCTGTGGACCCTCGACCCGCATGTGAACATCCTCAGCGGCATCAACGGCGTGGGTAAGTCGACCATCCTGAACAGGATATTCAAGAGCATCAATACCAATGGCGACCTGTTGAACCACCTGTTGAAGGGTGTCCACATCACGGTAGAGCCGGAAGGTGCCACACACATCCGGTACGACATCATCCGTTCGCTGGACTCGCCCGTGCTCGACCTGAACACGATGGCTCACGTGGACTCGCGCATCACCTCGGCACTCGACTTCCAGCTGTATCAGCTGCAACGCAAGTACCTGGACTATCAGGTGAACATCGGCAACCGTATTATTGCCGAACTGCAACAGGGCCATACGGATGTCGCCCAACAGCTGTCGCAGAAGAAGGCGCGCTTCCAGGACATGGTGGACGACTTGTTTGAGGAGACGGGGAAGAAAATAGTACGCACGGAGAACGAGATACGCTTCTCGCAGATTGGCGAGACACTGGTGCCCTACCAGCTGTCAAGCGGTGAGAAGCAGATGCTGGCCATCCTGCTGACGGTACTGGTGGAGGACTGCCAGCCCTACGTGCTCTTCATGGACGAGCCGGAGGTGAGTCTGCACATTGAGTGGCAGAAGCGGCTTATCGACCTCATCGTAGAACTGAATCCCAACGTACAGGTCATCCTCACCACCCACTCACCGGCAGTCATCATGAACGGATGGATGGAGAACGTGACGGAAGTCAGCGATATTACTATTTAGCACGCATGCCCAGTAAACTGAAAGATAATGTCAACAGCAGTTACTTCGAGGCAGCCAACAAGCTGAGGTCGAAGCAGGCACGCAAGCGCATCGTGGCCTACGTGGAGAGCTACGACGACATCTACTTCTGGCGTACCGTGCTGCGACGTTTCGAGGACGAGAAACGATACTTCGAGATTATGCTGCCCTCGCACCAGAAGCTGGAGCGTGGCAAGAAGTCGGTGCTGATGAATCTGACGGGCGAGGCACTGGGTCACGACATGATAGCCTGTGTGGATGCCGACTACGACTATCTGCTGCAAGGTGTCACACCACAGTCGAAGATGGTGCTGGAGAATCCCTACGTCTTCCACACCTATGCCTATGCCATCGAGAACCTGCAGTGCTATGCCCCTTCGCTGCACGACGCCTGCGTGGCCGTGACGCTGAACGACCACCGCACCTTCGACTTCGAAGACTTTCTGCGACAATACAGCGAAGCCTTGTTTCCGCTGTTCGTATGGAGCGTGTGGGCCTATCGGACTGGGAAGCACAACCGTTTCTCGATGTCGGACTTCAACCGTGTGGTAGCTCCTGGAAATACGAACATCGCCAATCCACAACCCACCATCGACCATCTGCGCAAGAAGGTGAATACCAAGGTCAGGCAGTTGCAGGCCGAGTTTCCGGACAACAAGGAAGCCTACCTGAAGACCAAGGAGGACATCAAGGCACTGGGCATTACCCCTCAGACGACCTATCTGTACATTCAGGGGCACCACCTGTTTGACAATGTCGTCGTGCCTGTCGTCAACAAGGTGTGCAACTGGCTGCGTCAGGAACGTCAGAACGAGATTATACGCATGGCACGCCACCATACGCAGCGCACAAACGAAATGTCCTGCTACGAACACTCGTTGCAGGACATCCGTCAGGCGTTGAAAAAGAATACGGCGTACCAGGCGTCAGAACCCTTCCAGCGCATTCTTGACGACCTTGCTCATTTCTTGTCGTAAGCGTGCAGCGGATAGTCGGTGGTGAAGTGCAGGCCTCGGCACTCCTTACGCTCCAGAGCCCAGCGGGTGATGAGATAACCCACATTGATCATGTTACGCAACTCGCAGATGTCGCGGGTGGCACGCACACGCTTGAAGAGTCGCTCGGTCTCCTCGTAGAGCATGTCCAGACGGTCCCAGGCACGATGCAAGCGCAGGTCGGAACGCACAATACCCACATAGTTGGACATAATCTGGTTCACCTCCTTGACACTCTGGGTGATGAGCACCTTCTCTTCATTGGTCATCGTACCCTCGTCGTTCCATTCAGGCACCTTATCGTTGAAGTCGTACAGGTCGACATGCTGCAACGAGTCGCGAGCAGCAGCGTCGGCATAGACCACGGCCTCGATGAGTGAGTTGGAGGCCAGACGATTGCCACCATGCAGACCTGTGCAGGAGCACTCGCCGAGGGCATAAAGGCGCTCGATGCTGGACTGTCCGTTGAGGTCGACCTTGATGCCGCCACACATATAGTGGGCTGCAGGCCGTACGGGGATGTAGTCGGTGGTGATGTCGATACCGATGCTCAGGCACTTCTGGTAGATGTTGGGGAAGTGGTGACGCGTCTCGGCAGGGTCTTTATGGGTGACGTCCAGACAGACATGGTCCAGACCGTGAATCTTCATCTCCTTATCGATGGCACGGGCCACGATATCACGCGGAGCCAGCGACAGGCGTTCATCGTATTTCTGCATGAACTCCTCGCCATTGGGCAGTTTCAGGATGCCGCCATAGCCACGCATGGCCTCGGTGATGAGGTAGGCAGGATGCGTCTCCTTGGGATTGTGCAATACCGTCGGATGGAACTGTACGAACTCCATGTCTGCCACGGTACCCTTGGCACGATAGACCATCGCGATGCCGTCGCCGGTAGCAATGACGGGGTTCGACGTTGTCAGGTAGACAGCTCCGCAGCCACCCGTACACATCACGGTCATCTTCGACAGGTAGGTGTCGACCTTCTGGGTCTTGGGATTCAGCACATAGGCACCATAACACTGGATATTCGGCGAACGGCGTGTCACACGGACACCCAGATGGTGCTGCGTGATAATCTCCACGGCGAAATGGTTCTCCTTGACGTCGATGTCAGGACAATGGCGAACGGCCTCCATCAGTCCGCGCTGTATCTCAGCACCCGTATCGTCAGCATGGTGCAGGATGCGGAACTCAGAGTGGCCGCCCTCACGGTGCAGGTCGAAGTCGCCCTGCTCAGTCCTGTCGAAGTTCACACCCCACTCCACCAGCTCCCTGATTTGTTCAGGAGCGTTACGCACCACCTGTTCTACAGCTGCACGGTCGCTGATGTAGTCACCGGCAATCATCGTGTCTTCGATGTGTTTGTCGAAGTTGTCCACGGCCAGATTGGTCACGCTGGCCACACCGCCTTGTGCAAACGACGTGTTAGCCTCATCAAGACCTGCCTTGCAGATCAGACACACCTTACCTTTCTTGGCGCGAGCAACTTTCAGGGCATAACTCATACCGGCCACACCGGCACCGATAATGAGAAAATCGTACTTATATACCATATCATAATAGTATTAAACGCTGCAAAGGTAAGAAAAAGATTAAAGATGAAAGATGAAATATGAAATATTTTGCTCTGTTTGTGCCTAAAAATGTTAAAAATGGATTTTTTTTAATCTTTAATGTTTAATTTTTAATTTAATGTTGTACCTTTGCACCGCATTTTTAAAACGCATTCTTTGAAATCGTCGGCATAGCTCAGCTGGTTAGAGTATCACCTTGACATGGTGGGGGTCCTTGGTTCGAGTCCAAGTGTCGACACGTAATTTAACGAGGATTTTTTTATGAAAGTAGCAATTGTTGGTGCCTCTGGCGCCGTCGGTCAGGAGTTTCTTCGTCTCCTTGACCAGAGAAATTTCCCAATGGATGAACTGGTGCTGTTTGGCTCTGAGCGTTCAGCAGGTAGTAAGTATATGTTCCGTGGCAAGGAACTGACCGTGAAGTTGTTGCAGCATAACGACGACTTCAAGGATATCGACATCGCCTTCACCTCTGCAGGCGCAGGCACTTCGAAGGAGTTTGCTGAGACCATTACCAAATATGGCTGTGTGATGATTGACAACAGCTCTGCCTTCCGCATGGACGACGACGTACCCTTGGTAGTACCTGAGTGTAATGCCGAGGATGCCCTGAAGCGTCCGCGTGGCATCATTGCCAATCCTAACTGCACCACCATTATGATGGTTGTCGTGCTGCAGCCTCTGGAGAAGCTCAGCCACATCAAGCGCATCCACGTTGCCTCGTATCAGAGTGCCTCTGGTGCTGGTGCAGCAGCCATGGCCGAACTGCAACAGCAGTATAAGGAAATGGTGGAGACGGGCGAGGTGAAGACCATCAAGAAGTTCCCCCACCAGCTGGCCTATAACGTCATCCCACAGATTGACGTCTTCCAGCCCAATGGCTATACGAAGGAGGAGATGAAGATGTTCAACGAGACGCGCAAAATCATGCATACCGATGCGAAGTGCTCGGCCATGTGTGTACGTGTCAGCTCGCTGCGCAGTCACTCAGAAAGCGTATGGATTGAGACGGAGCGTCCCATCAGCGTCGAGGAAGCCCAGCAGGCTATCGCTGCTGCTCCTGGCTGTACACTCGTCGACGACCCTGCCACGCTGACCTATCCCATGCCACTTGATACTGCAGGCAAGGACGACGTCTTCGTAGGTCGTGTGCGTAAGGACCTCAGCGACGAGAACGGACTGACCTTTTGGCTCTCTGGTGACCAGATCCGTAAGGGTGCTGCTCTGAATGCTGTACAGATTGGAGAATACTTGATTCAGGCAAATGGCCTCTAATATCGCCATATACACCCTTACCTCTGAGTTACACGACGAAGAAGCAATCCGTCAGGTGACAGAGGAATTCCTGAGTACCCTAGAGGTTGTCTATGAATTGAAGGGTGACGACTATAGCGATTTTGGCAGTCATGCACTCGACTTGATCTATGTCCGTACGGGTGGTACGGAAGGCATCTTCAAGCGCATGCTTCCTGAACTGCAGAAGAAACACAACGGTCCCTTCCGTCTGCTGACGTCAGGGAAGAGCAACTCGTTGGCTGCATCGCTGGAAATTCTGGCATACTTGAGAAAGCACAATATCCATGGCGAAATCGTACATGGATCGCCTGAATATATCAACAAAAGGTTGCACCTGCTGGAGAAGGTCGGTTTGGCTAAACGCCAATTAACCGGTTGCCGCCTGGGTGTCATCGGACAACCCTCCGACTGGCTTATCTCCAGCTATGCCAACCGTGAAACCATCAAATGGACCTGTGGCATTGAGCTTGTAGACATCCGCATGCAGGAGCTGATGGCCATTCTCGAACAGACACCAGAGACCATGCCTGACGAGCACTGCGAGGCAGAGAATATCCGACAGTCACTCCCTGGTGCCAACCGCATCTATCTGGCTCTCAAGACCCTCATAGAGCGCCATCACCTGCAAGGGTTCACACTGCGCTGCTTCGACCTGCTGACCAGCATGCACAACACTGGCTGTCTGGCTCTGGCAAAGCTGAACAGCGAAGGCTATGTGGCAGGGTGTGAGGGTGATGTTCCTGCCATGGTGACCATGATGATAGTACGGTCGCTGACAGGCGTATCAGGATTCCAGGCCAATCCGTCCTCTATCGACCCAGAAACAGGCGAAATGCTCTTTGCCCATTGCACCATCCCACTCAACATGGTGGAACGCTACGAGCTGGACACCCACTTCGAGTCAGGCATCGGTGTAGGCATTCGTGGCTATATGAAACCTGGTCCCGTCACCATCTTCAAGGTGTCTGGCGATATGCAGAGCTATTTCATTGCCGAAGGTGAGCTGGTACGCAACGAGGCAAAGCCCGACTTGTGCCGTACGCAGCAAGTCATCCAGCTCGCTGACAAAAACCAGGTAAAATACTTCCTGAAAAATCCCATTGGTAACCACCATATCATATTACCCGGCCATCTGCGGGGGGTGTTGGAGGAAATACTCAAGTAAAAAGGGAAAAGTGAATAATAAAAAGTGAGAAATAGGCTAATACAATTGCCATTTCTCATTTTTTTTTGTAATTTTGCAGGCAAAATATAAAAAACAAGCATATTATGGAAAAGAAATTCAAGAGAACGACGGTGACATCAGCCCTGCCCTATGCCAATGGTGGTGTGCATATCGGTCACCTGGCAGGCGTCTATGTGCCTGCTGATATTTACGTGAGATATCTGCGTCTGAAGAAGGAGGACGTGATGTTTATCGGAGGTTCCGACGAGCACGGTGTGCCCATTACGGTACGAGCCCGCAAGGAGGGCATCACACCACAAGACGTGGTAGACCGCTATCATAAAATGATCAAGGACTCGTTCGAGGAGTTCGGCATCTCGTTCGACATCTACAGTCGCACGACAAGTGAGACGCACCACAAGTTTGCTGCTGAATGGTTCCGCAAGCTGTATGACGAAGGCAAACTGGTGGAGGAAACGACTGAGCAGCTGTACGACGAGGAGGCCAAGCAGTTCCTGGCAGACCGCTATGTCACTGGTGAATGCCCCCATTGCCACAACGAGGGAGCCTATGGTGACCAGTGTGAAAAGTGCGGACGCGACCTGAGTCCTACGGAGCTCATCAACCCCAAGTCGACCATCAGCGGTTCTACCCCCGTGCTGAAGGAGACCAAGAACTGGTATCTCCCCCTGAACGAATATCAGGAGTGGCTGAAAGAGTGGATTCTGGAAGGTCACAAGGAGTGGCGCCCCAATGTATACGGACAGTGCAAGTCGTGGTTGGAGATGGACCTTCAGCCACGTGCCATGACACGCGACCTGAACTGGGGTATTCCCGTGCCCATCGAGGGTGCTGACGGAAAAGTGCTGTATGTGTGGTTCGACGCGCCCATCGGCTATGTATCAAATACGGTAGAGCTTTGTGCCAAGGAGCCCGAGAAATGGGGCTCATGGGAAAAGTGGTGGCAGGACGAAGACACCCGTCTGGTACACTTCATCGGCAAGGACAACATCGTGTTCCACTGCATCATCTTCCCTGTCATGATGAAGGCCCACGGCAAGTATATCATGCCGGATAATGTACCATCGAATGAGTTCCTGAATCTGGAGAACGACAAGATTTCGACATCACGCAACTGGGCCGTGTGGTTGCACGAATACCTGGAGGATATGCCTGGCAAGCAGGACGTGCTGCGCTATGTGCTGACAGCCAATGCCCCTGAGACCAAGGACAACAATTTTACGTGGAAGGATTTCCAGGATCGTAATAACAACGAGCTGGTGGCTGTCTATGGCAACTTCGTGAACCGTGCACTGCAGCTGACCAAGAAATACTGGAACGGCGTGGTTCCTGCTTGTGGTGAATTGCTCGATGTCGACAAGCAGACCCTTGAGGAATTCAAGGATGTGAAGCAGAAGGTGGAAGCACTGCTGGATCAGTTTAAATTCCGCGATGCCCAGTTCGAGGCCATGAACCTCGCTCGTATCGGCAACCGCTATATCACCGAGTGTGAGCCGTGGAAGGAATGGAAAGCCTCCCCCGACCCCTCCGAAGGAGGGGAGTGGTTGCACGGTCCGAAACGTGTGGAGACCATTCTGAACATCTGTCTGCAGCTGACTGCCAATCTCGCTATCGCCTTCGAGCCTTTCCTGCCGTTTAGCAGCAAGAAGTTGCGTGAGATGCTGAATCTGGAATCATTCGAGTGGGAACAGCTAGGCTCTACAGACCTTCTGAAGGCTGGTCACCAGCTGGGTGAGCCTGCTCTGCTGTTTGAGAAGATAGAGGACGAGACCATCCAGAAGCAGCTGGATAAGTTAGAGGCAACCAAGAAAGCCAACGAGGCTGCAGCTCATAAAGCTGCTCCCATCAAGGATACCTGTTCGTTTGAGGACTTCGAGAAGCTCGACATCCGTGTTGGTCTCATCAAGGACTGTCAGCGTGTGCCAAAGAGCAAGAAGCTGTTGCAGTTTACCATCGACGATGGTTCTGGTACAGACCGTACCATCCTCAGTGGTATTGCCGCCTTCTACGAAGATCCTTCTGTTCTCGTAGGCAAGCGCATCCTCTTCGTCGCCAATTTCGAGCCACGCAAGATGATGGGTATTGAGAGTCAGGGCATGATCCTCAGTGCTGTTGACGCTGACGAGAGCCTCAGCGTGGTGACCACGACCAAGGATGTGAAACCAGGAAGCCAGGTAGGCTAATGCAGGCAATTATCTTAGCAGCAGGCATGGGGCGCCGACTAGGCGACTACACAAAGGACAATACCAAGTGTATGGTCCCTGTGAATGGTGTGCGACTGATTGACAGACTGTTAGGTCAGCTTGCCAAACAGCAGTTGAAGCGCGTTATCATCGTCGTAGGCTATAAGGGTAAGGAGTTGCGCGAATACATAGAATCGCAGTATGGCCAACAGCTAACTGCCAACTGCCAATTGCTGTTTGCCGAAAACCCTGTCTACGACAAGACCAACAACATCTATTCGTTGGCTATCGTCAAGGACAAACTGCAGGAAGATGACACGCTGCTCATAGAGAGCGACCTCATCTTCAGCGAACGGATTATCCCCATGATTGTCGACAACCCCTACCCCAACCTTGCCCTTGTTGCCAAATACGAGACATGGATGGACGGAACGATGGTGCGTCTGGACGACGAACAGAACATCGTGAACTTCATTTCGAAGGACGCCTTCGACTATAATGACGTGGATTCTTACTACAAGACGGTAAATATCTACAAGCTGAGTCGTGAGTTCTCCAAAAACAAGTATGTTCCCTTCCTCGATGCCTACACGAAAGCCGTAGGAAATAACGAATACTACGAAAATGTGCTGCGCATCATCTCGTTGCTGAACAACCACGATATGAAGGCTCTGCCCATAGGAAGCGAGAAGTGGTATGAGATTGACGACAAGCAGGACCTGGACATCGCAGAGGCATTGTTTGCTGACGAGAAAGATGTGCTTCGAAAGTACTACGGGCGCTATGGCGGATTCTGGCGCTTCCCTCAGATGCTGGATTTCTGCTACCTGGTGAATCCCTATTTCCCCAGTCGCAGAATGAAGGACGAGCTACGTGCCAACTTTGACACGCTGCTCACCGAATATCCATCGGGCATGAAGGTCAACACACTCATCGCCAGCAAGTGCTTTGGCGTCAGCGAACCCTACATTGTGCCAGGCAATGGTGCTGCAGAGTTGATTAAGATACTGATGGAAAGCCTCACCCCAGCCCTCTCCAAAGGAGAGGGAGTTAAGACCGGCTTCATCCGTCCCACGTTTGAAGAATATCCCAACCGATATGACAAAGACCAACAGGTGACCTTCGTTCCACAGAACGAGGAGTATCGCTATACGGCTGACGACCTGATGGCATTCTTTGGCGACAAGGATATCAAGCAGCTGATGGTCATCAATCCAGACAACCCCTCTGGCAATTTCATTCCCAAGACAGACATCCTACGTCTCGCAGCATGGGCTGAGGAAAAAGGTATTCGGCTGGTGGTCGACGAATCCTTCGTCGACTTCAGCAAGGACTATGCCACCAATACCCTGCTCAGCGATGAGATTCTGGAGCAGTATCCCCACATGGCTGTCATGAAGAGCATTTCCAAGAGCTATGGTGTGCCAGGACTTCGTTTGGGCATCCTCTGTTCAGCTGACAAGGAGCTCATCGCACGCATCAAGAAAGAGGTAAGTATCTGGAATCTGAACTCGTTTGCCGAATTCTTCATGCAGATCTACAACAAATACGAGAAGGACTATCAGCGTGCATGCGCTAAGTTTGTGGCTGAGCGCGACAGTTTTGAGCAGCAGTTACGGCAAATACCTTTCCTGCGCGTCATGCCCACCGAGGCCAACTACTTCCTCTGCGAGGTGCTGCCCCCGTTCAAGGCCAGCGAGATTGTCATCCGTATGCTGAAGCAACACAACATTCTGACGCGCGACTGCAGTCTGAAGCCAGGTCTCGACCCCAACAAGCAGTACATGCGCATTGCTGTCCGTAACCATGAGGACAACACACGATTGGTAGAAGGGCTATTGGCTATTAGCCGTTAGCCATTAGCAATTAAATAGAAGGAAAAATGGTTTCAGTTATTCAACAGCAGCAAATAGACCAACTGAACATCAATCCCAAGGATTGTATCGAGTGGGTCAGACAAGGGTTCCTCATGAAAGACGATGCCCAGATGCCTGCCAAACTGAGCGTTCATCCACAAGGCGAAGACTTCATGACATCTATGCCTTGTCTGCTTCCCATACACAATGGCAAAAAATACTTCGGTCTAAAGCTCGTGAGTCGCATTGAGGGACAGACGCCCACACTAAAAAGCGACATCACCCTCTATGATGCTGAGAAAGGACAATTGCTGGCTGTGATGGATGGCGACTGGATAACAGCTATGCGAACAGGTGCTGTTGCAGCATTGGCAGCAAGGACGTTTCAGCGCACTGGCGTAGACACCTACTCCATGATTGGTCTTGGAAACATAGCCCGTGCTGTAGCTCTTTGTCTCATTGCAGACAACAGCAATCGTCATATCACGATTCGACTGATGCGTTATAAGAACCAAGCAGAGTTGTTTATTGAGCGCTTTAAAACCTACGATAATGTAACGTTTGAGATTATCGATGACCCCACGGAATTCCTGTCAGAGGCTGATGTTGTGATATCGTGTGTCACAGTAGCCACAGAATTGCTATTCCCTGACAACACACTTTATAAAAAGGGAGTCACGGTGATACCTGTTCATGTGCGTGGTTTCCAAAACTGCGACCTGTTCTTCGACAAGGTCTTTGGCGACGATACAGGTCAGATTCAGAAGTTCAAATACTTCAATCAGTTTCACGCTTATGATGAGATTCATCACGTACTACAAGGTAAAAATCCTGGTCGCACCAACAACGATGAACGTATCTTGAGCTACAACTACGGCATTGCCCTTCACGACATAGTTTTCGCCTCACGCATTTATGAGAAAGCTAAAGCTGGTGCCATCAGCTTTGAATACACCAAACAGAATAAGAAGGTCTGGGTTTAATCTAACCAGTAGGCTTCGAAATGATGGGTAACTCGTTGCTCCACAGGGGGTAGCGTCATATAGTTGCCATAGGTGCGCTGCAGATAGTCTTTATAGCCCACCATCGTCTTATACATTCTGCCCTCGAACTCGATATCCACAGCAGTGGCGATATCTTCTGCAGGGAAACAGCCTTTGATACTTGGCCCAGCCTCCGTCATGTTACATACTGTCTGGGTGGGGGTATCAAGTACTATTAGTCTTCGGATGCGCTGTTCTGTCTGGTGAACCGACAATGGCCAATGCTTATAAATGAAATAGGCTAACTTCGAATAAAGGGGATTGTTATTCGATATCTTACAGCGACGAATCTTATATAACAGCTTCTTCTGCTTGAAAATGCGTTCACGTTCCTGCAAGTCGTCCGTCACATAGTCGACAGGGAAGATGTCCATATAGACGCCTATCTCATAGCCTTCCGTTTCTTTCTCCACCATCTTGGTACGCATGTCGACAACCTTCGCAAACGTATAGTAGTAATGAGGTTCTGTCTGAGGATTGACGGCGCGATAGATTCCCTTTGTATCTGAGAAAAATGTCAGAAACTGCTCATAATCCTGACGAGGCATATAGATGTCGATATCATCATCCCAAGGAATATAGCCCTTGTGGCGCACTGCTCCTATCAGCGTACCACTCGACAGGAAATAGCGCAGGCCATGCTGTTCGCAAAACCGATGCACCTCGTCGAGAATACCCATTTGTATCTGGCGCAGTTCTTGAATATCTTCTATCTTTCTCATACGTTAGGAACGTCCGAACAGCCATTTCTTGAAGAACGGACTGATGCGGAGAATGTTTGAAGTGATGATACAGAAACCAATGATAATCAGTCCGACGATGACGGACAATGTGGTATCGATGACGAAATTGTGAGAATGGGCATTGAAGAAAGAGCCCAAGCCAGGCAGGTCAGGAATGAAGATGAAGTGCAGCAGATAGATGTCGAGGGTACGACGGCCTATATATTGCAACGAGGCTCCAATGAGTGAGAACTTCGTGAAATACTGCTTATAGTGACGGAAATACATGAAGGTGATGGTCAGCAGTCCGAATTTGGCTATCGTCAGTGGCACGATGGCCCATGCCATACGCATGGTGTGCCATTTCAAGGCGTCGACAGTAGCAAAGATGACGATGACGACAATCATAGGGAAGAACCACTTCGAATCCATCAGTCGCTGCCACCTGTCCCAATAGCGATGTACGATGTTGCCATAGAGGAAGAATGGGAAGTAGAGCAGCATCTGTCCCAGACTGCTATCTGTCAGGAAATAGTAGGTCATCGTCTTGGCACCTTTATAGCCTAACGCCCATGAGAAATATTTGGGCTGATAGCACGACTCGTAGAACACCAGCGACACCAGGAATAGCAGGGTGATGGGAATCCATCCGAATCGTTTCTTGGCTGTTGGTGAAAGCCACGATGTCAGCAGACTTTCCACGAACGAGAAGATGTAGTAGGCTATGAACATGTAGAGCAGGACGATGGTAAACCAGTAGCCACCCTTGTATGGTGAATGGAACGACTCTTCGAAAGCCGGCCAGAAATGACGATTCAAGATGGCTGTTGCCAGCAGGAAAAAGACGATGGTGGGAATGGTCTGCACCTTGATTTTCTTCCACAACAAGCTCCCGAAATTCCTAAGGTTCCACACCTGTGATGCCTTATAGGCCAGGAATCCGCTGACGAAGAAAAACAGCGGCATGCGGAATAACACCAGGAAGGGCATGGACGACGAGTGTCGCCACGACTCTCCAAAGCCCATCTCTGCCACATGATAGGCCACAACCAGTATCATCGTGAATCCGCGGAGGGCATCGAGCCACTCCAAACGGGGCTTTTTTACTATTTGGTTTTCCATATTCGTTGCAAAAATACAAAATAAATATGAAATATGCATTATGAATTGTGAATTATTTCGTACTTTTGCACCTTAGAATGGATAATCTGAAGGAAAAGACTGCAAAAAGCATTGCCTGGGGAGCCATTAACAATGGCACCACACAAGTGCTAAATCTCGTATTCGGCATTGTCCTGGCACGCAAGCTGTCGGAGGCAGACTACGGTATTGTCGCCTTGATTACCATCTTTACGGCTGTAGCCAGTTGTTTGCAGAGTGCAGGTTTCTCACAGGCTCTTGCCAACCTGAAGCCCCCCACTTTCCGTGATTACAATGCAGTCTGTTGGTTCAACATCCTGGCAGGTTTCTCGATGTATGCCATCTTGTTTCTTTGTGCTCCGCTCATTACCATCTTTTTCGAACAGCCCCTGTTGACTGACGTGTCGCGAGTGGCTTTTCTGTCCATTCCCCTGTCTGCACTGGGTATTGTGCCCAATGCGAAGCTATGGATTGAATTGCGTAACCGTGAACTGGCCATAGCAGCCATCGTGTCCCTGATACTTTCTGGTTCTGTCGGTATGTGGCTTGCCTTTCACCGCTATGGCTACTGGAGTCTGGTGTGGCAGCAGATTATCTTCATCGGAGCAAACACACTCATCAAGTATTACTTCACACGATGGATGCCTAAGTTGCCTGTCGACTTCACACCCATCAGGCAGATGTTCGGATTCTCGTCGAAACTGTTGCTGACCAACATATTGACTGTTATCAGCCAGCAGGTACAGACCTTTATTTTCGGAAAGATGCTGCCCATCAACACCGTGGGACAATTCAGCCAGGCCAACAAATGGAACACCATGGGGCATTCGTTCATCTCGAATACGATGGCGCAGGTAGCACAGCCAGTGTTGACCAATGCTGACAACGAAGAAGGTCGCCAGGAGCGGGTATTCAGAAAGATGCTGCGTTTCACGTCGCTGGTCTGTTTCCCCCTGATGTTCGGACTGGCCTTAGTGGCCCATGAGTTCATCATTGTCACCATTGGCACGAAATGGGAACCATCTGTCATTCTGCTGCAGCTGTTATGTATCGGTGGTGCTTTTATACCTTTGCAGACGCTTTATCAGAATTTCATCATCAGTCGGGGACGTTCTGACAGTTATCTGCGACTGGTGGCTCTGCAGATTGTGCTGCAGATCATCCTTACGCTCAGTCTGGCACCTTTGGGCATCACGGCTATGGTGGCAGCATTCTCTGTGCTCAACGTACTGTTCACTGCCTGTTGGCATTTTGCCTTGCAACGCATCCATCCCCTGCCTGTGCTTGATGTGCTGAAAGACACCATGCCTTTTGCGCTGATAGCAGCTGTCGTCATGCTGGCGACTCACTATATCACACTTTCTGTCACCACTCTCTGGCTACTCCTGCTGACACGCATGATGCTTGCTGCTGTGCTCTATCTCGTCATCATGCGCCTGCTGAATGTGGCCATCCTCAAGGAGTGTCTGCAATTCATCCGGAAGAAGAACAACTGATATATGAAGATCTCAATTGTCATACCCGTCTACAACAAGGCAGCATACATCGATGGTTGTATGGAATGTCTGCTGCAACAGGACTTCGACAGTTTCGAGGTCATCTGTGTCTGTGACGGCAGTACTGACAATTCTGGTGAGATCTGCGACCAATGGGCAGGTAAGGACCAGCGCATCCGCGTCATTCATAAAGACAATGGCGGAGTGACAGCTGCTCGCAGAAGAGGTGTGGAAGAGGCACAAGGCCAGTACGTGATGTTTGTCGATGCTGATGACAAACTGCTTCCAGGTGCCCTGAAAACCATGTATCAGGCTATCGAACAGTCACAGGCTGACGAGGTGATTGCCACGTTTACGACCCATGAGGGCGTTGCCTCTCCTGTGGTCTATCAAGGTTTTACACCTGTCGAACCTCTCATCAAGGCCATTATCACGTCGAAGAACCGATTCCCAGTACTCTGGGGCATCATTTTCCGTCGTGAACTGCTATCGGACGTACTCGACACTCCTCGTGAGATAATTGAAGGCGAAGACAAACTGATGCAGGTCAAGGTATTGATGAAGCAGCCTAAGGTATTCTTCATTCCACAGCAGGTCTATTGTTACACATTGGGATTGCCAAACTCGCGCTGCCATACCCTGGAACGTGAACAGCTCTATGACCAATTGCTTGAACAGACCATCGGTGAACGCTGTCACGACTTCAGCGATGCCCTGACGTTGCATAAACTCAAGGAGTACGAGCGATTCATCAACGATGGTGTATACCATGTGCGGAAAGACTATTACAAGTCAGCTGTTGGCAGCCTGCCTGCTGCCATTCCACTTTACGATCGTCTGGTGTTTGCGCTTCCACCATTGCTGGCACGTCCTGTCATCAGACTATATCGTACATTAATAAACATCAAGCAAAAAGGACTATGACGAAACAACCCTACAAGACTGATATAGCAGTACTGCTGCTGTTCTTCACCCGTAGCGATACATTTCAGCAAGTGTTCAACGAGGTTCGGAAGGCACGCCCCTCGCGCCTGTTCCTCTTTCAGGACGGCCCACGCGGTGAGCGTGATATGGCTGGCATTGAGGCTTGCCGACAGATTGTCAGCGACGAGAACATCGACTGGGAGTGTGAGGTACATCGCAACTATCAGGAACGTAATCTGGGGTGTATGGTGGCTGGCTACACCTCTCATCAGTGGGCTTTTTCGCTGTCCGACAAGTGTATGGTGCTCGAAGACGATGTGGTGCCTTCGCAGTCGTTCTTCCCTTTCTGCAAGGAGATGCTCGACCGTTATGAAAACGACGAGCGCATCACGATGGTATCAGGCTTTAACGTGGACGAGACAACTCCTGACATGCCCTACGACTATTTCTTCACGTCAGCTTTCAGCATCTGGGGCTGGGCTTCGTGGCGCAGGGTTGTCCAGCAGTGGGACAAGGAATACACCTTCCTCGACGATGCCTTCAGCATGCAGCAGCTCGACGCCTTGATACGTCAGCGTGGCTATCGCAGCAGCTTTATCAAGATGTGCCAGGATCATCGTGCCAGTGGCGAGCCACAGTTCGAGAGTGTTTTCTGGGCTACGATGCTCTTCAACTCAGGTATGGCCATCATGCCTGCAAAGAATATGATCAACAATGTAGGGGCGTCAGCAGACTCTTCCCACTATTCCGAATTCAAGACCATGCCACGCCGCCTGAAGCAGCTCTTTACGATGAAGCGCTACGAACTTGACTTCCCACTACGCCATCCGCGTTATGTTATCGAGGAGGCTGGCTATTGGAAACGCATGTACAAGACCAATGGCTGGGGATATCCGTGGGTGAAGGTGGGACGTTCCTTGGAAGAGCTGTGGTTGAACCTGCGCTATGGCAATGTCCGCTTCATCACAAAGTCCATAGCACGTCGTCTGCGCATCCTGACAGGACAGGAGAAGTTCCATTAACCGTCTCAGTTCTCACTTCTCAGTTCTCACTTCGTAATACTTCCGTACCAACGGCTCTATCTTCGCAGGCACCATACCTTTAATGCTTTCTCCTTTTCTGATCCGTTCCCTGATGTCCGTACTCGACACAGGAAGCAGGGGGACATCAATCGTGCCGGGATATTCATCGCGCGGATACACCACCACGTCATAGTGACGCAGGATATCCTTCCAATGGCGCCAACGCTCGAAGTGTGCCCAGTTGTCACCACCTATTAATAATAAAAAGGTATAGTCGGGATAGTCCTCCGACAGGTGTTGCAGTGTATTCCAGGTATAGCTGGGCTTGGGCAGGTGGAACTCATAGTCGCAGGCCTTCACACCCTCAACACCCTCTAATGCCTTTTCTGCCATCTGGAAGCGTAGCGTATCTTCCAGCAGGTCAGTCTCTTGTTTCAGTGGATTCTGGGGCGACACCATCAGCCATACCTCGTCCAACGCACATTGAGCCAAAGCCGCTTGTGCAATGGCCACATGACCTACATGGATAGGGTTGAATGATCCGCCGAAGATTCCAAGCCTCCCCCGACCCCTCCAAAGGAGGGGAGTGCCTACCGGGTTTGTGTGACTACCAGACTCCATCCTTGTTACTATTATATGCTGTCCGCGAGGCCATCCTCTCCTTTGGAGGGGTTGGGGGAGGCCAAGAATTTTTCAATAACCTCCAATGTATTCTGCTTTGCTAAGTCCAAATCGTCATTTACTATTATTTTGTCAAACTGGGGGGCAAAAGTCAGTTCATAAGACGCTTTAGACAATCTTGTTTCTATTGCTTCCTGACTATCAGTTGCTCGTCCTTCCAATCTTTTGCGCAGTTCTTCTATTGAAGGCGGTTGGATAAATATACTCAAAGCATCTTCACCATAGAACTTTTTGATATTGACGCCACCCTTAACATCTACATCAAAAATAACATTTTGACCAGCACAAAGTTGTTTTTCAACTTGTGACTTCAACGTTCCGTAAAAACGATTTTCATACACTTCTTCATATTCTATGAATTCATCATTAGCAATCTTTTCACGAAACTCCTCTGGTGTCAGGAAGAAATACTCCACCCCATTCTGCTCCGTACCACGAGGCGGTCTTGAAGTACAAGAAATAGAAAAAGATAGATTCAACTCTGGATGTTCTTTCATCAACCATTGTACGATTGTTGATTTGCCACTTCCTGACGGTGCGCTGAAAATCAGAAGCCTCCCCCGCCCCCTCCGAAGGAGGGGCGTGGCTGGCGCGTTGTTATTAGTTACTATTGTTGGGCGTTTGTCCATAACCTCTCTTATTTTTTTGATAACATTATCTGTATTGCCGATTATTTCGTCATTTGTAAAACGTAGCACTTCAAATCCATGCTGATTCAGATATTCTGTGCGCTCTTGATCACTTAACTGTTGGTCTCCTATAAAATGATAACCACCATCGACTTCAATAACAAGACGTTTGAGTAAACAGACGAAATCTGGAATGTAATCGCCAATGGGATGCTGTCGTCTAAATCTATAACCGAACTGTTTGCCACGCAAGACTTCCCATAATGCAGACTCAGCAGGAGTCATATACCGACGGTTGTCTTTTGAGAATCTACGAAGGATATCATAGTTCACTCCTGCCGTTTCATATCCGTAATATATACGTCTTTTTTCATAATTTGACGTGCGCCAGTCCACTCTAAATACTCTCTGATTATTTAAACCCTTAGCGCCAGCCAACTCCCCTCCTTCGGAGGGGCGGGGGAGGCCTTTATAGCGCGTTCAGTACCTGCTCCTTAATCTGCTCCAGCTCGTCCTTCATCATCACGACGATGTTCTGCATCTCCGCCTGGTTCGACTTCGACCCCGTGGTGTTGATTTCACGGCCCATCTCCTGGGCGATGAAGCCTAATTTCTTGCCCTGTCCGGGCTGGTCGGCCATCGTCTCGCGGAAGTACTTCAGGTGGTTGGCCAGGCGCTGCTTCTCCTCACTGATGTCCAGCTTCTCGATATAGTATATCAGCTCCTGCTCCAGGCGGTTCTTGTCGTACTCCGCCTCAGGAATCTGCTTCAGACCGTCCGTGATGCGGCTGCGGATCTTCTCCACGCGACTCTTCTCGTACGGCTCGATGCTCAGCATCAGGCGCTCGATGTTGTCTATCTTCTCAGCAAACTTCTTCTCCAAGGCAGCACCCTCCTGCGTACGGAAGTCCACCAGGTGCTGGATAGCCTCACAGACACCCTCGCGAACCACCTTCCACTCGTCCTCGTCCAGCACCTCCGTCTCTGTCTTCGTCAGCACGTCAGGCATGCGGATCAGGGTCTGCATCCAGTCGGCACCCTCCATCAGATGGTTCTGTTCGGCAAAGGCGCTCAGCTGCTGGTAGTAGTTCTGCATCAGAGCCGTGTTCACTGGCACAGCCTCAAGTGTCGCATCTTTCTCTACCCATAATGCAAACTCCACCTTGCCACGCTGCAGACGCTCGGCAATCATCTGGCGCACCTCCATCTCCTTCTCGCGATAGAGGGGTGCGATACGTGTCATCAGGTCCAGCTGCTTGGAGTTCAGCGACTTGACTTCAACATTGATTTTCTTTCCTTTATAGGCTACGACCGTCTTGCCATAACCCGTCATTGACTGTATCATATATGCTTCGTTATAGAGTTGAAATTTAATATATTGTAGACACCTTATACATCACCATATCGTTCTGTCCGAAAAAACCGCTAACTCAGTAAGAATTAGCGGTTTCTGCATGTTGTCAAAGTCGAGGTGACAGGACTCGAACCTGCGACAGCCTGGTCCCAAACCAGGAACGCTACCAACTGCGCTACACCTCGTTGCCTCGAAAAGCGGGTGCAAAGGTACGCATTTTCTGCGACCTCTGCAAATTTTTCAGCAATTATTTTATGATTCCCTGCTCGACGAAGATCTTCTTCAGTGCCACGACAGAACGGTCTACCTGTTCGTTGGTGTGCGTAGCCATGAGGGCATAGCGTACCAGCGTGTCCTGAGGAGCACAGGCAGGCGGAATGACGGGGTTGATGAAGACACCGGCCTTAAAGGCGAGGGCTGTCACGAGGAACGTCTTCTCCACGTCGCGGACATACAGCGGAATGATGGGACTCTCGGTCTCACCAATCTCGAAGCCTTCCTCGCGGAAACGCTTCAGGGCATAGTTGGTGACATTCCACAGGGCCTCGATGCGCTCAGGTTCCTGCTGCAGGATGTGCAGTGCCTCCATGGCTGCTGCAGTGGCTGCAGGGGTGTTGGATGCCGAGAAGATGTAGGTGCGACAGGTGTGGCGCAAGAAGTTGATGGTATCGCTGTCGGAGGCAATGAAACCACCGATGGATGCCAGCGACTTCGAGAACGTACCCATGATAAGGTCTACCTCGTCAGTCAGTCCGAAGTGGTCGCAGACTCCCCTACCCTGACGTCCGAAGACACCGATGCCGTGGGCCTCGTCGACCATGATGGAGCAGTTGTACTTATGCTTCAGCTCAACAATCTCGGGCAGCTTGGCCAAGTCGCCCTCCATAGAGAACACACCGTCGACGACAATGAGCTTCACAGCGTCGTAGGGCAGTTTCTGCAGCACGCGCTCCAGGTCTTCCATGTCGTTGTGCTTGTAGTGCAGCTGGCGCGCAAACGAAAGACGGCGACCGTCCACAATACTTGCGTGGTCACGATCGTCGCAGATAATATAGTCGTCCTTGCCAACTACCATTGCCAAAACACCCTGGTTGACACTGAATCCGGTGGAGAAGCACAGACAGTCGTCCTTGCCGATATACTCCGAAATCTCCTTCTCCAACTGTACGTGCAGGTCGAGGGTACCATTCAGGAAACGGCTTCCGGCACATCCGGAGCCATACTTGTCCAGTGCAGCCTTTGCTGCATTGATGATACGCTGATCGCCTGTCAGGCCTGTATAGGCATTAGAGCCAAACATCAGTACCTTGTGACCACCCATCTCTACCTCTGTTCCCTGTTTGCCCTCAATGGCACGGAAATAGGGATAAACGTCAGCCTCCATGTACTTCTGCGGCTCACGATAATTCTTGTATCTGTCTTGTAATTGTCCCATAAAATATAGGTGCAGCCTCGGCTACATTTAGTTTCAGACTGCAAAGTTACACATTTTTTATCAATTCGTGCAAAAAAATTTAGAGAAATCTACATTTCATGCAAAAATATTACAATTCTACCCTCTTTTTTCAACAATTATTCGTATTTTTGCATCGGTTTATGGACAACAAACGACAAATCACGTTCATCGTCAACCCCATTTCGGGTACGCAGCGCAAGGATCACCTGCCAGCACTGATTGACGAGATGCTCGACCACGACCGCTTCGACTGCGAGGTGCTGTTCACCGAGTATAGCGGCCATGCTGCAGAGCTGACACGCCAGTGTGTGGCTCGTGGCGTCGATGTGGTGGTAGCTGTCGGGGGCGATGGTACGGTGAACGAGGTGGCTCGTTCCCTGGTCCATACCGGGACGGCCCTGGGTATCATCCCCTGTGGCTCTGGCAACGGCCTGGCACGTCACCTGTGCATACCCCTCGACATTCGCAAGGCCCTGGGCATCATCAATAGCTGCCAGATAGAGACCTTCGACTATGGCGTCATCAACGGCCTGCCTTTCTTCTGCACGTGTGGCATGGGCTTCGACGCCTTCATCTCGCTGAAGTTTGCAGAGTCGGGCAAGCGCGGACCCATCACCTACGTCGAAAACGTGCTGAAAGAGGGGCTGAAGTACAAGCCAGAGACCTACGAGATTGTCGTCGAGGGCGAGGGCAAGCAGCGCTACAAGGCATTCCTCATTGCCTGTGCCAATGCGTCGCAGTATGGCAACAACGCCTATATCGCCCCTGGCGCCACCATGAAGGACGGACTGATGGATGTCATCATCATGGAACCCTTCGATGCCCTGGAGGCTCCACAGATTGCTGCCGACCTGTTCATGAAGACGCTGGGCAACAACTCGAAAATCAAGACGTTCCGCACCCGCCAGCTGACCATCCACCGCAAGACTCCCGGTGCCATCCACTATGACGGCGACCCCCTGATGACTGACAGCGACATCGATGTACACATGGAGCCCATGGGCATCCACATCGTCGCCAATCCCGAGGCTATGGAGGACAAGGCGCAGCCCAACCAGGTGCTCAATGCCTTCAGCGACTTCTTTAATAATATAAATAATGTACGCGAGGACATTGTGGGCGACATCGAGAAAGGCAGCCGTCACATCCAGGCCATCAACAAGGTGCTGTTGCGCAAGTTGAGAAACTAAGCTTGCTAAATAATGCAAATCATAGCGACAATCGTCATATTAGGGGCTGCAATAGCCTATGCCGGATGGGCTGTGGCACGTGCCATACGCAGAAAAGACCCCTGTGCAGATTGTGAATTGAAAAAAAACTGCAAAAAGTTTGGTCAATCCAAAAATTATTGCTAATTTTGCACCCGCAAATAAGGAACGGTGTCCTGACCTTCGGTCGAAACACCTACCGCTCGGTGCCTTGGATGAGTGGCTTAGTCAACGGTCTGCAAAACCGTCTACGGCGGTTCGAATCCGCCAGGCACCTCAAAAAAAAATCGGGAACTCCATTTGGAATTCCCGGTTTTTTGTATCTAAAGGCTACCTCTCCAATTAGAAGAAGAGGTAGCGGTTATCCTTCACGTCAGCCTTCAGGTAGAGCTCGTTCATGAAACGGCTGGCAGCCTGCATGGCCTGCTGCTTCAGCTGCTGCGTCTGCTCGGCGGCATCAAACTTAGCACCCTCGCGCTCCTTCTTGCTGACAACCTGGAACAGGTAGGCAGCACCATTACCCTTGATGGGAGCAGCACTGAACTGACCTTCCTTGGCAGCTGCTACGGCACCACTCAGAGCGGGCTCAGAAGCACCGGCAGACTGTACGAAGACGGGAGCACCGAAGGTGATCTGACGGATGCTGTCGACAACGGCACCCTTGGCCTTGGCATCGGCGATGGTCTTCACACCAGCCAGCTGGGCAGCAGCCTTCTCAAACTTCTTGTCGCGGATGACCTCCTGCTTCAGCTCGTCCTCCATGTCAGCGAGGTCACGATAGCCTACGGGATGAACCTTGGTCAGCGCAACAACCATCAGGTGGTCGTTGTTGCCACACTCATAGAGAGGAGAGACGTCACCGGCCTTGGCATCGAAGATCCACTTCATAGCCTCACGGGTAGCACGCAGTCCGGCTACGGTGTGCTCTGAGTTGTACAGATCCTTACGCTCCTGGACCTTGAAGCCGAACTTGGCGGCATTCTGCTCCAGACCCTCCAGCGTCTTGTTCTCGCTGACATACTGGCTGAACTTGTTGTAAGCCTGTGAATAGGTATCCTTCGAGAAGTCGATGCTGTGCTTTACAATGGCGACGTCATACTTGTCGACCATCTTCTTACGGTCAGTCACCTGAATGACGAAGTTGCCCTGAGCCAGCTCAAGGTTCTTCAGCTCGCCAGCACCCATGGTGGTCAGCGTGTTCAGATAGGTCTTGGTGTCAGCATCCAGCTGTGCACGCTCATACATGTTTGAGGTCAGCCACTGCTTGGCACCAGTCTGACCATACTTCTTGGCAATAGCCTCGAAGTCAGCACCACCCTTCAGGGCTGTATAAATGCTGTCCGCGCGCTTGTGAGCGTCCTCGGCAGTCTCGCCACCAATCTGCAGCTGACGGTATTCCACCGAGTCAGGCAGCTGGACCTTGGCAATGTACTTCACCACGTTCAGCGTATTATCAAACTTTGTCTCGAAAGGTGCAGAAACCTGACCAACAGCCATAGAGTCGATCTTGGCGGCGATGTCAGTAGGCAGAGCGCTACGAGACACAGCAAGACCATTGTAGGGAAGCTGCGACTGAGCCTTGCGAACCACCTCGGCAACGGCCTGGCCAGCCTCGAACTGCTGCTGGGCATCCTTCATGCTCTTCATCAGCTCAGTACGGTCTGCAGCAGAAGCAGTCACCTGGAAGTCCACATACTTGATGTCGCGGCTCTCCACAAACTGCTTGAACATCTCCTTCTGCTCATTATACTTGGCCTTCAGGTCAGCGTCAGCAACCTGGACGTCAGTATCCTTGATGCTGCTGTAGGGCACTGCAGCCAGCTGGATTGTCGTCTCGGTGTTCTTGCCGTCGAAAGCCATCTTCGAAGAAACGGGGTTGCTCAGCAGACAAGAAGCCAGCAGCGACTGGTACTTCTGGGTCAGCAGATTCTGACGCAGCTGCTTCTCAACAAACTTCCAGTAGTTATAGATGCGCTGATACTGCTCAGAAACCTCTGCAGAACCAGCAGTCTGCTGTACCTTCTTGTAATCGGCCAGGAACTTCGTGAGCTGAGTCACGTCGAACTTGCCAGTCTCCTGATTCACAAACGGAGTCTGCATCAGCATCTGGTTCGTACCAGTCTTCAGCACGTTCTGGAGCTCATCGTCAGTAACGGTGAGACCCAGCTTGCTGCACTCGTCGTTGAGAAGGGTGCTATTGACGAACTCCTGCCATACCTGATCCTTCACCTGGTTCAGCTCCTCCTCAGAGAGGTTGTCGCGGTTCTGCGACATCTTCATGACATCCTGGTACTCGTCAACGAGTGCCTGGAATTCCTGAACAGAGATTTTCTTACCTAACACTTCGCCTACTTGCTGACGACGCTCGTTGCCAGTAGCCTCGCACGAGCGGAACATCTCTTCGGCAATGAATGCAAAAAGGGCCAGACCAATCACCGTAGCGAGTACTGGTCCCCAGCTTCTGATTTTTCCAATTGCTGCCATTTAATTTTTTACTTTTTATTTATTTAATTTTTTATATTTTCGAATCGGCCTGCAAAATTACTAAATTTCGCGCAAATCACAGCATCTTTTCCAGAAAAAATGCTCGTTTTAACGTAATTTGTTGTTCTACACCGTTTTTTGTGCAGTAAAAACCGCATTGTTTTTCACAGTACAAAGGTACGTAATTTTCCGCAAATGTGCAATAAGGTATGGGAAAACATTTTGTTAAACAAGGTTAACAAGCTCTCAGCAACCCATCGAATCACTTTTTTGCATTCTTCTAAGCCTCTTTATTTCTCACTTGTCAAAAAAAACAGATTTTTCGAAGTACACAAGTACACAAGTACACAAGTACACGATAAGGCGCAAAAAACCGAGAAAAATATTGACAAGAAATAGATAAAATTAATATTATATATATATAATATATAATTTTAAAGGTAAAAATTGTTCTTAATGTGTACTTGTGTACTTGTGTACTTGTGTATTTGCCCTCAAACCCAGTGGCTACCCGAGTGGAGCGAGATTTGGGTGAAAGTGCGAAGTTCACGTTTTCGTGTACTTTTTGCGAAGTTAAAAAACTGGGTGTTCACCGCTGTTTTCTCGTCAAAAAGGCATATTGTAAGCATATTTTACCCATTAAATATGCTCATAGCGCAGAGTTTGTGTCGATGAAGATGTTATCTTGAAGGCATGTAGATAGCATCTTCATCGGCACAAAATAGTATCTTCAGCAAGAGCAGGTGGCGGCTACTCGGCCTTCTTGCCAAACTGGCGGACGGGCTTGGCGGGCTTTGCTGCTGTGCTGTCATTGCCGCTGCCGCGTGTCTGGGGAGCGTAATAGTAATCGTCGTACCAGGAGTCGTAGCCCCAATTGTCGTAGTTTTCCCAGTTGGGCGAGTAGGTGTGGGTCAAATAGAAGTGGATGTCGTAGTCGCCATCGGCAATATAGCCACTGAAGCGGGAGTCGGACAGGCGATAGTCGGAGATGACCACCGAGGTACCTTCTTCCAGGAAGTCGATGTAGATATTGCCGTTACTGACATTCCAGTTGATGTGATTGGCCACGTAGTCCCAGGGGGCGCCGGAATAGTAGTCAACCCAGTAGCCAGAGCCCTTGGTGAAGCGGAACGGGTCGATGCTGAAAGTGATTTCGGTGTGGGTAGCGTAGTAGTCGCGTCCGTCGTAGTAGGAGGAGACGTACATGTCGCCACTCCAGGTGCCCTCGAGGCTGTCAGCAACAAACTCGTCCTCGCATGCGGTGAATGTGATGCCCATCAGGGCCGTCAGCATCATGGTGAATATTTTCTTCATAGTCGTAAACTTTTAAGCGGTGAAACATCTTGTTTATTATTTCTGCTGCAAAGATACGACTATTCTGCGCGCCGTGCAAGGGTAAATCCATAAATAGAAGTGGGGAAAACTATATGGTATAGAGGAAATTCCCGAATTCCAGAATTTCCCTGCTAAGCCGTAAAAGAATCAGAAGAAAAGAGCAAAAAATGACGCTAAAACGCAAATATTTCAGGTATAGATGCCGTTGTTTCACAAAAAATCAGTATATTTGCAGGCAAATTCTACGTAGAAATAAAAATGATAACAACAGCATCATTAAAAACGCAATCCGACAAAAGTTGTCAGGCGCTTTCGGAAGAAATGTCCACTCGAGAGCGTATGATAGCAAGTACTATGTCAGTAGACGAATACTTCGATGAACTGATAGATCAAGTACGGGAAGACTATGCGGCTTTATGAGGTAAGAATCAGCTTTTCAGCACGTGCTGACATGGCAGAGTTACGCAAGTTCCTCTATGCGATGATGAATAAAGGGTAATTTGAGTCACCGACAGAATAGTTAAATAATCATAAAACATGGAAACGCGGCGAAAATTGATGGTTTTCGTCACTTTTTCATTTTTTTCTTCTTCTATCTCATAAAAAAGTTGTACCTTTGCGCGCAATTTCTGATGATGAACACATTGTCTAATGTGGTAACTCCCGAAGTAGAGGCAAATACTTCGTGCATCGGGGCTGTTCCTGATGCCATCCCCAAGGCGGAAAACATCCAGAACGGGGTGTCGGTAGAGTATGTCCATGACCCAGAGAAGCAGTGGTATGTGTTCCGCGCTTCCTATGGAAGAGAAGACAAGGCATCCGACTATCTTGTGGCTGACGGCACCTACACGTATATCGCCAAGCGCGAGACGTTCCGCTATGTGAAGGGCAAGCGCCGGAGGGTGACGGAGAAGCTGATTCCGAACCTGCTGTTTGCCTATACCACGAAGGAGAAGGCCGAGACGTACGTGAAGAGGACGCCCGAGCTGGCTTTCCTGACCTACTACTACAACCACTTCACGGTGGTTGAAGGCCAGAAGAATCCGCCGCTGACCGTGTCGACGAAGGAGATGGACAACTTCATCCTGGCTACCATCAGCCGTAACGAGCACCTGCTGTTTGTGGAACCTGCCCAGTGTCACTACAAGAGTGGTGACATGGTGGTGGTGACGGACGGTGTGTTCAAGGGTGTCGAGGGCAAGGTGGCCCGTGTGGCAGGACAGCAGCGTGTCATCGTGTCGCTGTCGGAAATCGGACTGATCTCGACAGCCTATATTCCCACAGCTTTCATCACAAAAATGAAAGATGAAAGATGAAAAATGAAAAATTACAATTGAATTGATGAAATATGCACTTGTAACTGGCGGGTCCAGAGGATTAGGAAGGGCTGTGTGTCTGGCGATAGCCAAGACGGGAACGCCCGTGATTATTAACTACCAGTCGAACGAGGAGGCAGCGCGACAGGTGCTGGCCGACATCGAGGCTGACGGTGGTCAGGCCGAGCTGATGCGTTTCGACGTCAGCAAGGCCAGTGAGGTGGAACAGGTCCTGGATGCCTGGCAGGACAGCCATGAGGACGACTACATCGCCTACTTGGTGAACAATGCGGGCATCCGTCGCGACAACTTGATGTTCATGATGCCCGAGGACGACTGGCATGCAGTGATCAGCACGTCGCTGGACGGATTCTTCCATGTGACCCATAAGCTCCTGCCGAAGATGATGCAGCGCAAGCATGGTGGCAGGATTGTCAACATGTCGTCGCTGTCAGGACTGAAGGGCATGCAGGGACAGGTGAACTACAGTGCTGCCAAGGCCGCGCTCATCGGCGCCACGAAGGCACTGGCCTTGGAGACGGCTTCCCGTGGTGTCACGGTGAATGCCGTAGCCCCCGGCTTCATTGATACCGACATGACGAAGGAGCTGCCTCAGGACGAGCTGAAACAGCAGGTACCCATGAAGCGCTTCGGACGTCCGGAGGAGGTGGCCGCGCTGGTACGCTTCCTGTTGTCGGACGACGCTGCGTATATCACGGGAGAGGTCATTTCGATTAACGGAGGACTCTATACGTAAATGAGAAATGAGAAATGAGTAATGAGAAATGAGTAATGAAAAATGGATAAGAGAGTAGTCATCACAGGAATGGGGATATGGTCGTGTCTCGGCACGAGCTTAGAAGAGGTAAAGGAGTCGCTGTACCAGGGGAAGTCGGGTATCGGCGTCGACCAGGACAGAATAGACTATGGCTTCCGCTCAGGTCTGACGGGTATCGTCGAGCGTCCGGTGCTGAAAGGACTGCTGGACCGCCGTACACGTATGGGACTGTCGGAAGAGGCTGAATATGCCTTCATGGCCAGCAGGGATGCCTTCCAGCAGGCAGGCATCGACGACGCCTACCTGCTCAGCCATGAGATCGGTGTCATCTTCGGCAACGACTCGTCGGCCAGCGCCGTGGTGGAGTCAGACAGGATTATGCGTGAGAAGCACGACTCGGCGATGATCGGGTCGGGACTGATTTTCCAGGGTATGAACTCGACGGTGAACATGAACATGAACACCATCTTCCACCTGAGGGGTGTCAACTTCTCGGTGAGTTCGGCCTGTGCCAGCGGATCGCACTCCATCGGTCTGGCCTATATGTTCATCAAGCAGGGTCTGCAGGACACCATCCTCTGTGGCGGTGCCCAGGAGGTGAACAAGTATGCCATGTCGTCGTTCGACGCCCTGAACGCCTTCTCCATCCGCATGGACGAGCCCACAAAGGCCTCACGTCCCTTCGACCGCGACAGGGACGGTCTGATTCCCAGCGGTGGTGCTGCAGCACTGGTGCTGGAGGAGTACGAGCATGCCGTGAAGCGTGGTGCGCCCATCCTTGCCGAGGTCTGCGGCTATGGTTTCTCGAGCAATGGCGGCGGCATCTCCGAGCCCAGCGACGAAGGCAGCTTCGTGGCGATGTCGAGGGCTATGAAGGATGCCGGTGTGGCCTTGGACGACATCGACTATATCAACGCCCATGCCACGTCGACCCATCAGGGCGACATGTATGAGGCCATTGCCCTGAACCGTCTGTTTCATGGCCAGCGTGCCCTGATCAGCTCGACAAAGTCGATGACAGGTCATGAGTGCTGGATGGCCGGTGCCAGCGAGGCTGTCTATTCCGTGCTGATGATGCAGCACAACTTCGTGGCCCCGAACATCAACTTCGAGAATCCCGACGAATACTCCGAGCCCCTGAACCTCACAGCGAAGACTGTCGACATGGAGGTGAACACGGTGCTCAGCAACTCGTTCGGATTCGGAGGCACGAACTCAGCGCTGGTCATAAAAAAAATGAGAAATGAGAAATGAGAAATGAGAAATGTAAATGAAAAATGAGAAATGACAACGGTGCATGATGATGCGCAGCTCATTACTCATTACTCATTTCTCATTACTCATTTAACAATACTATGCGTCTGCTGAAGGGAGCAAAGGGAATCACGTTCGGAAGTGCATGGATGTTCCGTGCACTGATCGTCCTGTTGAAGGTCATTCCGATCAGGGCGTTCTATGCCTTCATGGCCATTTGCGTCATCCCCGTCACCATGGTGTTCAGCTCAGGCGCACGACTCACGTTCCACTATTTCCATCAGCGCAGAGGTTATGGCTGGTGGCAGTCGCTGCGTGCCACCTATCAGAACCACTGCCTGTTCGGCCAGACCGTCATCGACAAGTTTGCCATGTATGCAGGCCATCAGTTCACCATACACTATCACGGACTGGACTACTACCAGCAGCTGCAGGAGAAACCCGAGGCCTTCATACAGCTCAGCGCCCACATCGGATGCAGCGAGATACTGGGCTATACGCTGCATGTGAAGAAAGCATGCAACGTGCTGGTGTACGGAGGCGAGAAACAGTCGCTGATGGGCTACAGGAAGGCCTCGTTCGGACAGTCGAACATCCGCATGATTCCCGTAGGCACAGAGGGTTCGCGCAGCGAGGACATCGTCGATGCCTTAGACAGGGGCGAGGTGGTCAGTGCCTTTGCCGACCGCTTTATGAATATTAATAAGGTGGTGGTGGGTACCCTCCACGGCTACGAGGTCAATCTGGCCAAGGGTCCGTTCTCGCTGGCTACCACACGCGGTATCGACGTCGTCATGGCCAGTGCCATGAAGGAGAAGGACGGCTCGTACACCGCCTGGTTTACGCCCCTGCCCTACGACCGTTCGCTGCCAAAGAGCGAACAGCGTCAGCAGATAGCCGATGCCTATACGGCAGAGATAGAGCGTTTGCTGGAGCTGTATCCCCTCGAGTGGTTCAACTATTCGAACCTCTGGAAGATGAAAGATGAAAAATGAAAAATGAAAGAATAAGTGATAATAAACCTTTTGTAAAACTAAAAAATTGAAGACATGAAGAAAGTAATTGCAACAATGTGCATGATGCTGATCGGAATGGCAGCATTTGCAGGAAATCCACTGAAGGTAACCGGAGGTGACAAGAAATTCTTTAAGACTGCAGAAGGCGGAGCACTCTTGGAAATCAACTATGACGGTGCGAGCTTTGATGGAAAGATGCCCTTGACGGAGAAATACTCAGATATTCCCGGAAAGTGCAAGATTTCCTACAATGGCTTTGTAGAAGATTTCTCTAGGAACAGCAAGAACGTGCAGATTGTCAAAAATGCATCAGAAGCCAAGTACAAGATTTCCATCAAGGTCACCAAAGTTGATGAATTCGTCAATGTGATGGGCTGGATTGCCGGTCCATGTATCAGAGTATGGGGAACGCTTACCATTACGGACATTAACGGAGGAGCACCTCTGCTCGTTGTTGACATCGACGAGATTGACGGAGGGTCGGCAACCTCGACTGACGGCGCTTTCGAAGACACCTTTAACGAACTTGGCAAGCGCATCGCAAAACTGAAATAACTGAAATGAATTTATTCCCTGACTTAGAGAAGCGATACTGTCATGAGACGATTTCTGCCCGCGATGCCCAGCGGCTGGCAGAGTTCATCGCTTGGGGACCCATCGTATTCCAGGCTTCACGACTGATGGTGAAGCTTGGAATACTGGACCTGATTCGCGACTCGAAAGACGGCATGACACGCGAGGAGATCGTGGCCAAGACCCACCTCTCCGACTATGCCGTAAAATGCCTCTTAGAGGCATCGCTGAGCATCGGTACCATTCTGGTAGACAAGGACACCGACCGTTTCACGCTCTCGAAGACGGGGTGGTTCCTGCTGAACGACCCTGCCACGCGTGTGAACCTCGACTTCAACCACGACGTGAACTACGAGGGATGGTTTCATCTGGAAGAGGCTCTCAGGGAAGGCCGTCCTGCCGGACTGAAGCATTTCGGTGACTGGCCTACCATCTATGAAGGTCTGTCGCAGCTGCCTGAACAGGTACAGAAGAGTTGGTTTGGCTTCGACCATTTCTACAGCGACTCGTCGTTCCCCGAAGCCCTGAAGATTATCTTCGACGAGCACCATGTCCGCTCACTCTACGACGTGGGTGGCAATACCGGCAAATGGGCGCTGCAGTGTGTGGGCTACGACAAAGATGTGGAGGTCACCATCCTGGACCTGCCACAGCAGATAGCCATGATGAAAGACAACGTAGCAGGCAAAGAGGGTGCTGAGCGCATCAGCGGCTATGGCATCAACCTGCTGGACAGCGAAGCCCTGTTCCCGAAGCGCGAAGGTGGTCTGGACGCCATCTGGATGAGCCAGTTCCTCGACTG